>ERZ773359.5224-NODE-5224-length-12636-cov-4.836102_pt1 | contig 12636 bp, 9 predicted proteins | sample MGYA00374955_ERZ773359 | MGnify/ENA primary metagenome ERZ773359 (study PRJEB29098, sample SAMN04486028) | biogas fermenter metagenome | study: EMG produced TPA metagenomics assembly of the Biogas fermentation microbial communities from Germany - Plant 4 DNA1...
CCGGCGGCAGCCCGGCCAGGCGGGCCACGTTGATGCCGTAGCTCTTATCCGAGCGCCCCGGGACCACCTGGCGCAAGAAAATGATCTCGCGCCCCTTTTCTTTCACAGCCATGGTATAATTTTTCACGCCGCGCAGCTCCCCTTCCAGATCGGTCAGCTCGTGATAGTGGGTGGAAAAGAGGGTCTTTGCCTTCACGCGGCGGCTGATATACTCCAGCACGCCGCGGGCGATGCTCATCCCGTCATAGGTGCTGGTGCCGCGCCCGATCTCATCGAGGATCAGCAAACTGCGCGCTGTTGCTTCTTTCAAAATCGTCGCCGTTTCCTGCATCTCCACCATGAAAGTGCTGTAACCGCTGCTTAAATCGTCGCTGGCGCCGACCCGGGCGAAAATGCGGTCCACGACCGGCAGCCTTGCTTCCGCCGCCGGGACGAAGCTGCCCATCTGGGCCATGAGGCTGATCAGGGCGGCGCTGCGGATGTAGGTGCTTTTCCCCGCCATATTGGGGCCGGTGATGAGCAGAATGTAATGCTCCCGATCCATGAGCAGATCATTGGGTACAAATCGCTCCGCGGTCAACTGTTCGACCACCGGATGGCGGCCCTTTTTAATGTAGAATTCACCGTCCGCCGTAATCTGGGGGCGGCAGTAGCCGCAGCGTTCAGCCGTCTCCGCCAGGCTCTGCAGGCAGTCCAGGCGGGCAAGCAGCCCCGCCGCCGCCTGCAGGGCGGGTATATAACCGGCTACCGCGGCGCGCAGCTCTTCAAAGAGCTCGTATTCGAGCTGGATCAGGCGATCGTGCGCCCCGGTAATCTGCTCTTCCAGCTCTTTCAGCTCCGCGGTAACAAAGCGTTCCGCGTTGACCAGGGTCTGCCGGCGGAAATAATCCGGCGGCACGGATTGCAAATTGGCCTTGGTCACCTCGATGTAATACCCGAAATTGCGATTGTAGCCCACCCGCAGCGACTTGATGCCGGTGCGCTCCCGCTCCTTATTTTCCAGCTCCAGCAAGCAGGCCCGCCCTTCGCGGGACAGCTTCCGCAGCCGATCCACAGTCTCGTCGCGGCCTTCCCGGATCAGGCCTCCTTCCCGGACGGAAAGGGGAGGCTCGTCCACCAGGCTAGAGCCGATTAAATCAATGAGATCGTCAAAATCCGGCAGGCGCCCACACTCCTGCAGCAGCGGCGCCTTAAGCCCGCCCAGGATCTGCCTGAGCGGTTGCAAATGGCCCAAGGTCTCCTTTAAGGTCACCAGGTCGCGCCCGTTTACGCGCTGGTAGCAGAGGCGGCTGCAAAAACGTTCCAGGTCCATGATTTTCTTCAGCTGCGCCTGCAACTGGCGCCGCTGCAGCGGCTTGCGGTAAAGCTCATCGACCGCTTCCAGGCGCATTTCAATTAAAGCCGGATCCAGGAGCGGCTTTTCCACCCAGCGGCGCAGCAGCCGGCGCCCCATGGCGGTCAGGCAGCGGTCAAGGAGGCCGAGCAGGCTCCCCTGCTTGCTGCCTTCCCTGATGGTCTGGGTCAGCTCCAGGTTGCGGCTCGTGACGCTGTCCACGATCATGGCCGCGCCGGGAGAATAGAGCTCGAGCTTTTGCAGGTGATTGCTCTCCGCCGGATGCTGCAATTGCTGCAAATATTCCAGGGCGGCCGCCCCTGCCGCCACCGCAGCGGGATAGCGGTCGAGATCCAGCTCGCTCCAGGATTGCTCCCCCCACTGGCTGATCAGCAGCGACCGGGATGTTGCCGCATCGAGAGGCGCGGTCACATTGATCAGCCGCTGGTTGCCTCTCCCCAGGAAAGGGCGCACCCAGGCGGCCAGCGCCTCGGAATCGCAGATACATTCGGGAGGCTGCAGCCGGCGCAGTTCATCCGCCAAGATGGCGGGGGCCTCGGCGCCGCGCAGCTCGGTGATTCGAAATTCCCCCGTCGAAACGTCAACGGCCGCCAGGCCGTAGCCGCCCTCTTCGCGGCCATGGATGGCGACCAGATAGTTATTCCGCCCTTCATCCAGCAGCTCCGGGTCGGTCACTGTTCCCGGGGTCAGGATCCTTGTGACCGCGCGCCGCACCAGGCCCTTGGCCTGGGCGGGATCCTCAACCTGATCGCAAACGGCAACCTTGTAACCCTTGGCGAGCAGCTTGTTAATATAGCTTTCGGCGGAATGAATGGGGACGCCGGCCAGGGGAATCGGGTTTTCCTTGTTCGCCTCCCGGCTGGTCAGCGCAATTTCCATCTCCCTGGCAGCCAGGGTGGCATCGTCAAAAAAGGTCTCATAGAAGTCGCCTACCTGGAAGAAGAGGATTTTGTCCGGGTGCTGTTTCTTGATCGCCAGGTATTGTTCCATCATCGGCGACAATTTGCTCAAATTAGTTCACATCCCTATCTTCCTTTAAATATTTCTCCAGCACGGCGCGGCCTACCGGAAGGGCGTCCACACCGCCCCAACTGCCTCCCTCCACCACTACCGCAACCACCAGTTCCGGCTCTTTGGCCGGGCCGTAGGTAACATACCAGCAGATGTTTCCTTCCAAACCTTCGATTTGGGCCGTCCCCGTTTTCCCGGCCACGGTGTACCCTTCAATCTTGCCGCCGCCGGCAGCCGCTCGCTCTCCTTCTACCGCCTCAACAAGGGCGCGGTGCACCGTGGCGGCGGTGCTATTGCTCACCGGTTTTTTCCACACCGCCGGTTCCGAAACGCTGTCGAGGAAAAGCTGCGGCTCCGGCATCACTCCCCCGGAGGCAAAAACTGCATAGATTAAAGCCATATGCAGCGGTGAAACCTGTACCTCGCCCTGGCCGTAACTGCTGTCGGCCAACTGGATTTCCGAACTCATCGCTTCGCGAAAGAGCCGCGATACCGCCACCGGCATAGGAAAGGGGATCGTTTCACCGAAGCCAAAGGGCGCCCCGTATTTCACAAACAGCTCCGCTCCCAGGGTGAGCCCCACCTGGGCAAAATAAATATTGTCGGAGGCCCTCATGGCCTCGAAGAGATTAAGGTCGGTCCGATCGGTATAAGTCCGCTCCACCCGATAGCCGCCCCAAGAAGGATCCGGCTGCCAGCTTTTGCCTTCGATATGGCGATACTCTTCCGGATCCAGCTTCTTTTCCTCCAGTGCCACGGCGGCAGTATACGGTTTGAAAACAGACCCCGGCGGATAGAGTCCGTGCAGGGCCCGGTTTTGCAGCGGTTTAGCCGGGTTTTCGAGCAACTGCTGCCAGCGGCCAGGCTCCAGGCCGGCGATAAACCAGTTCGGATCATAGCCGGGATTGCTGACCAGCGCCAGGATCTCCCCGGTGGCCGGATCAAGGGCTACAAGGGCCCCGGTTTTGCCCTGCAGCGCTTCTGCGGCCGCTTGCTGCAGCTCCAGATCAATGGTCAGCACCACGTCTTCCGCCGGCTGTGCATCGCGGCAGGCCAGGATCGAAACCGGGGTGCCGTCTGCTTCCACAATATTTAGTGAATAGCCGATGGCACCGCCCAGGATTGGATTGAGGACTGCCTCGAGTCCGCTTTTCCCGACCCGGTATCCGGGATAATAGCCCAGTTCCCGGTTTTCCTCCAGCTCTTCGGCGCTAATTTCACCTATATACCCGGCCAGGTGAGCCACAGCTTCTCCCGCCGGATAATAACGTCGTTCCACGTCGTTGATCATCACCCCGGGGATTTCGAGTAGCTGCGGGATCAGCTCTTCCTGCTCGGGAGCAAGTATTGCCAGTGGGACAAAAAGACCTTCCTTGACCCAGGGTTGGCGCAATTTTTCTTCGATTGCCTGGCTGTCCATGGCAAGCACCGCTGCCACATCCCTGACAAACTGGCCCTCGTCGCTGTAGCGTCCCGGCACGGCCCCCACTTCCTTAAAGGCGCGGTATCCGGCTATAATCCGGCCATGACGGTCGCTGATCGTTCCCCGGCGGGGTTCGTCGCGGACCAGTTCAACGCGGCGGCCCTCTGTAAGCTCCGGGAAGATCAGGGTCGGGGCCCACGCTAGCCGCCAGGGCTCCCCTCCCTGCCGGGTAAGCGTGATGGTGTTGGCGATCGGCACCGCACCGACCGTGTAGGTATCCATCTCTGCGGTAAAGGCAAGCTGAACCGTGTTTTTATCCACGGCCCGCTTTTCGTTCAGCTCTGTTTTGAGTGCGCGCAGCCCGATACCGCTGCTGATATTGGTGTAGCGGTCAATAAAATACTCCCGCGCGTAGCGTTCCTGCGACGCGGCATCGAGCAGATCGTACATGGCCTCGTAATTCCCTTCGGCCCAGGCACGAAGAAAAGCTTCCGCCGTTTCTTCCGGAGCGGTATCGCTGCGGCAACCGCTCGCACCAAATAAGACGATTAGCAAGAATAATGACAATCGCGTTACTAATGAAAGAGTTCTCACAACCCGTTTGTTCAGCATCATCTCCCCTCCCTGCTGCTGAAAACCGTCCGGTTTCAAGGCCATATTCTCCATCAGATAACAGCAAGGCATGCGATAGCGTAGCGTCAATGCTTTTCCACATCCCGGAGCTTGCCGAATAAATTAAATGTACGCGCTTCGGTAATCTCGATCTCAACGAGGCTTCCCGGAGGGCAGGCGGGCGCTTTAAAATGGACCAGCTTGTTTGTCCTGGTGCGGCCGGTCAGCAGCTCGTGATTATTCTTGCTTGGACCCTCCACCAGCACTTCCACCGTTTGACCCACCAGGGCCTGGTTGATCTCCAGGCTGATGGGGTTCTGAATGTCGACCAGCCGCTGCAGCCGCTCCTCTTTTTCCCGGTGGGTGAGCGTTTCGGCAAGGGAGGCGGCGGCGGTACCCCGGCGCGGCGAATATAAAAAGGTAAAGGCGTTGTCATAGCGCACCGCTTCCACCAGGGAAAGGGTCTCTTCAAAATCAGCCTCCGTTTCGCCCGGGAAACCGACAATAATGTCGGTCGTGAGGGCGATGCCGGGAATAGCTTCCCTGATGGCGGCAACCAGCGCGAGATAATGCTCGCGGGTATAGCGCCGGTTCATGCGTTTCAATATCCGGTTGCTCCCCGCCTGGACCGGCAGGTGCAAGTGCTCGCAGATTTTTTGCGAAGTGCGCATCGTTTCAATCAGTTTCGGAGAGAGGTCCTTGGGATGGGAGGTCATAAAGCGGATGCGGGCCAGCCCCTCCACCTTCTCCAGCTCCACAAGCAGATCGGAAAAATCATATCCGGCGGCGCGGTCAAGGCCGTACGAATTTACATTTTGCCCGAGCAGGGTAATTTCCAGGTAACCCTGCCCGGCCAGGGTGCGGGCTTCAGCCACGATCTCCTCCAGGGGGCGGCTCCGTTCGCGCCCGCGCACATGGGGCACAATACAGTAAGAACAAAAATTGTTGCACCCGTAGATCACCGGCAGCCAGGCCTTAAAGCTGCTGGAGCGGCGTATGGGCAGCCCTTCCCGGCTGTCCGGCCTTGCTTCGATATCCACAATTGTCCCCCGCTGCCGCGCCGCCTGCTGCAACAGCTCCGGTAAACGCGGCAGCGAGTATGTACCGTAAACCAGGTTGACATGAGGAAAGCGCTTGCTTATGTAGGAGGCCACTTCCTCTTGCTGGCTCATGCAACCGCCCACGGCAATGAGCAAATCTCTTTTTTCATTCTTGAGCGCTTTCAGCTTGCCCAGCAATCCCGCTACCTTGTCCTCGGGCTTGCGCCGCACGGCACAGGTATTGATGATGATCAGGTCGGCCTCGTTGGGGCATGCCGCCGCACTGTAACCGATGCTTTCCAGGAGCCCGGCCGTCACTTCCGAGTCATTTTCGTTCATCTGGCAGCCAAAAGTGATAATAAAGTACCTTTTCCCTACCCCCAGATTGGCATATTCAATGAGGTCATGGGACTGAGGCGAGGATTCAAAGGGCATGGATAGGCTCTCCTTTCTTGCCCTTATTATACCAAAATAAGCGCAATAAAAAAGGGAGCCTTCGCACCTGGAAATCATGCTTGTTGATTCATGCCATCATTGATTTCTCGCTGAATGTGAAACATTTTTTTCAACCTCATTCCAAAACCTGAAGCATAAAATTTAACGAGGTGATTTATTATGATGGAAAGAAACCTGGAAGAAAGAGCTTTTCGAGACGAATATGCACGGGAAAAGGCAAGGATTCAATTACACAATGAAATTGAAAAAGAAAAATTGAGAAACAAAAACAAGTATAAATTCTTAGGTTACATAATACCAGCATGTATAGGAGTAATTTTTATTGGACTATTCATTACTTAGGGAGGTTTATGGGAATAGATTGGAGCTGGATCGACTGGCAATTCATATCGATAATTGTATTTTTATCCTTATTTACATTTGCTTTAATAATAGTTAAATAAAAACCTACATTACCTTCTAAGTATAGAGAAAAGTGATTCACAACTCCCGACTTAGCTAAAAAGATCTTTCTATCATTTACCAGTCTTTAGACCTTTCAGGATGAAATTGCAGGATTTACCGCTCTCCTTCGCGAATAAGTTTGCGTCATTTCTATATACATAAAGCATTGAGTTGGCTTTTTGAGGGGGAGCTGGACCAAGATGTTTTTAAAAAAATTAAAGTTTATCGTCGCAACCTCCCTGCTGTTGCTCGCCATCTTGGGCTGGCAGCACCAGATTGCCCTGGAAAGAGAAAAGAATGCGCACTTGCAGCAGCAGTATACGGAACTAAACCAGGTTTTTATGGAAACGGTCGATGATCTAAACAAGGCTTACGAGGAAAATGAATCGCTCTTCAACCAGTTGCGCAAAGCGCTGCTCAAAATTGATGAAGTGGAAGAACGCAACGAAGAGTTGGAACAAATCCTCTTTAATCAAACGCAAACCTACCGCAACGCGGTGGCCATGAAAGGCTCGGTAATGGCCGTGCTCATGCAATCGGATTTTACCGCCAGCATGTATGAACGGGCCTGGACAAGGTTGGGCGCCCGCGGGTTGTCCGGAACCGGGGAAGCCCTGGTTCAGGCTGAAGATCAATACGGTGTCAACAGCCTGGTCCTCGCCGCGATTGCCTATTTGGAAAGCGGCGGAGGAGCGTCCAAACTGGCCCGCGAAAAAAATAACCTATTCGGCCTGGGCGCCGCCAACTACGATCCCTATAACCGGGCCCTGTCTTTTTCCAGCAAGGAAGAATGTATTTTTTATGCAGCCCGCCTGCTGTCGACAAGCTATCTCAGCCGGGGCGGGCGGAACTACCACGGTGACAATCTCGAAGCGATCAACATCCGTTATGCCTCCGATCCGCAGTGGGCCTACAAAGTCGGCCGCGCCATGGCGCGGATCGCCCGGGCGGCCATACCCGGCGGACGCTAAGCATCAATATCCTTAACCCCGTGAAAAAGCGCGAATTTAGGCGAATACTGCGCTCGCCCGGGAAATAAAGCCACACTCTCCTTCTTTTTCTTCTTCTTGCTCCTTTCCAGGCATATCATTTACTATTATGAGATTCCAGGATAAACTGAAAAGCTCACTGGTTAAGGGCACCCTGCAATTAATAATTGCGGGGTCAATTACCCGGCTCATCGGCCTCGTTTATCGCATGGTCCTCTCGCGCCTGGTAGGAGCCGAAGGCCTTGGCCTTTTCCAGATGATCATGCCTGTTTACGCCCTGCTTGTCGTCATCGCTGGGCTCGGATTGTCAGGAGCGGTAACCAAGATGGTCGCCGACAGCTATGCCCGGGGGGATTTTGCTAGGCAGATCCAGGTGCGCCGGTTGGCCTTGGGCCTGGCCCTGATCGCGGTGCTGGCGTTAAGCATCCTTCTGTGGATTGTCTTTTCTTTTCCGCTCGAATTCATTCCCGATCGCCGCATTGTTCCGGCAATCCGCCTGATGCCGGCGGCCTTCTCCTTTGCCGCCCTTTCCTCGGTGCTGCGCAGCTTTTCCCAGGGGCGCGCCAATATGGCTCCCACCGCTTTGTCCCAGGTTGCTGAACAGATCTTTCGGGTTTCCATCGGTTTGGCCGCCGCCTTTTATCTGGTGCCCTACGGGCTCAGCTCTGTCCTGGCCGGCCTGGTTGCCGGCATCGCCGCCGGAGAAGTGGCCTGCTTCCTCATCCTTTTTATGATGCAGAAAAACGAGGGGCCTTCCACAATCCACGCTGGTATTTCACTTTCGATCGGCAAGGAAATGTTTTCGCTTTCCTTGCCAATCCTGGTGATCCGCCTGAGCACCTCCATAACCCAGACCCTGGAATCGCTCCTCATCCCGGCGCGCCTGCAGGTGGCGGGATTTAGCAGTGCTCAGGCCACGACCCTGTTCGGCCAACTGTCAGGCATGGCCCTGCCCCTCATCTTTTTACCCACCGTCCTGATTATTCCGGTGAACACGACCATTGTCCCTGCCGTGGCCGGGGCCGCGACCCTCCATTTAAAGGAGCGCCTCTACCGCCTGGTGAAGCTCTCCATCTGGGGTTCCCTGCTCCTCGGGGCTGCTTCGGCAGCGCTCCTCTACCTCAATGCCTCCACACTGACCGCTCTTTTTTACGGCAGTACCGCCGCTGCGCCCCTGGTAATGCGGCTTGCGCCAGCAGTTCCCTTTGCCTACCTGCAATTTACCACGGCTGCAATCCTGCACGGCATGGGGCGCCCGGGTATCGCCGTAGCCAATGACCTCGGGGGGACCCTAATCGGCCTCATGATCATCTATGCCCTCACCGCCAACCCCTCCTGGGGAATCAATGGTGTGGTGATCGCCTATACCGTCACCTTCATCCTGATCACACTGGCCGATTGCTTGGCGATCGCTTTCTTAAGCAGAAAAGTTTAAGCGCTATTTGCGGGATACCCGTGTTTTAATCCACCGGCTGATTGACGCAAATGATCCTTTCAGATTATAACGCCGCCAGAGAATAATCAAAACAGCCAGGCACAGCAGCAGCCCGCCCCACAGCCATGGTGAAAGGGAAAGCAAATAGCGCAGATAACTGAGGATCAGGCCCATAAACTTGGTCAGCAAAAGGCTTGTGCCGATGGCCGTCAGGCTAAACAGGGCGCCGCCCAGGGCGGTATAAATAATAAACAAGAGAATATTCATGTGCATGGCGCCGGCCGGAAAAGAGATAAAGGTGCGCGTTACTCCCCAGAGCTGGCCCATGAAAACCGAGAAGCTGCCGTATTTTTCCCACAACGCATATACTTTTGATTGACGCGGCCGAGTTGGTTTATCCTTCCGGTTTGCCCGCCTCCACAGGGCACTCTTGATTAAACCGCCCATTTTCGTACTGACCAGGCCAATACAATAACTGCAGATGCTGCCGGCGGTTATCCCGAGCGTCGAAGCGAGCAATATTGACCAGACGGAAAACTTGCCACTTAATACTAAACTGCCGGCAGTGGCGATCACCACCGCCGAAGCAAAGGGGACGCCGGCGCTTTCGGCAAACATGGCGGCGGCAATCCCGGCCAGGCCAAATTGATCGATTAATTTACTCAAGTTGGCGATGAGTGCTGCAAGCCATTCCGGCTGTTCCATCTACAGGCCACCTGTCTTCAGCTCGTTGTTCATTAATGCATACATGCCCCAGATTCCGGCTTCGGGTTCCAGCTCCGCCGCGACCAGCATGGGGCGGGTGACCTCCACCGCGGGGGCAATGGCGCTTTTCTTAACCTGTTCCCATACCTGGGCCAAAAAAGAGGCCCTGTTTCCGGCCACTCCGCCCCCGACAACCAGGCAGGAAGGGTTCAGCAGGGTTACCAGGTTAGCCAGGCCGATGCCGAGCGTTACCCCCGTTTCTGCGATCAAGGCGCGCGCCCTGGGATTGCCGGCTTCAGCCTGATCAAATACCCAGGCGGTGTTTACCTCACCTCGATTCTTAGTTTCGTCCCCCATTAGCGCCGCGGCGCGGCGGGCGATCGCCGTCCCCGCTGCCCAGGCTTCAAGGCAGTCCATTCCTCCGCAGTTGCACTGTCTTCCTTGCCCAAATGGCTTGATATGCCCGATTTCGCCCGCGAAACCGCTGCATCCCCGGTAGAGCTTGCCGTCTAAAAACAGGCCGCCGCCAATACCGGTGCTGACAGTAACATAGATAACGTCGCGGTGCCCGCGGGCGGCGCCGTAATAGACCTCGCCGACCACTGCTGCATTGGCGTCGTTCTCAATAAGAACCGGGCATGGCCATTCCTTTTGCAGCATATCACGAAAAGGGACCGGCTCGAACCATCCCAGGTTCGGCGCCTGGTAAATCACACCTTTATGATAGTCTACCAGGGCGGCGATGCAAATACCGAGGCCGGCCAAATCGTCCCGCAATACCCCGCTGTTTTCCAAGGCCTGCGACAGGCTAGCGCTTAGCGCAGCGGCCATGGCGTGCGGCTCCCGTTCGCGCGGGGTACTGTATTTTTCTCTGAATAAAACCTTGCGGCCCGGAGCGGCCAGGAGGATTAATATTTTTGTTCCCCCGATATCCACAAGGGCAGATATGTTTTTCTGCATTGCCGTCCTCCTTAAAATAATGCTTAAGAAAGCCCGCTGCCTTAAAATCTCCCTGAGCGGATGATGGAAAACAGCCACCACACCCCGGCCAGGGCTGCCCCGATCAAGACTAGCTCGGCAATCGGAAAGCGCGTCAGCCAGGCAACGTTCTCCAGGCGCAGGTTCTGCGACAACCCGATGATCAGGCTGGCCAGGACAATGCTGAAAGCGAGGCGATTGATCATGGTTTCCAGGGTGTGCAGTGCCGACTTTGTATGCATGAGCTCCACTTTTAGCTGTAGATCACCCGCAGCCGCCTCCCGCAACAGTTCTACCGTGCGTTCCGGTATCTCCTCCCAAAGCCGGTAGTAACTGCGCAAGGTCCCCCGGACTCGCCGCGCGGTAAATCTAAGCTGGCGGCTTTGCAATGAGGGGCCATATTTTTGCAGCACCGCAGCAATATTAAATTCCGGGTCAAGGCGGGCAATCGTTCCTTCCAGGGTCACCAGGGTCCTGCCCAGGAGCAATAAGGTGTAAGGCAGGCGAAGGCGGTGCTTCATGGCAATATTCATCAGATTCTGAAACGCTTCGCCCAGGTTGATATTCTTAAGCGGAACCTCGTAAAATTGTTCCTGGAAACGGCCGATATCACGCATCAATTCGGAGCGATTGACCTTCAGCGGCGAAGCTTCGGCCAGGGTTAACAGTTCATCGGTGATGGTGGCCGTATCAAAAGAGCGAAAGGCTTTTAAGAGGGTTAAAAATTTGCCGCGCAGCTCGTCGTCAATTGTCCCGGCGGCCCCAAAATCCATGATCAACAAGCGGCGGTCAGGCAAGACAGCCAGGTTTCCCGGGTGCGGATCGCCGTGGAAAAAACCATCGATAAAGATCTGCTTAACAAAACAGTCGGTCAGCATTTCCGCAAGCTGACGCGGAGCCGGGTCGGGCAGCGGAGCCTCCAAGTAACGGGCAAGGCTATAACCTTCCCGCAGCTCCATGGTCAACACATGACAGGTGGTATGCGACCAGTAAACCTTAGGGATATAGACCGTCCCGCTATCCGCAAAATTTTTCCTAAAACGCTGCACATTCCGGGCTTCATTGAGGTAATCTAGCTCGCTGAGTATGATCTTTTTCAGCTCCAGGGCCAGATCGTTAAAGTGGTAATACTGTCCCAGGCTGGTGTTCCGGTCTACCATGGCGGTTAGTGCAAGCAAGATGGCCAGGTCTTCCCTGATCTGAGCATCCACCCCGGGACGCTTAATCTTTACCGCCACCGGCTCGCCGCCCGGCAAAGCGGCCCGGTGAACCTGGCCGATGGAAGCGGCGGCCAGGGGCTGCTCTTCGAATGAGCTAAAGCAAAGATGCAGGGGCATTTTTAGCTCGCTCTCGATAATCGCTTTGGCCTTTTCGGCCGGGAAAGGCGCCACCTTATCCTGTAAATTTGACAGCTCCGCGATGTAGGCCGCCGGCAAGAGGTCGGTCCTGGTGCTGAGCAACTGTCCGATCTTCACAAAAGCCGGCCCAAGCTCTTCCAGGGCCTGCCGCAAGCGGGTTTCAAGATGATGCGCCACAGCCTCTTTTTGCTTTCCCCGCCTCACAAAGAGGCGTTCCCATAAGCCGTACAGGTTGAGCTCGTCCAGAACCTGGGCAAACCCGTACTTAATCAGGATGCGCAGGATCTGGCGGTAGCGTTTTAAATGGCGTAGCTGGCTTAGCGGACCCCATCCGAAAATCATTTTTCTTTTTCTTGCAGCAAGGCCAAAAGCTGGTCGATCTTGCTTTCCAGCCGCCGGAAATCTTCTTTGGTAATCATCTTTTCGTCAACTAGATTGCTGTACTTGTCCCGGAACTGCTCGCGGTAACGATCGGTCTCCGCCCTGCCTTTTTCGATCAGGCGGTTCACCAGTTTTTTAGCTTCGTCCCGCTGCATCTCCCCTTTGTCTACCAGCATTTCAATGAACTCCTCGGCTTTTTCCTTGCTGTAGCTCAAAAGACCTACTGTTGCTGAAAACAAATCCTCAAACATGGAAAACACGGTTAGCATTCACTCCTTTGCTTTATAATTCCCCCTTCTTTAATATTTTACCTTATTCCGGAAAAAAACTTAAGTGATACTCAAGAGAAAAACCCGGCTGTGAAGGCCGGGTCTTGTGTTTTGTTTGTTTCTATTAACGATTCGATTCTATTTCTTTTCAGGTGCCCTCTTCTTATCGTAGAGGTAGTCT
>ERZ773359.5225-NODE-5225-length-12636-cov-4.723710_pt1 | contig 12636 bp, 18 predicted proteins | sample MGYA00374955_ERZ773359 | MGnify/ENA primary metagenome ERZ773359 (study PRJEB29098, sample SAMN04486028) | biogas fermenter metagenome | study: EMG produced TPA metagenomics assembly of the Biogas fermentation microbial communities from Germany - Plant 4 DNA1...
TTCTTTCACCATGTTTTTCATTTTTGTATTTACCCAAAACAATTTGACACTATCATTACGATTTAACTGAAGCCTTAGAAAAAGCAGCATTTGTAGAATATGGAGATCGCTGGATTGTTGGACGCCATGTTTTAGTTTGCGGTGATGCTACTAATCCAGATGATGTCAACAAACTCATGGATGGTAAAAGAGCAAACTTGCTTCTGACCGATCCGCCTTACGGAGTTTCTTTCACAAGTTCAAGTGGTTTAAAAATTAAGAATGACTCACTTAAGAATGAGGAGTTCTATCAGTTTTTACTAAAGGCATTTAAGAACATGGTTGATCACTGCGAGCCTGGTGCATCGGCTTATTGTTTTCATGCAGATACAGAAGGCTTGAATTTTAGAACTGCTTTTCATGATGCGGGATTACACTTGGCAGGTTGTTGCATTTGGGTTAAAGACTCACTTGTTTTAGGTAGATCCGATTATCAGTGGCAGCATGAACCAGTGCTTTATGGTTTCTTAAAGAACGGTAAACACAACTGGTATTCCGATAGAAAACAAACAACTATCTGGAACTTCAAAAAGCCAAAGAGAAACGAAAATCATCCAACAAGTAAGCCACTAGATTTGCTTTCATATCCTTTAAGAAATAGCTCACAAGAGAACGCCATAGTTGTTGATACTTTTGGTGGTTCTGGTTCCACTTTAATGGCCTGCGAATTGACTAATAGAATCTGCTACACAATGGAAATTGATGAAAAGTATGCGTCTGTAATTCTTAGAAGATACGTAGAGAACACAGGTGATGCAGACAATGTATATTGCATTAGAAATGGTCAAAAAGTAGCATATGCGGATGTTGTTAAGCAAGTTGAAGGCAGTTCAGAAAATTCTAGTACTAATGACTTGATATAATTGCCGTTTAGAGCGATATATATAGTACCTTAAAGGAGGTATAGAAATGGCAAATAAAACAGTAGAAGAATTGAGAACAGAGCTAAAAGATGCTTGCGAAAAGTATGAAACAAGATACTCAGGAATGGAGTATTTAGTTAACTACTACATAAACTCACTTAATTGGACAGAAAAAGAAGCACTAGAATATGCTTTGAAGTTATTTCATGACGGAACAATTACTCAGATTAAGCTAATTGGTAAAGATGGAAATGAATTATAATTTGGGGGATTAAGATGCTCGATAAAATAGTCGATATGCTTAGAAAAGAATATCCAGAAGGAACAAGGATTGAATTATTGAAGATGGATGATACTCAAGCACCTCCAATTGGAACAAAAGGAACGATCGTTGGGGTTGATGATATTGGCTCAATTTTAGTTCGTTGGGACAACGGAAGTTCACTTAATTTAATCTATGGAGAAGACTTGTTTAAGGTTATAGTTCAAGAAAAAGTTTGATATATAAATATATCAAAAATAGTTGAAAAATACTTCTCAAATGACTTGATATTAATTGCCTTTAGAGTGATATATATACACGATAAAAGGAAATACACATATTATTTGAGGAGGATTGAAAATGAAAGAGAAAATTAAAAACCAAATCGACAACATGAAGAATCAAACAATCGGTGTCGAAATTGAGATGAACAACATTACAAGAAAGAAGGCAGCTGAATTAGTAGCCGCATTCTTTGGAACAAGAGCATGGAACGCTGCAGGCGAATACGGATATTCAACATGGGCTTGCAAAGATACAAACGGTAGAATTTGGAAGTTTCAAAAGGATGTTAGCATTGCAGGACCAGACGATGAAAAATGCGAAATGGTAACACCAATCCTAAAATATGAAGATATCGATGCATTACAAGAGATAATCAGAATTTTAAGAAAGGCTGGAGCAAAAAGCGATGCATCAAGAATGTGTGGAGTTCATATTCACATTGGAGCAAACGGTCACACACCAAAGACCATGAGAAATCTAACAAATATCATGGCAAGCCACGAAGGTTTATTAGCAGAGGCTTTAGAACTTGATAGAAACAGAATTGGCAGATACTGTAAGATGGTTGATCCAAGATTTCTAGCTTCCTTAAACAAAAAGAAACCTTCAACAATGAGTGGTTTTGCAGACGTTTGGTACAAAAGCCAAAATGAAGATTATGCAAGAAGCCATCATTACAATGGTTCAAGATACCACATGCTAAACTTCCATGCAACTTTCACAAAAGGAACAATTGAATTCAGATTATTCCAATTTGATGCACCTAAAGATGGCAAACAAAACGGCCTTCACGCTGGCCAATTAAAGAGTTACATTCAATTATGCCTAGCACTCAGTCAAATGGCTAAGGAAGCCAAAGGAGCCTCACCAAAGCCGCAACAAAACGAGAATCCAAAGTATGCAATGAGAACATGGTTATTAAGACTTGGATTCATCGGTGAGGAATTCGCAACAGCAAGAGAATTCTTAACAAAAAGACTATCTGGTGATGCAAGCTTTAGAAGCGGGGTAAGACCTGCTTCTATGGTTTCAGCTTAAGGAGGTGCAGCATGAGTAAATATTACATTGCTTACGGAAGCAACCTCAATGTTAACCAGATGAAAAGAAGATGTCCAACTGCTAAGGTCGTTGGAACTGGGTTTATTGAAGATTATGAATTACTTTTCAAAGGTAGCAAAACTGGTGGTTACCTGACAATTGAAAAAGCAGAAGGAAAATCACTACCAGTTGCAATTTGGAAAGTAACTGAACTCGATGAACAAGCACTTGACAGATACGAAGGTTATCCAACCTTTTATTATAAAACCGATGTTGAGATTAATATCAAAGGCATCAAAACAGGATCTGAGTATAGAAAGAAAGCATTCGTTTATATCATGCACGAAGATCGAGATGTAGGGATGCCTTCAAAGTCCTATGTGATGACATGCCTTGAAGGTTACAAGACATTTGGATTTAGTCCTAAGTATCTAGAAGATGCATTAAAAAGAACTATGGAGGTTAACAATGAAAGCAACAACTGATTTTATAAAAACGTGTCCTTTGTGTGGTAAGGAATACAAAGGTCATCCAGCAATTTCAAGAGTAGATAATCAAACACCAATATGTCCTACTTGCGGAACCAGACAAGCCCTTGAGGGACTTGGTTTGAAATCTGATGAAATTGATAAGATAATACTCGAAATTCCGAAAATTGAAGATTTGTAAAATTTTATATCAAAAACAAGGGAGTCGATTTAATTGGTCGGCTTTTCTTTTACAAAAATATGGAGGATGAGGTTTTGGGAAGATTAAAGAATTATGTTCCTACCAAGTTCAAAGCCAAAAACTCCGTTTACAGTAAAGAGGCAGCAGACAGAGCTGTTTGCTTTATTGAGTCATTAAAACACACAGATGGAGTTTGGTATAAAAAGCCGTTTGAACTCCTTGATTGGCAGGAACAAATAATAAGAGATGTATTTGGAATTTTGAAGCCTGATGGATATAGACAGTTTAATACAGCATACATCGAAATACCAAAGAAACAAGGAAAGAGTGAACTTGCAGCAGCGGTTGCTCTTTTACTTACTTGTGGTGACTTTGAAGAAGGAGCTCAAGTATATGGATGTGCTGCTGATAGAAACCAAGCAAAGATTGTATTTAACGTTGCAAAGAAAATGGTCGAGCTTAATAAGTACTTAAAAAAAGCAGTAAAGATTTCTGAATCAAAAAACAGAATTGAATACAAGAATAGTTTTTATCAGGTTCTTTCTGCAGAAGCTTACTCAAAGCATGGATTCAATATACATGGTGTTGTGTTTGATGAACTTCATGCTCAACCAAACAGAAAATTATACGATGTTATGACAAAGGGTTCTGGTGATGCCAGAAAGCAGCCTTTGTTTTTTCTTATTACTACAGCTGGTGATGATACAAACTCTATCTGTTATGAAGTACATCAAAAGGCAAAGGATATCTTGGAAGGAAGAAAGATTGATCCTACATTTTATCCAGTGATTTATGGTGCAGAGCAAGATGATGATTGGACTGATCCTGAAGTTTGGAAAAAGGCTAATCCTAGTCTAGGAGTGACAGTAGACATTGAAAAAGTAAGAGCAGCTTGTGAATCTGCAAAGCAAATGCCTAGCGAAGAGAATTCCTTCAGGCAACTCAGACTAAATCAATGGGTGAAACAAGAAAAGAGATGGATGCCCATGCGTAAGTTTGATGACTGCTATGTTAATTTCAAACCTGAAGACTTGGAAGGTCGTGTATGTTATGGTGGATTAGACTTGTCATCTACTATGGATATTACTGCTTTTGTACTTGTTTTTCCGCCTAATGAAAGCGAAGACAAATATCATATCTTACCTTATTTTTGGATACCAGAAGAGAATATGAAACAAAGAATAAATCGTGACCATGTTCCATATGACTTATGGTCTCAACAAGGCTATTTAAAAACAACAGAAGGAAATGTAATCCATTATGGTTATATTGAAACTTTTATTGAGGAACTTGGAAAAAAATATAACATCAAAGAGATTGCTTTTGACCGATGGGGAGCAGTTCAAATGACACAAAACTTAGAGAACATGGGTTTTACTGTTGTTCCCTTTGGACAGGGCTTTAAGGATATGAGTCCTCCTACTAAAGAACTCATGAATTTAGTAGTAGGCAAACGAATTGCACATAATGGTAATCCAGTCCTTCATTGGATGATGGATAATATTACGATCAGAGAAGATCCAGCTGGAAACATTAAGATGGATAAATCTAAATCAGTAGAAAAAATCGATGGAGCTGTAGCAACGGTTATGGCACTTGATAGGGCATTAAGAAATGAAGGCACTTCTAATGAATCTGTATATGATTCAAGAGGTATCTTATTTATTTAAGGAGTGATAGATATGGGAATATTTAAAGGTATTTTTAGGTCAAGAGATAAGCCTGAAAATAAAGTCTTAGGCAGTGGATATTCATTCTTGATGGGTAGTTCAACCGCTGGTAAAAATGTGACTGAACGTTTTGCGATGCAAATGACTGCTGTTTATTCTTGCGTTAGAATTTTGGCAGAAGCAGTCGCTGGCCTTCCACTACATTTGTATAGGTATAAAGAGGATAACGGAAAAGAAAAAGCAATCGATCATACACTTTATCATTTGCTTCACGATGAGCCTAATCCTGAGATGAGTTCATTTGTATTCAGAGAAACATTAATGACACACTTGCTTCTTTGGGGAAATGCATATGCTCAAATTATCAGAAATGGTAAAGGTGAAGTCATCGCTTTATATCCTTTGATTCCAAGTCGGATGACAGTCAATCGTGATGAGAATGGGCAGCTATATTACGAGTATTTCAGTGTATCAGACGATATTAACAGCAATTCTAGTAGAACAGTAGTCTTGATGCCAAGAGATGTGCTTCACATTCCTGGACTTGGATTTGATGGTTTGGTAGGCTATTCACCAATTGCAATGGCAAAAAATGCAATCGGTATGGCTATTGCTTGTGAAGAGTATGGAGCGAAGTTCTTTGCTAACGGTGCAGCGCCAAGTGGTGTATTAGAACATCCTGGAACGATTAAAGATCCAAAGAAAGTAAGAGAAGCATGGCAGTCACAATTTGGTGGAAGTTCCAATGCGGGTAGAGTTGCTGTACTGGAAGAGGGCATGAAATATACACCAATTTCTATCTCTCCTGAACAAGCACAGTTCTTAGAAACAAGAAAGTTTCAAATAAATGAAATTGCTCGAATTTTTAGAATTCCTCCTCACATGGTTGGTGATTTGGAAAAATCGAGTTTTTCAAATATAGAACAGCAATCTTTAGAGTTTGTAAAATACACTTTAGATCCATGGGTTATTCGATGGGAACAATCCTTAATGAGAGCACTACTATCGAATGATGAAAAGAAAGAATACTTTATTAAGTTTAACTTAGAAGGACTACTTCGAGGAGATTATGAATCAAGAATGAAGGGTTACTCAATTGGTAGACAAAACGGATGGATGTCAGCAAATGATATTAGAGAACTTGAAAATCTTGATCGTATATCACGAGAAGATGGTGGGGACTTGTATTTGGTAAATGGAAACATGCTACCGCTTAGAGATGCTGGTGCTTATGCAAATAAAGAAAACATACAGAAGGAGGATTCAAATGAAGAACAAGAAGTTCTGGGTGTGGAAAAATCTCAAGAACTAAGAATCAAACGCTGAAAGGCTACTAGAGATATATGGAACTATAGCGGAGGAAAGTTGGTTCGATGATGATATCACACCTAAAATGTTTCATGATGAGTTATTCAGTGGTTCAGGTGATGTAACTATCTGGATTAACTCGCCTGGTGGTGACTGTATAGCAGCAAGTCAAATCTACTCAATGCTGATGGATTATAAAGGAAATATTACCATTAAGATTGATGGAATAGCGGCTAGTGCTGCATCAGTAATTGCTATGGCGGGTACTAAGGTGTTGATGGCACCTACTGCATTAATGATGATTCACAATCCAGTAACACTTGCTTATGGAGATCATACTGAAATGAGTAAAGCCATTGAAATGTTAAATGAAGTCAAAGAAAGTATTATCAATGCTTATGAAATTAAAACAGGTATGAGCAGAGCAAAAATTTCTCGTCTTATGGATGAGGAAACATGGATGAATGCAAATAAAGCTATCGAACTTGGATTTGCCGATGACATTTTAAGAGATGAAAAGAAACAAGTAGAAGTTAAGGCATATGCATTCTCAACAAAACAAGTAGCTACTGCACTACTTAATAAACTTGCGGTAAATAAAAAAGAAACTATAAAAAATGGGCGAACAGCAAATGAACTGCTAGAACGCCTTTTTTTAATAAAGTAAAAAGGAGGAAACAAATAATGACTATTCAAGATCTTATTGAAAAAAGAAAAAAACTATGGGAAGGTGCGAAAGCATTTGTAGAAAGTAAACGTGATAAAGACGGATTACTTTCTGATGAAGACATCAAGACTTACAACGAAATGGAAACAAAAATCAAAGCATTAGGAGATGAAATTAATCGTATGAAGGATCAAGAGCTTTTAGAAAACGAACTCAAGAAAGCAACAAGTACACCTCTTACTCAAAAACCTGGTATGAATGAGGAAATGAAAACAGGACGCTCAAGCGATGCTTATAAGAAGGCTATGTTCAATGCACTTCGTACTAATTTCAGACAAGTGAGCAATATTTTACAAGAAGGAATCGACTCAAGTGGCGGTTACTTAGTGCCAGAAGAATATGACACACGTTTAGTTCAAGGTTTATCAGATGAGAATATCTTAAGAAAACTTGGTACTATTATCAAAACTAGTGGTGAACACAAAATTAATATTGCTGGAACAAAACCTGCTGCTGCTTGGATTGAAGAAGGCGAACCTCTATCATTTGGAGATGCAACATTCAATCAAGTAATCCTAGATGCTCACAAATTACATGTTGCTGTAAAGGTTACAGAAGAACTTTTATACGATAATGCATTCGGTTTAGAAAACTACTTAATTGATCAGTTTGCTAAAGCTTTAGCTAACGCTGAAGAAGATGCATTCTTAAATGGTAATGGTGAAGGAAAACCTCCGGGTATTTTTGCAGTAAATGGTGGTGGTGAAGTAGCTGTCACAACGGCAAGCTCAACAGCGATCACTTATGATGAAATCGTCAACCTTGTGTATGCGTTAAAACGTCCATACAGAAAGAATGCTAAGTTTATTTTAAACGATCAAACAATTGCAACTTTGAGAAAACTAAAAGATGGTAATGGTCAGTACATCTGGCAACCTGCTCTTCAGGCTGGGGAAACTGATCGTTTGCTTGGTTATGAAGTGTTAACATCAGCATATGTTCCAACTATTGAAGCTGGTGCACCTGTCATTGCATTTGGTGATTTTTCATACTACAACATCGGTGATCGTGGTGTTCGTTCATTTGCTGAATTAAAAGAATTATTCGCAGGAAACGGAATGATTGGTTTTGTTGCTAAAGAACGTGTTGATGGAAAACTTGTACTACCTGAAGCAGTCAAAATCTTAAAGATTAAGGCTTAAGGGGGTAACGATATGAGTTACAATGTAAAAAATTATACCGAACAAGGTGGAGAGAAAACAGTAATTAATGGTGAGATTGTTATCAACGGTAAACTTACTGTTAATGAAAATGCAGAGGTAAATGGTGTAGAGAAAAGTCCCTACACCTTAAATCCTGCAACTACAACATCAATTGGCGGAGTAAAAGAAGCATTAAATGTAAAAGAATCTAGTGCATCAAACATAGGAACATTAAAAAATGACTTTAATGAACTGATCACTAAGTTAAAAGAAGCAGGAATTGTTGCAAAAGATTTATTCGATGTAACAGTTGGAACTATTCCTAATGAAATTGGGGATATTGTTACAAATCACAGCAAAATTGAAAGTATAACATTTAATGAAGGTACAGTTACTATAAAGGTTCCTGTAGATGAGTTGATTGCTTTTGATTCAAATAATTCAGAACAAGGTGTTCATAAATGGATTGGTCTTTCTATTGGAACTGGTCTAAATTCAATTATTGATGTTATTTATAACGGCTCTTATTCTTTAACGTCAGCTGATGTTAACGAAGCAACAACTGTAGGATGTCCAGCTGGATCATTTGTTTTATGGATCAAAGCAAATGAAGTAGTAGAAACTCCAAAGGTAATAACATTGGGTAAACCTGGATATAAAACAGAAACAATAACAATTATTATTGAAAACGAATAAGGAGGTGGTGGTGATGGCAACTTCAGATTTACTACAAAAAGTCAAACAAAATTTAATTATTGAGCATTCAGAAGATGATGGTCTAATTGAAAGTTACATCACCGCTGCAGTTTCCTATGCAGAAAGTTTCCAGCATGTTTCAGAAGGATATTATTTATCTCATGAAATGCCAGCGACAACAAAGCAAGCAATTATCATGTTAGCAAGTCACTTTTATGAATCTAGAGATGGATCAACTGGTGGTTTCTTTTCTGATAATGTTCAAGCAGGACAACAAGTATGGAATACAGTCAATTTGCTTTTAAGACTTGATAGGGAGTGGAAGGTATGAGTTATGGAAAAATGAACGATTTTATTCAGATAGTTCTTCCAATTAAGTCTAAAGATAAAGATGGTTTTATGAATGAAACTAAAGAAATAGTAGCGTCAATTAGGGCTTATCGTGAAGGTAGACATGGCAATGCAATGTGGGCTAATAGAGCCGCTTTCACTACAGCTACTGATTTGTTTAGGTTTAGAATTATACCTAATGTGAAATTAACAACAAACATGGTAATCGTATGTGATGGTTCTGATTTTGAGATATTTTCAATTGAGGATGTAAAAGGGAAAAAGATGTATATTGAAGTTTTAGCAAAAAAGGTGGAACCAGTCGATGGCTAAGGCAACTGTCAAAATGCCTGAAGAGTTTCTAAAGAAATTATCAAGATTAGGAGCTAAAACCGATGAGATAACAACTAAGGTTCTTGAAAGTGGAAGTGAGGTTGTTTTTGATAAAGTAAAAATCAATCTTGAATCCGTTGTAGGAAGAGACACAAAAGTCGAATCCAGATCAACAGGTGAGCTTGTCGACTCTTTAGGTGTCAGTTCAGTAAAGGTGGATAAAAATGGCAATAGCAACATTAAAATTGGATTTAGAGAACCAAGAAAAGATGGAAAATCAAATGCCATGATAGCAAACATTATTGAATATGGGAAACATAATCAACCAGCTAGACCTTTTCTAAAACCAGCTGTCAGATCGACCAAACAGGCATGCATGGATACTATGATCAATAAACTTGAGGAGGAAATTAATAAAATATGATACTTCTTGAAAAACTCATATCGTTATTTTCTCAACTCGATGTTCCAATTGAAACAGGTATTTTTTCTGGACAAGCACCTGAACAATACATCGTTTTAATCCCTGTAACATCAACTTATGAACTTTATGCAGATAATTTACCAGAACAAGATATCGAAGAAGTAAGAATATCCATATATTCAAAAACAAACTACCTTAGTATAAAGAGGAGTTTGGAAAATTTATTATTAAAAAACGGCTTAACAATCACAGAAAGAAGATATAACGGATATGAAAAAGAATCCAAATATCATCATTTCACAATTGATGTGGCCGATCATTTTAACATTGAGGAGGAACAATAAAATGGCAACAATCGGATTAGATAAGTTGTACTATGCAAAGATTACCGAAGATGAAAATGGTAATGAAACTTATGGTACGCCTAGTCAAATGGCAAAGGCAATATCTGCTGACTTAAGTGTGGAGTTAAATGAAGCAACTCTTTACGCTGACGATGGACAAGCAGAAATTGTAAGAGAATTTAAGAGTGGTACAATTTCACTTTCAGTAGATGACATTGGCCATGACGTTATAGCAGACTTAGTAGGTGCAGTAGTTGATAATAACGGAGTACTGATTTCTGGTGAAAACGATACTGCAAATCCTGTAGCAATTGGTTTTAGAGCTAAAAAATCTAATGGGAAATATAAGTACTTTTGGTTATACAGAGTATTATTTAATATCCCTGCGACAAACCTAGCTACGAAAGGTGATGGTATTACATTCTCAACACCAACTATCGAAGGCACAATTTTAAGAAGAAACAAACCAGATACATCACTTAAGCACCCTTGGAAAGCTGAAGTAACTGAATCTGAGAGCACTAAAACAATTATCGAAGATTGGTATGATGCAATGTACGAACCAACTTACGCTGGAATTCCAGTTCAACAGGAGGAATAAAAAATGGGTGATGACAGAAGCACCGCTATTAATATTGGTGGTAGAGAATTCGAGTTATTACTAACTACCAAAGCAACAAAAGAGATTGCTAAAAGATATGGTGGATTAGATAAACTTGGCGATAAGCTTTTAAATAGTGAAAACTTTGATGCTGCATTATCGGAAGTTGTGTATTTAATTACACTTCTTGCTAATCAACCGATATTGATTCATAACTTAAGAAACAAAGGAAATGAAAAGGATCTATTAACTGAAGATGAAGTTGAACTATTAACAACGGCAAATGATTTAGGCAACTTTAAAGATGCAATCACTGAAGCATTGTTAAAAGGAACAAAAAGAAACGTTGAGAGTGAAGATCCATCAGAAAACGCACAGGACGAGTAAGTGACGAAGAGTTGTTTATTCGTCTTTTATATTACGGCATTGTTCACCTTCACCTCGCACAGGAAGAAGTATGGATGATGCCTTTTGGTCTTTTACTAGACCTATGGGAATGTCACAAACAATTTATAGGTTTCTCTAAGCCAAAAGTGGAGCATTCCATTGATGATATTTTGCCTGATGGCATCTAAAGGAGGTGAAGCATGTGGCTGATAATTTTGGTTTAAAAATTGGTATTGAAGGCGAGAAGGAGTTCAAAGCTCAGTTAGTCGAAATCAATCAATCATTTAAAGTGTTAGGCTCTGAGATGAAACTAATCGAGAGTCAATTTGATAAGCAAGATAAATCAGAGCAAGCTTTAGCTGCTAGAAATGAAGTACTGCAAAAATCAATCGATACACAAAAACAAAAAATAGAAAAATTAAGGTCGGCTTTAAAAAATGTTTCAGATTCTTTTGGTGAAAATGATAAGAGAACAAAAGCATGGCAAGTTCAATTGAATAATGCTCAAGCAGAACTTAATGACATGTCTAAAGAACTCAAGAAAAATACAGAGTTACTTGGTGATAATAGCGAAGCATCTGATGATGCGAGTGATTCAACTGATGATTTGGGAGATTCTTTACAAGACAGTAGTGATAAAGCTGATAATGCTGGCGATCAATATTCTAAACTTGCAGGATTAGCTAAATCAATGGGAGTCGCTCTTGCAACAGCAATGGCCGCAATAACAGCAGCAGCAATTGCAACTGGTGTTCAACTAGTAAAACTTGGTGATGAGTATAACAAAGCAATAAATCAAATTGCAGCATCAACAGGTGCAACTGAAGAAGAACTAGAACAATTAGGATCAATTGCACAAAGTGTTTATACACACAACTTTGGAGATAACCTGGAAGATGTAGCTAATGGAATATCAGCAGTAAGTCGAGCAGCAGGTTTGATGGGTGAGGAACTAGAGAAAGCTACGGAATCAGGGTTTGCACTACGTGATACTTTTGGGTACGACTTAAAAGAATCAGCACAAGCAGTGTCTTCATTAATGAAAAACTTTGGCATTTCTTCTGAGGAAGCCTATAACCTAATTGCATATGGAGCACAAAACGGTGCTGATAAGAATGGCGACTTAATGAGTATTCTTAATGAATTCTCTGCTCAATATTCTGCACTTGGATTATCATCTGATGAATTTTTGGCTTGTTATGTTACAATACATATGAGACTTATCTTGAATAAAAAGCAAAAATGATTTATACTCGACCATGTGGAAGAAGAAAACTGGCAAAGTCTTCTTCATGAGAGGAGTATAAATCACAGGGCCATTTTATCACAAAAGTTTCATGATATCAAGACAAAACTACACGCGGTTCAAACATACCGCACGGGAAAGTACTCGGTTTCACACATTTGCCGGAAATATCACATTTCCAAAGCCTCTTTGATGCGCTGGAATAAGGCCTACGATGGGACTAAGGAATCCCTTATGGAGAAGAGTCGAAGGCCTCATACACCGCACCCCAA
>ERZ773359.5226-NODE-5226-length-12631-cov-13.106314_pt1 | contig 12631 bp, 11 predicted proteins | sample MGYA00374955_ERZ773359 | MGnify/ENA primary metagenome ERZ773359 (study PRJEB29098, sample SAMN04486028) | biogas fermenter metagenome | study: EMG produced TPA metagenomics assembly of the Biogas fermentation microbial communities from Germany - Plant 4 DNA1...
TTTTATTTGGCAGGGGAGACAGGACTCGAACCCGCAACCAACGGTTTTGGAGACCGCCACTCTACCAATTGAGCTACTCCCCTTTGCCATTCTCAAGACATTTTATATTATATGATATTTCTTGTAACAAGTCAATATCATTGAATGGGAAATCGCAAATTAATCTCAGATGATTGTCTTTTAACCGGTTATTGTTTATGCTATAATGTAAATAACAGCCAAATAACATGACGAGGAGGGAAACCGTTGAGCAAATCCAAGGGCAATACAAACTGCCGTTTGGGATTCATAGGGGCAGGGAATATGGCTAATGCTTTTATCAGAGGTATTCTGTCCCAGGGCATAATACAGCCCGAAAACATATACGTATATGATATTGATACGGACAAGCTAAATAAACTGTGCAACCAGTTAGGTATACAAAAAGCCAAAGATAACTGCCACTTAGTATCTGGTTCGGATATTGTAATTTTGGCTGTCAAACCCAACATATATTCAATGGTACTTGAAGATATAAAGGATGTTTTATCTCAGGATAAAATATTGTTGTCTATAGCGGCAGGTATTACCGTTGATTATATAAAGGAAAGAATTGACAATAAATGTAAAGTGATAAGGACTATGCCAAATGCTCCTGCGCTTGTAGGTGCAGGTGTCATTGCACTGTCAACATACCACGATCTTACCTATGATGAGCTAGAGAATATCAAGGTTATACTATCTTCATTGGGTACGGTTTTGGAAGTGCCTGAGCAGCTTATGAATGCCGTTACTGCGTTAAGCGGAAGCGGTCCTGCATACGTTTCTATGTTTATTGAAGCAATGGCGGATGGGGGAGTGCTGGCCGGATTACCGAGACATCAGGCATACCTTATGGCTGCCCAAACGGTTTTAGGAACCGCACAATTGCTGCTGGAATGGGGGCAGCATCCTGGAGAGCTTAAGGATGCGGTATGTACACCGGCAGGAACAACTATAGAAGCTGTGCGTGAATTGGAAATTAATGGATTTAGAGGGGCCGTAATAGAGGCAGTCAATAAAAGTGCTAAAAAGGCAGAAATTCTTGAAAAGGCGGTAATGGATTGATGAAAGAAGTAGATATATATACCGATGGTGCTTGCAGCGGAAATCCAGGTCCAGGTGGATGGGCAGCAATTTTGTCATATAAAGGGATTGAGAAAGAAATTTATGGCTACGAGGAGCTGACCACAAATAACCGGATGGAGTTAATGGCGCCAATAAAAGCGCTGGAGATGCTGAAGGAACCCTGTAATGTAAATATATATACCGACAGTACATATTTGTTTAATGCATTTGAAAAGGACTGGATAAGCAATTGGCAAAAACGCAAATGGAAAACTGCTGATAAAAAGCCTGTAGCAAATCAGGATTTATGGCAGAGACTAATCGATTTAAGCTCAATTCATAAAATAAAATGGTTTAAGGTTAAAGGTCATAGTGACAACGAAAAAAATAACCGATGTGATAAACTGGCCAGACAAGCCATAAAAGAAGGAAATAAGCAGCAAAAGCCCAAAGGGGAAAGCTAGTGTCCGGAATATAACTATGCGCAAAATAAAAGTTTTACGAAGTGTTATATAAAGAATTTACGTAAAGGGGGTTACCTGCCATGTTGGACCAGAATTCATATGATACCCATAAAAACCGGGAAAATATTCTTAAGCTAAGAATTGTATTGCGGGAGCTGCCACCCTTTTGCAGGGATTTTTTCCGGGCTATAGAACCCAATACATCTATATTGACCCGTATTAATTATGCTTATGATTTAAGATTGTTCTTTGAATTCTTAACAAATGAAGTAACCGAATTTACACATATACAACCGTTCTCAAAGTTTACTCTTGAGGATTTAAACCTTGTTCAGGCAGTACATATTGAGATGTTTCTGGAGTATTTAACCTATTACAGCCGCCCTTCTACCCCGGAGATTGAGCATCAGAACAGTGAATCCGGCAAGGCGCGTAAACTGTCAACACTGCGTTCCTTTCTTGCCTACTACTTTAAGAATGAAAAGATTGATAGAAATGTTGCCTCCCTGGTGGATCACCCGAAAATTCACGAAAAGCCCGTTATAAGGCTTGAACCTGATGAAGTTGCACGATTGCTTGATTTGGTTGAATCCGGCCAGGGATTGACCGAAAGACAAAAACATTATCATAAATATACCAAACAGCGGGATGTAACCATATTAACCCTCTTTTTGGGAACCGGAATACGTATCAGCGAATGTGTCGGCCTGAATATATCGGATTTGGATTTTTCTGTCAATGGTTTTAGGATTACACGAAAAGGTGGCAATCAGGTAATACTGTATTTTGGTGACGAAGTGAGGAAAGCGTTACTTGATTACCTTGAGGAAAGGGAAAAAATAGAAGCCCTTCCCGGACATGAAGATGCCCTGTTCCTTTCCATGCAGCGGAAAAGAATCAGCAATCGGGCTGTACAGAATCTGGTTAAAAAATATAGTAAAATAGTTACACCTTTAAAGAATATTTCGCCTCATAAGCTGAGAAGCACCTACGGTACAGCTCTCTATCAGGAAACCGGAGACATATACCTGGTTGCAGATGTTTTGGGGCACAAAGACGTTAATACCACAAGAAAACATTATGCAGCAATCAGCGATGAAAAAAGGCGCATGGCTGCAAGAGTGGTAAAATTAAGAGAAGATTAGCACAATAATCTTCTAATATACAGGTATATATAATCTCTGGCCTTCGTTTATGTTGCTGTGCTCCAGATTATTGGCTTCCCTTATTTCTATTATGTATTGGCGTATATCGGTATTATCCGGCAAAGTGCGCTTAGCAATGCCCCAAAGGGTATCTCCTTTTTGTACATCTACTATTTCCCAGGTTATATTGTTGGCGGCGTTGCCATCATTTAATAATGATGCAATAAATGATATGCAAAGTATGGCTATAACAGCTAAAAATATGGAAAACCTTGTCCTGGATCGTATAACGATCCTTTTTTTGTTTATCGGATTGTGTTTCATACTTTATCAGCACAGGACTCTCATAATCTTTAATGTGTGAGAGATATGTGCTGTTTCCCCCTTTCCCACATTAATATCATTCTCGGGCTCTTTTCTCAAATATAGAACTTATGTTCGTGTGGTGATCATATTATAACCGAACATAAGTTCGCAGTCAAGAGAAAAAATGAAAAATATCGAACATGTGTTTGATTTTAATTAATAAGTATGCTATAATTTTCGTATAAACGGGATACTTGCGCCGTTATTTAGAATAAATTGAGAAAGGGGTTGGCCATTAAATGCACCGGCCCATAACCGAAAAACAGAAAAAAGTACTGGAGTTTATAAAAAAAGAGTTAAAGGCTAAAGGATATCCGCCTTCGGTACGTGAAATATGCAATGGAGTTGGCATAAAATCCACTTCTACCGCGCATGCTTATTTAGAACGTCTGGAAAAGAACGGATATATACGCAGAGACCCTACAAAACCCAGAGCCATCGAGATCCTGGACGATACCACATACCTCTCAAAAAAGGAAATCGTAAATATACCCGTAGTTGGCCAGGTAACTGCCGGGAAACCGATACTTGCCGTTGAAAATATTGAAGACACTTTCCCGCTGCCGGCCCATTTACTGCCGAATGGCGATATTTTTATGCTTTCTGTTAAAGGAGACAGCATGATAGAAGCAGGTATATTCGATGGGGATTATGTCATTGTTAAGCAGCAGTCATATGCCGATAACGGTGATATAGTGGTTGCGCTGATAGATGATGAAGCGACGGTTAAAGCCTTTTATAAGGAAAAAGACCATATAAGGCTCCAGCCGCGGAATCCCTATATGGCCCCTATTATAGTTGATAATGTAATTATTCTCGGTAAAGTAGTAGGCGTTTTCAGGATTTTCAATTAGAGGGTTATATATCCTTTCCTCTCCAATTGTGCTAGTACCTTCATCATAGCTATTTTTACATGCTCATATGTCAATCCGCCCTGTAAATAGGCGGCATATGGAGGTGCAATGGGTGCATCTGCGCTTAATTCAATAGAAGCGCCCTGTACGAAAGTTCCTGCTGCCATTATAACCTGGTTATTATAACCCGGCATATTCCACGGATATGGTATTACATGGCTATCAACCGGTGATGTGGATTGTATGGCCTGGCAGAACACTACCAGCTCCTCAGGGTTCTTAAATTGAATGGATTGTATTATATCAGTTCTGGCTTCATCCCACCGGGGCAGCGTGTTATATCCCAGTTTTTCAAATATTCTGGCCGTCAATATTGCACCTTTAACTGCCTGGCTGACTATATGAGGTGCCAGAAACAATCCCTGGTAAAAAGGTGCATAGGATGAAGGATACGACCCCACTTCCCTTCCCAGCCCAGGGCAGGTAAGCCTGTATGAGATCTGATTTATTGTATCTTCGGTTCCAACGACATATCCGCCTGTAGGGGCTAAACCGCCTCCGGGATTTTTTATAAGTGAACCAACCGTGGCATCAGCACCAACATGTGATGGTTCCAGCGCTTCTACGAATTCACCGTAGCAGTTGTCAACCAGCACTTTAATATCTTTCTGCTTTTCCTTAACAGCTGATATGGCGTTTTTTATTTGTTCTATTGTTAGTGACGGTCTTAAGGAATACCCTCTCGAACGTTGAATTAATATTAGTTTAACCTTATTCTTTTCAAGAAAAGACAGGGTTTTTGGAATATCAATTTTCCCTTCAGATGTTAATTCTATTTGTTCATATCCTATTCCCCATTCCCTCATGGAAGCTGGTGAGGATATGTCTCCCAGTCCGATAACCTGTTCAAGAGTATCATAGGGTTTTCCCGTTATTGATAATACCGTATCACCGGGCCTTGTCAATGCAAACATACAATCGCTTATAACATGGGTTCCTGACGCCCATTGTGGGCGGACCAATGCGTCTTCCCCGCCGAAAACCAGTGAAAACAGTTCGTCAAGAGCATCCCTGCCATCGTCTCCATACCCGTACCCATTGGACGGATAAAAATGCCGCTGGCTGATTTGACACTCTTTCATGTATTGCAGGATTCTTCCCTGATGATATTCACTTAACTTATCTACAGCTTCGAATTGATGTCTGACATCGTCATGTGCATTTTGAACAAACCTAACAATCTGAACCGGTACATTGAGATTTGTTTCGTAGTGTTTTTCAATCCACGCGTCCATCAAATATTGTCTGCTCCTTTCCCAGCTTTAAATAAAAAATTAAGGACCTTAAGCGGTCCTTATAGCTTAAGTTGTATGTAAATTTATTATTCCGATTCTTTTTCCGTATTAGATGGATTATTTGACATTAATACAACCTGACGGGCAGGAGTAATGGTTGACACAGCATGCTTATATAACATCATCTGTTTGCCTTCGCTTTCCAACAGAATGATGAAATTATCAAACCCCTTTATAAAACCCTTTAGTTGAAAACCATTCACCAGGTGTATTGTAACGGGCATTCTTTCCTTCCGTATTTGATTTAGATAAGCATCCTGTAATAGGATTGTTACTCTATTTGCCATGTTTTTAACCACCCTTCAATAAATATTCCTTATTTTGTTAATATTATATACTATTTCCCGATTATTTAAAAGTTAAATTTATAAGTTGCAGCCTAACTTTTGCTTAATATAGTTAGCTGCATGTTTAACCAGATCTTCTTCAGAACTGTACTCATCAATATTTATCCACTTAATCCCCTTTTGAGCACGAAACCATGTGAGCTGACGTTTTGCGTAACGGCGGGTTTCCCGTTTTATTATGTAAATAGCCTCTTCCAGTGACAGATTGCCCTGGTAGTAATCAATAATCTCCTTGTATCCCAATCCCTGCATGGAGATCATATCTCTGCTATAACCTTTATCAAGCAGATTCTTTACTTCATTGAGCAATCCGTTTTCTATCATAATATCAACTCTTTTGTTGATTCTTTCATATAATTTAACCCGGTCCATCACGAGCCCAATCATGGCAGTATTATATCTGAAATCCATGTTCTTTAAATTCTGAGAATAATGCGACATAGGTTTTCCGGTAATATGATAAACTTCAAGCGCCCGTATAACCCGCCGCACATCATTTGGATGCAACCTTGAGGCTGTTGACGGGTCTACCATTTTCAACTGCTGATACAGGTAATCCCTGCCCTTAATATTTGCAGTTTCCTGCAGCTGTTTTCTGTATTCCAGATCCTGATAGGCGTCGGTAAAATTCATAGGATAGAGCAATGATTTTATATATAAACCGGTTCCGCCAACTATAATTGGAAGCTTCTGACGTTTGTGTATATCGCTTATAATATCAACGGCCATTTTCTGATATTCAGCAACACTAAACTGTTCTGCCGGGTCCAGAATGTCCATCATATGGTGAGGGATGTTCTGCCTTTCATCAATTGTGGGTTTTGCCGTACCTATATCCATATATCTGTATATCTGCATGGAATCGGCTGAAACAATTTCGCCATCCATTAATTTGGCAATTTCAATGGAAAGTTTGGTTTTACCACTGGCTGTGGGACCCGCTATTACCACTACAGGTTTTTTTATCATGAATTTATGACCCCTTTACTGTATTCTCTTAAACATTTTTTCCAGCTCGTATTTTGTAATGGTAATAATAATAGGCCGTCCGTGGGGACAGGTTAAAGGAATATCTTTTTTTCTAAAGCTTTCCAGTAAATACAACAGTTCCTTATCAGAAAGAGAGTCGCGGGCTTTTACCGCCTGTCTGCAGGCTGCCCTCATTATGTCCTCGGGTTTTAATACCATTGAAGGATGAGATGACTGGCTGTCAGCTTTACATTGGTCTAAAACATAGTTAAACAGTTCCCGGACACTGGTGCCTTTCAATATGTTAGGTACCCCTCGAACCGCCCAGGTGTTTCCTCCAAAATGCTCTATTTCAAAGCCTAAAGAAGTAAAGGTGTCCCGGGCTGCCTCTACAATTATACTTTCGTCATGGGTAAGTTCAAGTATCAGGGAAGGCAATAGCTGTTGGCTGGCAATGGTACGGTTTTCCATACCTTCTTTGAGTTCTTCATAAATCAAACGTTCATGGGCGGCATGCTGATCCATTAGGTACAATCTGTCCTCTTCCTCAATTAAGATATATGTTGAGAATACTCTGCCTAATATCTTAAGAAAACCGGCTTTGAATTTATCTATATTATGCTCGTAATCTCCGTCTTCAATACCGGTTTTATCTTCTTCAGTCTGTTTGGGATTTTCAGAGGAATCATCTTTTATCACATACACATGCCTGGGTTCCTGTGACTGGGGATCAAAAATATTAATTTGCTCGCGTTTAATAATTGTTCCATCAGCTTCTTTTTGCTGTATTTGCTTGTATCTATAAACCTTGTCATCGTAACCGGGAAGCTTTAAACTCTCCCGATCTACAACCGGTATATGAGGATTATTGTCCAGATAGTCTTTTATCCAGTTATATACATGGTTATATACGGCTTCCTCGTCCCTGAATTTGATTTCCGTTTTTGCCGGATGTACGTTTACGTCGATTTGATCCGGTGGCAGATTCAGGTGCAAAATAATTAACGGATAACGATTAGCAACAAGGTAGGAACGATGGGCATCCTCCACTGCTTTTGTCAGCAACGGACTTTTAACATAACGTCCGTTAACTATAAAAGTCTGGTAGTTCCGGCTTAACCTTGCCAGTGATGTGTCACCCATATATCCATACAAGGATATTTTGCTTTCCTCATTTTTTCTGTCTATTTCTATAATACTGTTTTTTATGTTTTTTCCATATACAGTTATTATAGCCGAAAGCAGGCTCCCATTTCCCGGGGAATGATATACAGTTTTACCCTGGTTTATGTACCGGAAGGAGATCGCCGGATGGGCAAGTATTAATCTGCTTATCAGTCCGCTTACACTTGCTGTTTCAGCTCTGGTGGATTTAAGGAATTTTAGTCTGGCAGGAGCATTATAAAAAAGATTTCTTACAACAATGGTGGTCCCTTCGGGACAGCCGATCTCCTTTTCTGAAATTATATCTCCCCCATGATTAATAATATGAATTCCTCCCTGCTCACCCCGGGGACTGGTAAACATTTCCACCTGAGAAACCGCCGCTATACTTGCCAGTGCTTCACCTCTGAATCCAAGGGAGTTTATAGAGTACAGATCCGTGTTGGACTTGATCTTACTGGTGGCATGCCGTTGGAAACAAAGCCGGGCATCTGTTGTATCCATCCCTTCCCCATTGTCAGTGACCCTGATATAAGTGGTTCCGCCATCCTTTATTTCGATGGTAATGGCTGAACTGTCTGCGTCAATTGAATTTTCCACGAGTTCTTTTACAATTGAAGAAGGCCGCTCTATGACTTCGCCGGCTGCTATTTGATTAACAGTAAAATCGTCCAGAATATTAATTTTTGCCATATTTTCTCCCCTCCCTTAAGATTGTTTTGCTTTTTCGATTAATTGATTAAGAATATTAATTGCTTCAATGGGAGTTATATTTAACACATCAATGTTTTTTAACTGCTCTTCTATTTCTGAGGGTCTGGGTTGAAAAAAGGACAGCTGCTGACTTGCAGATACTTTTTCCGCTATATGCAGTTCAGAGTTCTTTTTTACAATATCTGCTTCTTCCAATTGGGATAATATAACCTTTGCCCGTTCAATCACCGGTATGGGCAGACCTGCAAGTCTTGCCACCTGTATCCCAAAACTTTTATCTGCCCCGCCTCTTACAATCTTTCTCAGGAATATTATGTCGTCCCCCTGTTCTTTAACAGATATACGATAATTTTTTACACCAGGCAGTTTTCCTTCCAGCTCAGTAAGCTCATGATAATGAGTGGCGAACAGTGTTTTACAGCCTAATGTTTTACGGGTACATATATATTCAATTACTGCCCATGCAATGCTCAAACCGTCGAATGTGCTGGTTCCCCGTCCTATTTCGTCAAGTATAAGCAGGCTGTTGGGGGTAGCATTATGAAGAATATTTGCAACTTCGTTCATTTCTACCAGAAATGTGCTTTGCCCGGCAGAAAGATCATCGGATGCGCCAATTCGGGTAAAAATTCTATCGACTATTCCAATCCTGGCTTCCCGGGCGGGAACAAAACATCCTATCTGCGCCATAAGGACGATTAACGCCACCTGCCGCATGTATGTGCTTTTTCCGGCCATGTTTGGCCCTGTAATTATCAAGAGACATTCCTCAGAAGTATCCAGATAGGCGTTGTTTGGTACAAATATGCCATGTGGCAGGGTCTTTTCAACTACCGGATGTCGCCCGTCCTTAATGGAAATGGTTCCATCGGTATAGATCTCAGGCCGCACATAATCATTTTCAATAGCTACCCGGGCAAAAGAACATAAAACATCCAGCACCGATATAATATTAGCTGATTCCTGTATTCTTTGCACATGTTTGCTGATTTCCTGTCTTATATTCACAAAAAGATCATATTCAAGATTTATGCTCTTTTCTTCAGCACCAAGAATGGTATCTTCCATTTCCTTAAGCTCAGGAGTTATATAACGTTCCGAGTTAGCCAGGGTTTGCTTGCGTTGATAATGCTCAGGTACCAGGTCATAATATGATCTTGTAACTTCAATATAATATCCGAATACTTTATTAAAACCTACCCTGAGATTTTTAATTCCGGTAGCTTCCCGCTCTTTTTGTTCCAGAGAGGCGATCCAGGTTTTCCCCTCATGCATGGCTCTCCGGTACTGATCAAGCTGTTGGTTATAACCGGTTTTAATGATATTACCTTCTTTAATTGTTATTGGCGGATTATCGGCTATGGAACGCTCGATAAGATCATATAAATCTTCCAGAGGATCCAGATTGCTGCCTGCATCATTAAGGATATTGGAACGGCATGAAGCCAGTAGTTTTTTAATCTCCGGCAAATTGCTGACCGACTGTTTCAATGAAATTAAATCCCTGGCGTTGGCAGTGCCGTAGGAAATACGGGCAATCAATCTTTCCAGATCGTATACCCGTTTAAGCTGGCTTACCAGATCGTCCAGCAATATTTGGTCTTCATAAAGCTCCTGCACCCCATCAAGACGATATTCTATTTCTTTACTGTCTATAAGAGGCTGTTGTATCCACTTACGTATCAGCCGGCCTCCCATGGCAGTACAGGTCTTATCCAATAACCACAGAAGTGAACCTTTCTTATCCTTTCCCCTTATGGTTTCTGTAAGCTCAAGATTACGTCTGGTTGCTGCGTCCAGTACCATATATGATTCCAGATGGTAGGCTTTAATCCTGGTAATATGGGTCAAGGCGCCCTTTTGGGTTTCAGTCAGGTATTCAAGCAAAGCTCCTGCGGCACATATGCCATATCTCATGTGCTGGCATCCATAACCATCCAGAGAATGAACCGAAAAATGCTGTATCAGTCTATTGTAGGCTGTACGGTAATCAAAAGCCCATTCGTGATAAAAAGTAATAAAAGGAGAAAACTGCTGTTTAATAGAGCCAATAAGCTTCTGTTCCAGTTCGGCGCTTTGATTTATCAGTATTTCCCGCGGGTTTACCCTTGACAGCTCGTCTATCAGCTTTACAGCATTGTTTTCTCCGGTAATCTCGCTGACATAGAATTCACCGGTTGATACGTCCACCACCGATAAACCAAAGTTCTCTCCGTCTTTGAATATAGATGCAAGATAATTGTTGGTTTTTTCATCAAGCATGGAGGACTCAAGAAGAGTACCGGGGGTTATGACACGCACAACTTCGCGTTCCACAATCCCTTTGGCTTCTTTAGGGTCCTGAACCTGTTCGCATATTGCCACCTTATATCCCTTATCGATTAGACGGGCAATATAGCCTTCAACTGAATGGTACGGGACACCGCACATTGGAGCACGTTCTTTTAAACCGCAATCCCGTCCTGTTAGTGTGATTTCCAGTTCTCTAGATGCAGTTATGGCATCGTCAAAAAACAATTCATAAAAATCCCCTAATCTAAAAAAAAGAAGAGCATCTTTATATTGCTCTTTTATTTGCATGTATTGCTGCATCATTGGGGTGAGTTGTGCCATATAGGAACCTCCCGAAATAAATCTATTAGTTTATTATATCATGTACCCTTCCAAAGTCCAAGCCTTAGGTTCGGTTATTTTTACCTTCACAAACTCTCCAATTATTTCACTTCCACCTTCAAAGTGAACCAGTTTATTGGTCCGGGTCCGTGAAGACAACATCTTTGGGTTGTTTTTACTTATGCCTTCAACGAGCACTTCTACGACCTTACCCATGTACTGCTGGTTTTTTGACTTGCTTATATCATTTTGAAGCTCTATTAGCCTGTTCAGCCTCTCTTTTTTTACATCTTCGTCAAGTTGTTCCTGCATTCTTGCGGCAGGTGTGCCTCTCCTGGGAGAATATATAAAGGTAAAAGCTGAATCATACTGTATCTTTTCCACCATATCGAGGGTATCCTGAAAATCCTCCTCGGTCTCCCCCGGAAAACCAACTATCAAATCGGTAGAAATAGCTATATCCGGGATACGTTGCCGCAGACGGTCAACTAACTTCAGGTAGTCCTCCCTGGTATACTGGCGGTTCATTTTACGAAGTATTTCGTTACTTCCGGCCTGAAGTGGAAGGTGGATATGTTCACACACCTTTTCACATTCTGTCATTGCATCTATCAGATCCGGCGACAGATCTTTCGGATGAGAAGTAACAAATCTGATTCTTTCAATGTTTTCTATTCTGTTAACATCTCTTAACAGATCCGGGAAAAGATATCCGTTACCCAGATCCTTTCCATAAGAGTTGACGTTTTGACCCAAAAGGGTAACTTCTTTACACCCTTTATCAGCCAGTTCACGTATTTCATCTAAAATATCCCTGGATGCCCTGCTCCTTTCGCGTCCGCGAACATAAGGTACAATGCAGTAGGTACAGAAGTTGTTGCATCCATACATAATAGTTACATAGGCAGATACTTTTGAAGTTCTTCTTGCGGGAATACCTTCTACTATCCTGCCCTCCTCGTCAAGCACCTCTACTATGGTATGTCCTGAGTTTATAGCTTCATAGAGCAACCTGGGAAAATGGTGCAGGTTATGAGTACCAAATACCAGATCAACAAAGGGAAATTTCTTAATTATATCGCCTGCTACTTCCTTTTGCTGCATCATACAGCCGCAAACCCCTATGATAAGGTTTGGATTAGCCCGTTTATAAGAACGCAGTGCCCCTACGTTACCATACACCCGCTGCTCAGCATTTTGGCGTACACAACAGGTATTAAAAAGGATCACATCCGCTTCTTCAAGGGTCTGTGCTTCCTCGTATCCCATTTCAAGCAGCATGCCGGCCAGCTTTTCGGAGTCATGGACATTCATCTGGCAACCATAGGTTACTATATTGTATTTTAAACCCTTGCCTTCGGTGTATTCACGCATTATCTGAGTATAGTTCTGTTGTTCCTCTCTTACTGACATTACGGCCTCCTTCTTCCATGTTAAGATATTGCAAGGTCAGGTCATTGATTATTATACCTTTGGAGATTATTCTTTGCAAGTATGTCAATACTTATATACCAGAACCCTCAAAGACATTTTTGCGGCCTACAACGGCAATGC
>ERZ773359.5231-NODE-5231-length-12617-cov-6.811575_pt1 | contig 12617 bp, 13 predicted proteins | sample MGYA00374955_ERZ773359 | MGnify/ENA primary metagenome ERZ773359 (study PRJEB29098, sample SAMN04486028) | biogas fermenter metagenome | study: EMG produced TPA metagenomics assembly of the Biogas fermentation microbial communities from Germany - Plant 4 DNA1...
ATCAAGTTAACAGTTTGCAGCAACACTTTTTAGCATCCCCGGTAATGCCCCGGCCCTCTTATAAATAACTTGTATAAGGAGTACATTAATAAATAAAACGATAAAGGCAAAAGGGCAAAAATAACGGTAAAGCAGGCCAACACGCTTCTGTTGGAACTTTGGAAATAAGGAAAATAGACCATCGCCAGGGTCACTACATTGCCGCCCCCGATTATGGCTGTCAAGGCATACTGACTTAAGGAAATCACAAAGGATAACATCAGAGCGCTGTGAATGCTGGGTATCAAAAGAGGCAGCCAAACGGTACGGTATATGGTCAGCTGGGATGCACCCAGAGTGGCCGCCTGTTCTTCCCATTTGGAACCCAGATTTTCAAAGGCATGGCGAAAAATGCGGATTGTGTACGGAAGAGTGGGAATCACGTGAACCAGTATAACTCCCCACACGGTATTAGTCAAACCTACCCGGATCATGAAAATGTGGATTCCCATCACCACGGCCAAAGTGGGAATCAGCAGGGGAAGGAGGAAAACGGCTTCTACTAAGGATTTCCCCCGGAAGCGATAGTGGGCCAGCCCTTTCCCCGCCGGGATCCCCAAAATCAGGTTAATCAGTGAAACCGCCAGTCCAATCAATAGCGTTATACTGATGGCCGGTATCATCCGCGGTTCCCGGGACAGACTCTGCCAAGCCCGCCAGGAAAAGGTTCCCGGAAGCAGACGGGGCCATTGCCAGCCTGCGGAAAAGCTTTGCAGCAGCAGTATGGCAAAAGGCAGGCAGAAAAAAAGAAGTACAAAAATTTTTATCCCATTGGTTAGAATGGGTTTTTCTTGTTGTTCCGGGCGTGCCGGAGAAACAAACATTTTTATCTCCCTCTCATCATTCGGTACCGTTTCCCCTGAATCAAGCCCAGAAGAACAACGGCAACGATCAAGACCATCACGGTACTGACGGTCATGAGAGCCATGGCCAGGGGGCGATTGCTCCAACTGCCTTCATAAAACCACTGATATGCCATTACCGAAATCATTTTGGGATAGGTCACACCCAGTAAATACGGCAGTTCAAATGCTGAAAAGATAAAGGCAAAAAGAATAATCCCTGTTTCCACCAAGACCGGCAGCAGAGCAGGCCATTCTACCGTCTTGAAGACCTGCCACTGTCCACCGCCCAAGGTTCGGACCACATCCTCATACCGCCAATCCATTCTACGATAAACAGGCATCGACATCAATAACACAAAAGGAATCTCTTTCCACAGGTAGGTAACGATGATACCCAATCCATTCTTGTCATTGACCAGGACCGGGAACCGGCTTGTTTCTTGAATTAGGGTGACCTGGGCCAATAGCCCCGAAAACCACCCGCTCTGGGATAATAGCAGAACAGCCAGATAGCCGGCAGCAAAATGGGGAATGAGCATGGGCAACCAAGCCAGCGCATGCCAAATACTGTCCGGAACCCGACGATAAAATTGCCTGGCTAAATAAACCCCAATGATGGTGGAGAGAAGAGTAGCGGCAGCCGATACCTGCAAACTCAAAATCAATCCACTCCAAAAACCGGGTTTTTCCGCCAATTCTATATAGTATTTGACGATGGAGGAGCCTGTATTTAGCGACAAATTCAGGCTCTCGGCAAAAACCGTACCTATTCCGTATAAAACAAACAGGGAGAAAAATATCAGGGCCGGCAAAACCAGCAGATAAGGTTTGTGATTATTCAGCCCCAATGACCTCATGCATCCATTTCTCCTTTATCCAGTCCACATATTCAGGCCCTACCTCAGGCACCAGCGCCTTTTGCAGGACTTCTTCGGGCAGAACGCTGGCTCCCCGGTCCAGCTTGGCAAACTCGTTCTTTTGCTCCTCGGACAGCTTTTGGATATCCAGCACCGTATTATCTCCCCATACAGCCGGATCCAGTTTTTCCAATTGTGCTTCAGGCGAGAGCAAGAAGTTGATGGCAACCATGGCCCCGGCAGGATTGGGGGTATTATAGGGTATGGCCAGGAAATGGGTATTGCCGATAGAACCGGGTTCCATGACAAAGCTTTTGGTAGTCTCGGGGAATACCCCTTGCTTAATCAACGGCTCGGCCCTACCTTCATTATAGCCCATGGTAATATAGACCTCGCCTTGGCTGTAAAGTTGATCCAACTGGGTCAGAGATTGGGGATAGGTCTCTCCCCCACGCCACAGGTCAGCTTTGATGCTGTTGAGATAATCCCACATGGGACGGGCGTTTTCCTCTAAGAAGGATTCATCAAAACCGGTGCTGAGGAGTTTATCCACAGCTACTGCATCATATAATAAATGTCGCAAAAAAGCGTTGCCTGTGAAATCAGCCGGTTCCGGATAGGTAAACTTGCCGGGATTGGCTTTCACCCATACGGCCAGTTCAGCAAAGTTTTTAGGGGGATCCGGAATTTTGGCCGAATCGTACAGAAAAACAAACTGGACTTTGCCCCAAGGCGCTTCTAAACCTTCAACAGGGACACCGAAGTCGGTGGTGATATTTTTTGATTGTTGATTGACGTACTGCTGATAATTGGGCAGTGTTTCCACAAAGGGCTGGTACAACAGGTCATTGGTCTTGGCATTTTTAAAATTTTCCCCGTTGATCCACAGGATATCCATATTTCCCTTTTGGCTTCCCGCTTTTTTCTCGGCAAGCAACTTTTGCATAAACTCAGGGGCATCCATGGGAACACGGGTAAAGGTCAGGCCGTATTTTTCTTTCATCTGGGGCGCCACCCATTCATCCATATAGCGGTTGATGTTCTCGTCGCCGCCCCACATGAACATACGTATCTCAGTGCCCTGGGCAAGCTTTTCTATTTCAGCCCACTCTTTTTGCAAAATATTCTCCGCCTGGCCAGCAGTTACTTGTTCTTGAGCTGCTTCCTCGTTACTGCCGCCGCAGCCGGCAACCCAAAAGATCAAAAAAAATAATAATATAACTGATACCAGTTTTTTCATTATTTTCCCCCTCACAAAGGTCTAATTAACCAATCACAGGAAGGCCTGTCTCTATTGATAGGCACCTCTCTCCTTTTCCAAAACAAAGAGTATACCTCCAAAAAGACTGATGAAAGTCACTATCACAAAGAATAACAAAGATACTGTAATAGCCTGACTGGCAGAAACGCCCATTGCCCCAAACAAGAGCACATAGGCGCCTTCGCGGATGCCTAGGCCGTTGATGGATACAGGGAGCATGGATACGGCGGAGATGATGGGAACCAGAAGAAAACAGTGCCACAAGCCCATTTGGTGAATCCCCAGAGCCCTGATCAGGCAAAAATTGATCAAGATAATGGCCAGCTGAAACATGACCGAATAAAATATGACCTTAACCAGAGTCCCTCTCTTATGGCGAAAGGACTGGATAATATTAATTATTTCTCGAAAAATCCCCACAAGCCTCTGCCACTGTTTCCAGGGCAGTTTTTTTAATGGCCTCAGGATGGCCGGTTTCATGATAAGATACGTTAAAGCAAAACAACAAATAAAAAAATAAACAATATGATCCCAAAAATCACCCAACAGCCGACTATTGGGAATCAAGGCCAATAGGGCCGGGACGGCCAGTCCCACCGTGGACAGGAGCCGCTCTAAAATAACGGATGCTGCGGCTTCACCGTTGTGGTTGATTTTTTTCCCCACCAGATAAATCCGCAACATATCTCCGCCTATGCTGGAGGGCAAAAAATTATTGGCGAACAAACCGATAAAATATATTTTGGTCAGCTCTCCCATAGACAGATGCCAGCCCCTGGCCGTCAAAAGCAGCTGCCACTTATAAGCACTTAAGACCACAGCTCCAACGGCGATGGCAGTGGCGGTCCATAGCAGCGGTTGATCCATCCCCAACAGAGTCGCCATCACTTCACCAATATTGATCTTTTTAAAAAGGAACCAAAAAAGAAAAAGGGTGATGGCTGTTTTGAGCAGTATTCCCCAACTCTTCCCTTTTTTCTTCCCGTCCAGGTTTTCCCATCGCTCCGGTAATGGACCTGCCACATCAGGATTTGGTCGCATTAACAGCATCTCCCTCATCCAAGAGGCGCTTTTCCAGTCTTTTTTTAATCAGCCAGCTCAGGATTAGCAGGGAAACAACGCCGGAGAACACCCAGAGGCCATACTTGGCACCGCCGGTTATATTCTCGCCTAAAACAGAATAAACGATAGTGGCCGGAAGTTGTCCCACGCCGGTGGCCCAGAAAAACGCCCACAAAGTCATACTGGTTAATCCCGCAGCATAACTGATCAAGTCAAAAGACACCACCGGGATCAAGCGGGCAATCAGCACGGCGAATCGGCCATATCGGTCAAAAAATCTATCAGCAATGGCCAGAGATCTTTGCCCTACCATTTTTTCCACCAACGGGCGTCCAAACCACTTAGCCAAATAAAAACAAACGACAGCTCCAATCATAGCCCCGGTCCAAGAAATCAGCGCCCCCCAGGCCCAACCCCAGATCCAGGCATTGGCAAAGGTGATGACAAAAGCCGGCAACGGCATGACAAGGGCCTGAAGCACCATCAACATCATGGAAATCAACGGTCCCCAGATACCGAAACTCCTTAAAAACTCTTTCATCCCGGCAATATCTGCTCGAGACAGTATGCCTGTCGCCTGGTCAGCTACACCTTTGACTCCGGGCACTAAGAAATAAAAGGCAGCTATGGCTCCGATAAAGGCCAGTCGTCCTATCCATTTTTTTGCGGTCTCGTTCATGATAAGCCTCCTCACCCCTCAAGGATTAATGGAAAATATTAATAAAAACGAAAGGCGACCCGGTTAAATAAAGACTGTACGCCGTGCAGCGGTATGGTCTCTTCAACATTCATGATTTCAGGTAGAAGATGAAACACATTCCGACAGCCGTCCCGGAGCAACTTGCCTGTACAGGATGCACAGTAGGTATACAACCGGGGCAGGGCTTGTTGCCGTATTGTTTTTGTAACCTCCATTGACAGCTCCGGTTCTTTTCTTGTGGCGCATCCCCCAAATCCACAGCATTGAACTCCTTCAATTTTTTTTATATTGCCCTGTAAAAAAGGCTGTAACTGGTCCAGAAGCACTTGGCTGTCTCGATCAGGACAGGGTACAAACAGATGAATTATTTCTGCTTTTAGCGGCCTCCCAAGGGAGAGTTGTGATAGTTTTTCGTAAATACTCACGGTATGAATAGACAGGCGAGACTTTAAATAAAAATAGCAGTTGGGACAAGCAGTAATAATTTCCTTAATCCCCAGTCTATGAAAGGATTTCTTCATAAGATCGATAATCAGCTTCTCTTCTTTCTCCATCCCCAATTCTGCAATTGGTTTTCCACAGCAATCAAAAACCGTACCAATGCCCGCTGTTTTCTGCAACAGGGCGATCATATTTTTTGTATTTTTGGGGAAAAGGGACGGGAAATTGCATCCCGGGAAAAAAACGGAAGCGGACCGTCCATGACGATAATTACGGAAAAGGTAGTTCTTTTTTTCCAGCACTATTAACCAGTAATCTTTTAGCAGCATTCGGTTTTTCCCTTCATGCAAAATTTGGCGCCTGAGTGTTAAGCAGATCCTGCGGCCATCGATCTTAACCGGACATACCCGATAACATTCTCCGCATAAAAAACAATGATATGCCAGTTCAGGCCTGTTTTCCAAACCGGATAAATCAAGGCCGTATTTTTGTAAGAAAGAACACTTAGAGGTACACGCTCCACAATGGATGCATTTATCATTACGTTTCATTTTCTGAAGTCCTTTAAAAAGCTGGTTTAAGCCTCTGCAGATTGTTCAGGAGTCAGTCCCGCTGGAATCTTGTTTTTGTTTGCCCCGGCAGAGGAATTCCGGTATCAATTTCATACTAGTTAATCGTCAGGCTCATGAGCAATAAAGCACAGGAACCTGCTGCGGCAACAGTCAGGCAGGAAGCATGGAAGGCAGCTGAGAGGACCAACACAAGCCAGAAAATTTCGGAAGGGCAAAAAACAGAAATTATCAGGATCATTAATACAATCAAATTAATCCCTCGAAAACTTAGACAGTTAGCCCGGTCACGACAACCAGGCCATTTCTTTTTTGCCATTATATACCCTGTTTTGAAGCATCCGACAATGGAGAGCAAAAAAAGAATACCGAGACTGCCGCCTACCCAACTGCAAAGTGTACCCACCTTCATGCCAAACAGCAAAACCCCGGCCTGAAGTAAAGGCTTCAGGCCGAGATGGGGAAACAGGACTCCCAGCATTGCAAGGACCACGTGTGCCAGCGGACCTCTAGTCCCATAGCTGTATAAGAATCGCTGAATGCTGCTGACATCCTGCCGGTTCAAAATCGACACACCGGAATTAACTAAATATTGAAAATCATAATTAATAAGGTAAACAACTCCCAGCAAAACCGGAAAAAATATACAAGTAAAAGCCCGTTTTTTATTCCATAGGCAGCTCATCAATAGCGCCCCACTCATTAATGGATCCATCATAGTTCTTTGCCTTTTCATATCCGGCCATTCTTAGGACAAGCGCACTATATGCAGACCGAATTCCTGATGTACAATAAGTTACAATCAGGTCGCTTTTTTCAATGCCGGTCTCCGACATTATCTGCTCAATTTCTGCCTGGCTCTTAACTGTGGAATCGAGGTTGAAAAAAACAGTCCAGGGCATTGAAATCGCCCCTGCAATATGTCCGCCTCTTGGTTCACCATAGTCCGTTGCACCGTCATACTCCTTTTGGGATCTGCTGTCCAGAATTACTAGCTCATCAAAATGTTCGTATATCCAGTCGGTCGTAGCATTCATATCATCATTAAACTCGGTAATGACATAATTGCTTGGTGTCGGCTCTGCAGCTTCCCGGGTGGTCGTATAACTTCCGTTAACCCATGCAGGCCAACCGCCATCGAGAATTTTGGAATCATTCAGGCCGGCCATTCTAAACATCCACACAAGGCGGCCGTCTTCCCCCCAACCACTGGTGGGGTCTGCATATACAACAATTGTTTTATTGTCATCAATGCCTAAAGCCTGAAATTTTGGCGTCAGCTTTTCCGGTTCCAACAGATTAGCAAACCCTTTTCCCTTCTCCGCTTCCATGTTTGCAAACTGCTGCCACGTAACAGAAATTGCTCCCGGTATGTGACCCTTACTATACGCATCATCGCCCCGAGCATCAATGATAAGCACATCATCACGACTCAGGTGCTCATTTACCCAGTCGGTGCTCACTAGCAAATCGTTATTGATGTATCCCCGGTCTTCAATTGCCACAGAAGCAGTGCTTGAAGACCCAACGGAGTTATTAGATGCTTTCTGCCCGCATCCTGTTAATAATGTTACTCCCATAAGAACAAACAGTACTAAAGCTATTCTTTTCTTCACAGTGTTACCTCCCTCTCGTATAATTTGAATGCTGAAAATCATAGTAATAGCTGGAGAAGAATACCCCCGGTGTTTTCAGGTCTTCTTCCAAGAAAAAAAAATGTCCAGCTGGGCATTTTTTATTCTATCATCTAAGTATTGCTTTTTCTAATAGTATTCTCTAATAGTTACAGCCATTTCTATCAACAATATCTATAATACCTTCTGAAGTCATGCGGGCCCAGTTCTTATGAGAACTCGATCTATTAGTAGCCGGCTAGCGCAGAAACAGCTTCAATAGCGGTCTTTATTTCGCTCTCCGTGTTAAAATAACCGACCGAAAACCTTACTGCACCATAAGGAAGGGTCCCCAGAAAACCATGGGCCCAGGGAGCACAGTGCAAACCGGCGCGGCAGGCGATGTCAAATTTTGCTTCCAGCACTGCCGCCACATCCTGCGGTTCCCAGCCTTCAATATTAAAAGAAACCAGGCCGCATCTGTCCTCTGCCCGCTGCGTTCCGTAAACGGTAACGCCGGGAATACTTGAAAGACCTTTCAGCAAGAGATCTATGAGCGACAGCTCATGGCGGCGTATTTTTTCCAGGCCTTCTTCCATGATAAACTCCACGCCGGCCTTTAACCCGGCAATGCCAACGGTATTGAGCGTTCCCGCTTCCAGGCGGTCCGGAAAATGGGACGGCTGAACGGGTTCCCCGGAAAGACTGCCGGTACCTCCCTCCCGAAAAGAGGCAATTTCCTCAAGATCGTTAATAACCAGAACGCCGGTTCCCGTTGGTCCCAGGAGCCCCTTATGGCCGGGGCAGGCCAGCAAATTAATCTTCATCTCCTTTAAATCGATGGGAAGTGCGCCGGCGGTTTGCGCGGCATCAAGCAGGAAGATAATCCCATGTTCCGCGGCAAGATGTCCGATCTCCCTTATTGGTTCTAAAGTCCCCAGGACGTTGGAGGCATGCGCTAAAACAATTAGTTTGGTCTCAGGGCGTATCATTTTTTTGATTTCTTCAGGATCGATCAGGCCATCCTGATTATGAGGAATCTTGGAATATTCAACACCTGATTCTGCCAGCCTGTTTAAAGGCCTGCTGACGGAATTATGCTCCAGGCAGCTTGTAATAACATGATCTCCCGGGGATAGCAGTCCTTTTAAGGCAATATTTAAAGCGTCGGTACAGTTTAAAGTAAAAATAATATGATCGGGAGAAGGGACATTGAATAAGTTTTTTAAAAGAACTCTGGTTTCCCTGATGACTTTCTCTGCTTCAGCCGCCATCCTGAACCCTGCCCGCCCGGGATTGGCGCCCAGTTCCCTGAAAAAAGTATCCATGGCCCGATAAACCTTTTCAGGCTTGGGCCAGGAAGTTGCAGCATTATCAAGATAGATCATATTATCCCCCTCCTAGGCCCCCAGATACCGGGCATATAAAGTCCGGGCTTCCTTTTCGTCGGAGGTGCCTTTGACAAGAACTCTGCCGTCCGGAAAGATAATCAGTTCATGATTTCCGGGATTAAATTTCAACAAAAAATTATTGCAGTATACTTCCCCCAGGGGAAACAGTTTTTTTTGCAGCTCTTCCAGTGAAAGGTTCTGTTTTTTAGGCGGCAATACCTGAACAGCATCACGCCCGCAGAGATACGTATAGTTTTGCTGCATTTTCCCCGCCAAAAAATCAAAAGACCTCTTACCACAAACCGGACAATCCTCTTGTTTGACAAACTCGATCTCCAAAAACTGATTTTGCCACAAATCAATAAAAACTGCTTTTCTGTTCATTGCTTGACGGGAGCCGATCAACAGCTTCATGGCTTCGGTAACCTGTATGGAAGCAACAATATTAACAATTGGCCCGATTACTCCTACCGTATCACAAGTCTCGCCTGTGCCCGCAGATGGAGGCCCTCCCAGCAGACAATACAGGCAGGCTGTTTCCCCCGGGATAATGGTGTGAATAATACCTCTACTGGCCATACAGCCTCCATAGATCCAGGGGATACCTTTCTTCACACAGGCATCGTTGAGCAGATACCGAATCTCAAAATTGTCGGTAGCATCCACAACGACATCCACATCTTCAATAAATTCCAGAACATTGGTGTAATTAACATCCTCAACCAGCGCTTCATATGTTATGCCGGAGTTGATCTTTTCCAGTTTAGCTTTCGCGGCCAGGGCTTTGGGCATGGCCTTGCGGGCATCATCTTCGTCGAAGAGCATCTGCCTCTGCAGGTTTGATTCTTCCACAAAATCCCTGTCAACAAGCCTCAGATATCCGACCCCTGCCCTTGCCAGGCTATTGGCGGATACAGTTCCCAGAGCCCCAAGTCCGATCACGGCCACCCTGCTGTTTAACAGCTTTTCCTGGCCTGCCCTACCGATGGGGGCAAAAAGGACCTGACGCGAATATCTTTCCCAAATTTTTCTATCATTGTCGGGCATAGCAAAATCTCCCCTTAATAAATTAATTGGCCGTCCTATATCACTTTTTAAGGATAGCTTTCCACGATGTAAAGGGAACCGCCTCGCGGTATTTTGCCTGTTCTAATTCATTCAAATCGTAAGGTGTCTCCTGGTATACATGGTAATTTAACCAATTGGAAAACAACAGATTGGCATGCCCTCTCCAACGAACTATAGGAGGCTTGCTGGGATCATCGTCAGGGAAATAATGTTTGGGTATCTCGATTTCCAGGCCCCGATTTTTATCCCGGATATATTCATTTTTTAAGGTAAACGGATCATATTCCGGATGCCCGGTTACGAAAATTTGCCGGCCGTCCCGGGTTGCTACAATGTATACGCCGGCTTCCGGAGACTCTGAAAGTATTTCCAGCTCGGAAACTTTCTCAATATCCTCTTTACGCACCTCGGTATGCCTTGAATGCGGAACCAGGAACTCGTCATCAAAACCACGCAATAACCGGGAATTCTTTTTATTTACGGTATGCGAAAAAACGCCAAAAATTTTCTTGCCAAGGGGATACTTGGGAATGCAAAAATGATGATATAATCCTGCCTGGGCAGCCATGCAAAGATACAAGGTGGAGTATACGTGACTAAGGCTCCAATCCATAACTTTCTTTAATTCTTCCCAGTAATTTATCTCTTCAAAATCCAGTAATTCAACCGGTGCTCCGGTTATAATCATACCGTCAAACTTATCTTCTTCAATATCATCTAAAGTACAATAAAACTTTAGTAGATGCTCTTCCGGGGTGTTTTTTGACTTATGTGTCTTGGGATGGAGCAAAACGATATCCACCTGCAATGGAGAATTTCCAAGCAAGCGCAGGAGTTGCGTTTCAGTCACTATTTTTTCCGGCATCAGATTAAAAATCACGATGCGCAGGGGACGAATATCCTGGCTGGTTGCCCGGTCTTCATGCATAATGAAGATGTTTTCATTGATTAAAACCTCAGATGCGGGTAGATCATTGGGTATATTAATGGGCATACGATTACCTCTTTTATCTTTTTATTGTAAGCTTTAAGTAGCCTGTAAAGCTTGTTCTTATACTTGATACATTATTATAACTATCAGTAAAGTAGGGTATCAGTTCAAAAAAACTTTCAGAAAAACTTGGTCTTACTGGGAATCTATATCCGAGGCAGTTGCATTGTTTCCAGGCATAAGACGCGCTTCATTTACTAAATCCTGTAGAGAATATGAATCCAGCACCTCTGCGATACAATCGCGGACTTTGGTCCAAACTGTCCGTGTAACACATATATCGGCTCTTTTACAATCATCCGGATTTTGCTCACTTACACAATCAACCGGTGACAGAGGGCCTTCCAGGACCCGAATAATATCTCCCACTGATATTTTCTCCGGAGCACGTCCTAAAATGTAACCACCCTGTGAACCACGAACGCTTTTAACCAGTCCGGATTGTTTCAATGGAATCAGCAGCTGTTCCAGGTAGCGCTCAGATATTTCTTGTCTTTTAGCAATAGCATGAATTGTTTTGGGGCCTTTTTCTGCATCAAGAGCCAGATCCAGCATCGCTCTCAATCCATACCTGCCTCTAGTTGATAACTTCATCATGTATTCATCCCTCCTTTTCTGCCAGCCGTCCTGACAGGAAAAATCGAACTACGCTTACCTTCCTTCTGCCAGTATTTTGGCTTCATCGCCGACTCTAACCCAACCGGAACTCAGAACCCTGGCAAAAACTCCTTCGATGGGCATCACGCATGTACCAACCTGTCTCTTTATAGCACAACCATGGTTATCACATTTCTTGCCGATTTGCGTAACTTCCAGGATCGCTTCCCCGACTTGTAAACGGGTTTTCAACGGGAGTACGGCTACATCAAGCCCAGACACCGTTATATTTTCAGCAAATACACCATAATTAAGTCCAACTGCTCCCATAGCCTGCATTTTTTCATAGCTGGAAAGCGACAGAAGACTGACCTGACGGTGCCAGTCTCCACTGTGGGCATCATTTGCAAGCCCAAAGTTTTCTTTGAGAAAAGCCTCATTTATATTCTGTTTAATCTCGCCGCGTCTTTCAGAAACATTAACTGCCAGAACTTTTCCAGCCATATCTTTTCTCCCTTTCAGATTCTTTGCATTTAAAAGTAACAATATAATTCCTATAGGTATTGTAGAGTATCGTCATATGAATTGTCAACCGGTTCTAGCCTGCAATCATAAAGCAGATAATAACAAATAAAAACGTTTTAGCAGTTTTTTACTGCTTTATGGAGAGCTTGGTCAAGATCCCAGATCAAATCGTTTACATCTTCAATACCAATGGAAAGACGTATCATGTCAGGTGACAACCCCGCCAGCTTCTGCTCCTCCGCGCTTAATTGAGCATGAGTAGTGCTGGCCGGATGAATAACCAGTGACTTTGCATCCGCAACGTTGGCCAGCAAGGAGAAGATCTGAAGATTGTCAATAAATTTTTTACCTTCTTCTACGCCTCCTTTGATGCCGAAAGTGAAGATGGAGCCTGCTCCTTTGGGGAAATACTTTTGGGCCAAATCATAGTATTTATTGCCCGGCAAGCTGGGGTAATTGACCCAGCTTACCAAGGGGTGCTGATGCAAAAATTCGGCTATCTTCCGGCTATTGGAAACATGTCGCTCCACTCTTAGGGAGAGGGTTTCTAATCCTTGCAGGAAGAGGAATGCATTAAAGGGGCTCAGGGCTGCTCCGGTATCGCGTAATAATTGAACCCGGGTTTTGGTAATATAGGCTGCCGGGCCGGCCTCCTTAA
>ERZ773359.5237-NODE-5237-length-12605-cov-18.360000_pt1 | contig 12605 bp, 12 predicted proteins | sample MGYA00374955_ERZ773359 | MGnify/ENA primary metagenome ERZ773359 (study PRJEB29098, sample SAMN04486028) | biogas fermenter metagenome | study: EMG produced TPA metagenomics assembly of the Biogas fermentation microbial communities from Germany - Plant 4 DNA1...
GCATCACCTGTACATAATGGAGTTTGAGTTATCATTTTAACTTCAATGTTTGACAACTTTTTTCACCTCCTTTGATATTTGAAAAATAATATATTTTTTAATATATACTTCTACATAACAAAGCAAAGTCCTTTGTTGAAATATGGTTTGTTTTGTCGATTCAAAAAACTATTTAAAACTCAGTTTTTTATGGAAAGAGCAATTCTACTCTGGATTCTTATTTTATGATTGACAAATTCACATAAAAGGTTAATTTTCAATTTCTTATAAGTAATCTCCCAACATTTTCTAAATTGAAATTATTCAATTTCTCATCTTCCTCCCAACGAAAATTCTATAAATTTATATAACAAAAAAGTAGCTTGTAAGCTACTTTCTAAACTTTGTTTATAAAATTCTTAAGCTTATAGTTTCCACCACTGAAAAGTGCCAATATCATGAGTAAAACTACCAGTGCATTTGGAAATAGTTTTAAATTCTCCACACTATCCATCAGCCAATAAAAAGGGGTAAATTTCCCTAAGTTTCTAACTGCAAAAGGTATTTTAGAAAAAGAACTGGACTCTGAGGCTATTAAGCTTAAAAATATGTTGGCCATGCTGAATATAACTGCTACAAAGGATACAACACCTTGATTTTCAAATATTCTTGTCATGAACATGGTAAAAGTAATGGAAAATAGGCTTGCTAATACTATATTGACTATCACTATGGAAAAACTAGGGATAGTAAAGTTTATTATGAATTTGCTTATGATTACTACTATTAAATTTGCAATAACATGCAATGCTAGAATGGATAAGCATAAGCTCCCTAATATCTCATAGCCCCTATTGGCTGTGGACATTGCCCTTGATAATATATTTTGTTTTTTCATGCTTACCATCTTTTCACCAATAACACTAGATGAAAGTATTATAAAATAAATGGACATTGTCATTGCCAATATAAATCCCTTGTCAAGTTTACTACCCTTAGATGTATAAACTTCTGCTTTTGCTCCATAATCTAATAATTCATCATTATTGATAATTCCTTCTTTAATTAATATTTGCCTTTTTACTTTGTTGTTTATCTCCTCTTCCAACCTTAACTCAAAGGCTAAAGTGGTGTTTCCTTCTTGTCTTTTAAAGGCTTTTATATTGGGCTTTTCCCCATTTGTAATTTTTTCAGTAAAGTCTTCAGGAATTTGATATACTGCTATTACCTCATTTCTATGAAGAAGCTCCAAGGCTTTATCCTCTTCATCATAAAATATATAATCCCCAATGTTCATATCCTTTAGAATCTCTTCGCCATATACACCTTTATCCTGTATGTTAAATGCGATGTTAGTATCTACTACATATCCACCCTTATTTCCTATAAAGTTTAATCCCAATATTAGTGCTAATGGTGCAATTATCATGGTTAAAATGCTTGCAAAGTCCTTTATGGATAATTTAAAGTTAATATAGGTTAATCTTAATATTTTCACCATGCCACACCCCTCTTCCTCTTAAATCCAAATAGGCTTATGGCATATATGATTATAGATACCAGAAACATAGATAATAGCCCTGTCTTAATTGAATTGAAATCACCATATATTAGATAATTCTTATAGGTATTTACAATTAAAGCATCTGGCGAATATCTATCAATCATATTAGCTAATATTCCATTTCCTATCTTACTTAACGACCTATAGGTAACACCAGAAATAAGCTGAACTATAATTAATACATTCAAAACTCCAATAGCGATTCTTTTGTTTAAAAATAATGATAGCAGTGCAGACAACATAGTACCTAGCAAGCTTTGTACAATAAGGATCATCACAAGTAGAGTAAAAGAACCTGTAAAAGATAAGCCTAATATTCTATAGGCAAATACATAGAGTAAATTGAATAATAATACAAACAAATAGCTGGATACCAAGTTATAGTTAAAGTACTGTGTTTCTGTAATGGGTGCTGCCATAATCCTCGAATATAAATCATTTTCCCGTACCACATATTCTCCATTTGTTAAAGATGATATAACCATAAAAAGCATATAGCTTAAAAATGTTATGGAAAAATGCTCGTAACTGGTTAAACTCTTCTTTGTAGTAACTATAACATTTTCAATCAAATCATTGCCGTATATATTAGAAAATTTGCCATAAATCTTCTGATAAAGTGTTTCTTTTTCTTCTAAATTAAATTTCCTCTCTATATTCTCTTGAATACAAAGGCCTAAATACATTTCCTCGTTGAATTTATCAATTATTTCAGCCAGAACACTTCCTTGCCTTGTAGAACCTTTATCAGTTACATCTATCTTTATTGGTATATTTTCATTACCTAAAAAGCTATCCCCATAGCCACTTGGAATGGTAATTATATATTCCCCTTCCTCTTCGTCCCTTGTTTCTACTAATTTTTTCATCTCATCGCTTTCCAAAAAGGCTATGAGATTTTTCGATTCCTCTGAATTGTCCCTATCTATTATGCTTATAGCCATAACAGGCATATCAGCCGATGGGACAAACATGTCCTCATTAAAATATCCAGTTACCAATCCCAATATTATAGGGAATATGGAAAAGGTAAAAATTAAAGGCAGAAAGTTTTTTATAATAGATTTAAATGCCGATTTAACAAAAGCAAAAAGTTTCATTATATCCCCCCTTTAATCCCTTAATCTTCTTCCTGTTAAGGCCAAAAAAACCTCTTCCAAGGATGGCTCTTCAAAATTGATACTCTTTATTTGCCCACCATGGCTTTCGATAACTTTCAAAAGAGGCTCTAACCTAAAATCCTTCTTATCCACTAAAAGCTTTATTAATCCATTTTCATCAATACATTCATTAACACCAGTTAAGGATTTAATAGCCAGTATCATTTCTCCCTTATAATCTAATACTTCTAATAAAATTCTATCGTTATTACTTATCATGGATTTTATAGTCTTTTTACTTCCATAAGCCACTTCTTGACCTTGATCGATGATAAAAATACTGTTGCAGAGCATCTCTACCTCCTCCATATAATGAGAGGTATATATAATTGTAGTGTTGTTTTCTTTATTAATTTTCTTTGTAAACTCAAATATGTGGTTTCTGGATTGGGGGTCTATTCCCACTGTAGGCTCATCCATGATAAGGATTCTGGGTTCATGTAGTAGGGCACAGGCTATGTTAAGCCTTCTTTTCATTCCTCCTGAGAATTTTTCCATCTTTTCCTTCCTCTTCTCCTCCAATCCAACTAACTCTAATGCCTCATCTATCCTTTTCTTTAGCAATTTCCCCTTTAAACCATATAGATAGCCAAAAAACTCCAGATTATCATAAGCGGATATACCTTCAAATAAAGCAATTTCCTGAGGGACAAGACCGATTTGCTCCTTTACCTTTAAAGGTTCTTCTTTAATACTATATCCGTCAATTATCACTTCTCCACCATTACTATCCCATAGCCCTGTCATTATCTTAATGAGAGTTGATTTTCCCGCTCCATTAGGCCCTATTAATCCAAATATATCCCCTTCATCTATGGATAGGCTTATATTGTCAAGAACTATATTTTCATCAAAACGCTTAGTAATATTTTTTACTTCAATTAAACCCATATAAAAACCTCCTTAAATTTTCTACTAATATAATAGAAAATTTAAGGAGGTTTCACTACTATCCTCAGTAACTGAATATAGTGACTAAAGTCACTTTATTTAGCTAATCCAATCTTAAAAGCAAATATAGCAATTTGAGTCCTATCCCTTAAATCCAGTTTAGTTAATATATTGCTTATATTGTTTTTAATAGTCCCTTCTGATAGATAAAGTTTTTCTGCTATTTCCCTATTGGAAAGGCCATTTGCTATCTCCTTTATGATAGTTAATTCCCTATCTGTTAAACAGTATTTTTCTATTTCTTTGGAATAATCTTCTTCCTTAGAAACGCTGGATATAATAGTATTAGCCACCTTTGGATGGACTACTAAGCTTCCCTTTACAGCAACCTTAATTCCTTCATATATGAGATCGTAGGAGCTATCCTTTAAAAGATAACCTGATGCTCCATATTTTAACGCTTCATGTATGTATTCCCTATCATCAAAGGTCGTTAGAATAAGTACCTTTATATCCTCAAATTCCTCTTTGATAATTCTAGTACCTAAAACTCCATCGCATATAGGCATTCTGATATCCATTAAAACTATGTCCACTTTATTCTTTCTTATGAATTCCAGAGCTTCCTGTCCATTACTACACATACCTACTACGTCTATATCCTCATGGCTAGATAGAATTATCTTTAGCCCTTCCCTTATAAGCTTTTCATCATCTACTATTAAAACCTTGATTATATTCATATTGCTCACCTATATATTCCTTTTTCAAAGATATTACTACCCTCAATAGGAATCCTTTCCCCTTGTCAGTGCTGTACTCAACTTCTCCACCTAATTCCCCCACTCTTTCCCATATATTGGTTAAACCCATTCCCTTTTTAAGGTTATCCGTACCTATACCATTGTCCTTTAAGGTAATAATGAGCTGGTCATCATTAAAGTTCATGAAAACCTTCACCTTAGTTGCCTTCCCATGGCGAACTGAATTAGAAAGGAATTCCTGCATAACCCTATAAACTACAGTGAATTGCTCATTGGTTAAAGGTTTTGTTTCTTTTGAAAATCCTAGATTTACATCAATACCTGTAAGTTTACTGAACTGCTTGGTCAAGTTTTCAATAGCAATTATGGGCTCGTATTTTTCCATTTCCACTGGCTTTAATTCTCTAATAGCCATCCTTATTTCTTCTAGTCCAGCTTTAGCAAATTCCCTTAAGTTTTCTGCCATACTAGATGCAATTTCACCATCTTTTTTAGCCATTTTCTCTATGGCTCCCAACTGGATTATGATTGTAGAAAGACAGTGGCCTACGCTGTCGTGAATCTCTCTTGAAATCCTGTTTCTTTCCCTCATGGCTGTTAATTCCTTTATGGAGTCTGCATACATTTCCAACTCCATATTTGCTTTCTTAAGCTTTTCCTCTGAAGCCTTTAATCTAAAATATAACTTTTCTGCAGCTATCTTTTGACGATATTCATATTTTATATAGTAGGATATGAAAAAGAGTATGGTTACTACCCCTATGTTCAAAGTTAATATTTCAAGGCTTATATCCTTAGTCATGAAAATTATGATTAAATATATTATTAAGCCAATAATAAGGGCTCGTTTATCCTTTAAGTATAAAACTCCATCAAATATACTTGGTATAAAATAGAATAAAGCTATTCCACCATAATGTTCATAGATAATGTTTGATAGAAGTATCTCTAAGATTAATGAAATAAACACAAAAGCACTCCTATTTCTAAAAGCAAAAAACCTTAAATTGCTATTTATGATGAAGAGAAGGAGAAGTATTATGCCATGTGCATCTATATCACTTTTGCCGAAGGTTATCAAACCCAATATCAGCAACCCAAATATTATGTATCTGAATATAGACATCAACCTATTATCCACTAAAGTTCACCTATCCATTTGCTTTACGTCTATTTTACCCCATGTTTACTAGAAATTCTACCAGTAATTTCTTTTTAACACTCTGAACTAAGAATCTATTAAATAAAAAAGAAGCTAATTACATAGCTTCAATAATTGGTTATTACATATTGAATATCATAAAAAAGAAATCCTTGTAACTATTCTAATAACCATGATGAATTTACAGGTGTAAGTTTAGAGTAAATTCTTTAAAAAAGCTCTACTCAACTATATCTATTGGCTCAGCAGAATCTGTATAGGAGATTATATCAAGCCCCTTTTTTATAGGCTCTAAAATATAACTCCATATACTCAAACAAATTTATATCATTAATTACATATCCTGTAATTCTATTACCAAGCCTATATCTCAAAACAACTTTTTAACTAAAAGCTTCAGCTTCTATAGTATGACAGAAAGCAAGTTTAAATCTTTTAGAATTCCAACAATTATTGATTTTTCGTCCTCACCGATACATTTCAATTCATTTATCGCCATTTTACCACCTATTTTAGAAATTTAGATGAGATACGAAAACATCCTGAAAATTCTCTTTTAAGGACAACTCTAGTACTTCCATGTTTTCCTTTATATCATACACCATTTTATAGCAGTCAGCATTAATCAAAGCAAGCCTTGCACCTTCTAGTGAAGTATTTCCTAAGAACTTTATATCTCCGTTAAAGCCTTTAGGTATCAATCCTATTTCCTTTATATTATTTGGATTTATATGATAACCAAAAGCTCCAGCTATGTAAATCAATGGTATATCTTCAATACCTAATCCTATTTGGTCTAACATCATTGTTACACCAGCTGCTATAGCTCCCTTTGCTAATTGAATTTGTCTTATATCCTTTTGAGAAATATACACATCATCAGTTATATAGAATTTCTTATCCACTAGTCTTTCAGCTAACTTAGGATGTATATCCTTATTCCATCTGCCAGATTTCATTATAATGCCTCTTCTTACCAATGCTCCAGCTACATCTATAAGGCCACTACCACAAATTCCTATTGCTTTAGAATTTCCTATTGTTGAATAATGAATATTATATTCTTCATCAATATCAAATCTTTCTATAGCTCCATCTTCTGCACGGCATCCACACTCAATATTCATACCTTCCAATGCTGGTCCTGCAGCAGTAGAAGTACATATTATCTTTCCATCCCTTAATGCTGCAAGTTCACCATTTGTACCAATATCTATATACACAGCTTTTTTATTATTTTGAAAACCTGAAGCCATAATACCTGATACTATGTCCCCACCAACATAGGATGAAGCAGATGGAATTATGGTTAGCAATGCTTCATCATTGGCCTTAATTGATATATCCCTTGCTTTAATACTTTGACAATCTAAAAATACTGATCTATATGGTGATACTGCTAATGATCTAGGGTTTATTCCCAATAATAAATGTATCATTGTGGTATTTGCCGCAATAGCAATATGATAAATATCACTAATACTATAATAATCATCAACGATTTTATTAATTGAATTATTTATTTCATCTATTATTAACTCCTGAAGTTTAACAGCGCCTGATGAGTTTTCCATACAATATGTAATCCTTGTTAGTACATCTCCGCCATACTGGGTCTGAGGATTTAAAGAGGATAGGTTCTTAACTATTTCTCCGTTGGATAAATCAACTAGATAATATGAAACGCCTGTAGTTCCAATATCTATGGCTAAGCCTAATATATCCTTCTTATAAGTACAAATATCTAATAGCTTATCCTCAAAAACTACACCCCAAATTTCTTTAAAACTACCTTCTTCAATAAAAGCAATCTTTCTATATAAATCTGGTGAGCTAACTTTATACCCTATATCGTCTACATATGGAACAGGACTTAACCTGTTTATCTCAGGAAGCTTTACTAGTTTAACAGGACCATCAATTTCTACGTCAATACTAAAACCCTTATTAATTGTCTTTAACACTTTTTGTTTTTCTATTAATTCTACTTCTACATCACCTAAAATTTCTGCCATACATGATAGTCGTTCATTCTTTTCCCCATTGATAATCTTTTCTTCCCTATCCGTTGGTTCAGATAATTGTCCTTTAGCTATTACCTTACATTTTCCGCAAAATCCCATGCCATTACAAGGTGTTTCAATGTTTAGATTAGCTTTTCTAATAGCATCCAGTAAAATTGTATTTTTTTCAACTTCAATACATATATTTTCTTTAGCAAAACTTACTTTTGGCATTGCATACTTCCTTTCGTTTTTTAAATAAGTTTGCAAATTGTCAACTCATTAGTTATTGCCTTTGTTTTTAAGCACCAATGACCTAAGATTTTTATATCTTTTCTTTTATTTTTTATGTTCAAGATCTTTCCAAAATAATCTTGCCCTTCCACCATTACCTTTTCAGTTTCTAAAAGTCCTATAGATTCAAGAGAAGAAGATGTTTTACCGCATAGATGAACCATTGAATCACCCAATTTATCTTCAACTCTCTTTAAAATATTATAAGCAGATTTCCCAGATAAATCCTTATAAATCTTTGGCCCAACTATATCTAAAGTTCCTGCAGGATCAGCAAAAGAAATTATGTCTGCTCCTGAATTTATCCCTTCCAGAATGAAGTCCACTACATTATCCTCAATTATTTTTAATAATTCTAAAACCTTTTCTCTATCCTTTCTAATGGCCTTAAAAAACAGTTCACTATTAATAATTGATGTTCCTATGGTGAAAGGACCAGTTATTTCAAGAAATACATTTTCTCCCTCATCCTTTAATATGCTTATAGCCTTTAAAACTTCGGCAATTCTTCCTTTCTTTAAGTCAAAATCCTTTAAATCACATATTGAATCTATATCATTTATAGCATATTCTCCAATTCTATTACCATATATATGGTCAAAAACCACTTTAGATCCAAAAGTTTCAGCTTCTAAAGTATGGCAAAAGGGTAATCTGCAAAATTGACTACCTTTATACTCTTTTAAAGTTTTTGACAAAGTAGCAATGTTAGAATCATACCTATTTAATTCTTCAAAGGAAAGATTTAAATCTTGTAAAACACTATCAGGTACCGCTTCTACTTCATTTCCTATACATTTAAATATATCTGCCATCTTATCAACCTTTCTAGAAGTTTAATCAAATAAATTCCTAATGGAATTTATATTTAAATCCTTTCCTATAACTGCAACTTGACCTATGGTTTTCACTCTTCCTTTTCGAATATCATAATTACTAGGTGTAAAATCAAAATCAACCCACTTCCTATCAGCATCTAAAAGAAAACCTTTAGCCCTTAAAACCTTCCCATAAATTGGATTCTTTAAGGAACTTAAAATATAAGCTAACTCTTCATGACTATATATTTTCATTGTTTCAAAAGAATAATAGTCAAAAGTATTAGCTGAATCATCTTCATGGTTATGGTCATGATAATGGCCATGATTACAACAATGACCATCATACAAACAAGTATCCTCATTTAATATACTTGATTTTACAACATCTAAAATATCCCTAGCTTCCAATTCATCCCATGGTGTGGCAATTATATTAGCATTAGAGTTTATTTTCCTAATAGACCCTATTACACTATTAACTCTAAGTTCATCAGTTAATTGAGTTTTACTAATAGCAATAATATTTGCATATTGGATTTGATCTATAAAGAAATCCCCAAAAACATCAATAAAATCTTCAAATTCCAATACATCCACTATTGTCATAGCCATATTTAATTCAATATCCTCAGATTCTTTAATCACATTAATTATGGAAATTATGTCAGTCAATCTTCCTACACCAGTTGGTTCAATTATAATTCTATTGGGATTATGTTCCTTAATGAGTTCCTTAATTGCTTTTTGAAAATCTCCCGAAAGTGTACAACAAATACACCCTGAGGATATTTCTTTTATTTCAACACCCGATTCCTCTAGTCTATTAGAATCTATACTAATATCTCCAAATTCATTTTCTATTATGGCAATTCCATCTCCTAATACCTCTCCACCTAATAGCTTTTTTATCATAGTTGTTTTCCCTGCTCCTAAAAAGCCAGAAACAATATCTATTTTTACAGTCATTTTTGCCTCCCTTTTCAATTTTCGCCTCTGACGGTTTTTAGTATAGCTTGGATATTTTTCATTGGCGATTGTGTTCCAAGTCCACAAGCTGGCGAAACAATATTTATACCACTATTGATTGCATTTTCTGTCATTTTCTTAATCTTTTCTTCATTAGCAGATTGAAGGGCAAATGAACTTATATTACCCATTAAAATTTTGTCTTCCATATGCTTTCTTATTTCCTTTATATTAACCACTGCATCAAAGCTAAAGGCATCCGCTTTTAACTCATCTATTTGAGAATATACACTGCGCATTTGACCACATATATGAACAATTATTGGGAAGTCTTTATCAACTTCTCTAATGCCATCTATTAACATATTGAGATATTTTACCGCATATTCCTCAAAGTATTTAGGCCCCAATATTTCTCCAGTACCACTAGGATCCGATATAGTGATTAAATCTGCTCCTGCTTCTACTTGAGCTTGGCCAAATTTAATAATTTGCTCTGTAACAAACTCCATAAATTTATGTGAATCTTCTCTTTTCCTTCTTAGTTCTTTATAATATGTAACCGGCTCCATTAATGAGGAAGCTACACTTATTGGCCCTGAAAGGTTTCCAACTATAGGTACTCCACCTCCCTTATTATTTAAAATTGAAATGGCATCTATAGTTACCTTAGCCCTTCCACTATTTACATCTAATGCCTTTAGTTTATTATATTCAGACACAGAATCAATAACATAATCGACAACATGGGGTTCGAATATTTTTGAACCCATATCAATACCTGCACCCATAGCTTCTGCTTCAATAGTCATGCAGAATGGAACTCCATAGTTTTCAAACATCCCATATTCATATACAGCTGCTGCAAGGTCTGCCATTTTATTCGCATCTATATGAGCATCTGGCCACATAATCCCTGTTCTTTCCATTAATTCGGTTATAATCATATTCATCATTCCACCAGGGCAAATGCAAGGTAGTCTATCTACTTTATTTCCCTTCAATGCAGAAAGAAGCCTTTCTCTTGAGTTCAATATCAAAACCTCCTTTTATTTCGCTGGAATACCCATACCGACTAATGACTTTGCTAGTTTAACAGCTTCTACTGCATTGGGTGAATAACCATGAGCTTCGATTTTATCGCAGTATGCTTGGGATACAGGGCCACCGCCTATCATTACTTTTACTTTTCCATACATATTCTCTTCTTTAAGCATCTCAACTACTTTTTTCATGCCAGGCATAGTAGTCGTCATTAAAGTTGATAAACAGATAAGGTCAGCATCTACTTCTTTGGCTTTATCAATGAAATTTCTTAAAGGTACATCTCGTCCTAAATCATAAATTTCAAAACCAGCAGTTTCCAACATGATTCTTACTAGATTCTTCCCTATATCATGAGTATCGCCTTCAACAACTCCTATAACACATTTATAAGTCTTTTCTCCTTCAAGTTTATTTTGAGGTAAATGGGGCTTTAATATATTTAATCCATTATACATGGCATCTGAACAGATTAATAAATCAGTTATAAAGTATTCCTCTTCTTCATACATTACTCCAGCCCTATTCATTCCATCAACTAATCCTTCTGTAATACCTTCTAGTGGATCATATCCGGTATCTATATATTCTTGTGCTACACTTATAACCTTTTCATCTTCCATTTCAAAGACACAATCTGATAATTCTTTTAATAATTCTTCCTTTAATCTTGCCATTTATTATACCTCCTAATTTTCTAATAAACTTAATCTAGAGAATTATTAATTCTTTACATCATTCCCAAAGGCATTTCACCAATTTTGGCGTTTCTGCCATATGTTCTTACTGCATAAACATATGCTTCTAGGTTTTCCTTTGGTGTCCCTAAAGGCACTTGGCATCCACTAGAAATAATATATCCCTTTGGTGATTTAGCAGCCTTCTGGATACATTCTTTCACACTTTCTATGACATCATCAATTGTCCCATTTCTTAAAATTTCTACTGGTGGAACATTTCCCACAATAGTCATTGTATCTCCTAAAGTTTCACTTGTTTCTCCGAGGTCTTCACAGTTGTCTACACTGAAAGAAGATATTTCTAATCCTTTTAAATAATTCCATATGCCTTTAGTATGTCCACAAATGTGTAAAGAAGGTTTCAAACCTGTAATCTCTTTAATTCCTAATATAAGTCGCTTAAGCTCTGGAAAAGAGAACTCCTCAAATTGCTTTAGACTTAAAATATCTGTACATGTAACAGGATCTGATATGGAAACTATACCTGGTCCAAATTCATTAGTAAAAGCTTCCACCCATTTTAAGGAATTATCTACAGCAAGGGCAATTAACTCTTTTAGTTTCTCTGGATTCTTTCTTGTATCTCTTAGAACTTTCTCAATAGGACGGATAGCGATTGCAGTAGATATTGGACCTGCAACACCTGTACTTATGGACATGTCAGGAAATCTTTCTCTCACCTTAGCTGCTTTTTCCAGCATTGGTGTCAAAACTCTGTTATTATATGGGTCTATTTCAACCATTTTGTCCCAATCATTGTAATCCTGCAAAATATGTTCTTCTATACGATCAATACCATGCTCTGGATAGTTAAGGGTTGACCCCATAGCTGCTCCCATGGCCCGAAGTCTTAAGCCTATATTGACACCTTCTAAACCAAAATCTTCTCTCGCTCTCTCAATAATTTCCGCAAATATATTAAAATCAGAGTTCAATTGGCTGGTAGTATATCCGTATATTTCAGACAAGGCCTCATATAATGAAATCAAGCCATATGGAATATGGTCTACTTCTTCCCCTGCTAAATACTTCTTCATCCTTTCAGATGGTGTCATTTCTGGTTTTACTTCTTTCATTTTAAGCTTTAGTTCACTATAATCCATAATAATACCCCCATTCACTCTTATATCCCGTTCCTAGTTCTCAATTTTTCTTCCTTCCGTTAAAATTTTATCACAACGGTATTTTTAATAAAATTGAATATGTAAATAACAGAA
>ERZ773359.5240-NODE-5240-length-12602-cov-7.617757_pt1 | contig 12602 bp, 9 predicted proteins | sample MGYA00374955_ERZ773359 | MGnify/ENA primary metagenome ERZ773359 (study PRJEB29098, sample SAMN04486028) | biogas fermenter metagenome | study: EMG produced TPA metagenomics assembly of the Biogas fermentation microbial communities from Germany - Plant 4 DNA1...
TTTATCTTCTTGGAAAGAAATATTCATGGATTCGGGAGAATAGGAATAAGGTTTTAATTATAACATGTCTAACCATCTGTGCTATACTTCTATTCTTTAATAATATTCTATAGTGTAGTATGACTATTTTAACGTATAGTCTGCTACAGAAGAAACTAAGATAGCGTTAATGCGAATGGCGTATTTTGTTAGTGTACATTATGTTAATTGATTCGTTCCCTTGAGCATCGGTTTTCAGAGAAAATTCCAAAACTCATTGATATATTTCTATAAACGCAAAGTTAAAAAAATCAGCTCAAGACATTAATCCAAGCGGCTTTAGCCATAGGTTTGAGTTGGAAAAATAAACAACATCTGTTATGAAATGCCTATTGAAGTTAAAAATATTTGTTCACATAAATTATATGGACTTCCTAAATCAATCGAAATATAGGAAAAATATATAGGTGATTTTTATAGTGCAATTTATCCTTTAAAATTATAGGCTTGTGTTTAGGATAAAGAGGAGTTTACCTGTTTTGAAATAGGGGGCTTAATTCGGTTATGAAGGTTATTTATAAAATTACTTATCCAAACGGGAAGATTTATATCGGTAAGGACTTAACTGACAGTATTAATTATTTCGGCAGTGCAAACAGCAAATTAATTGCGAAAGATTTTACAAGAGAAGAAAGAAGAGATTTTACAATTAGGAAAGAAATATTATGGGAATCAGAAACTGCTACAGACAAAGAAGTTAATATTAAAGAAGTAGAATACATAAGGTATTATAATTCAAACAATCCGAGTATAGGTTACAATCAATGGCCTAAATTTAAATATGATTAGATGTATAATAATGTCAATATAAGAAGCCTGATTCTATAGCATACAATTATTAAAATTTCATGAAATGATCAAGGAGGAAAATTAAATGTTAATGATTGATATGACATGGAAGGAGGTCGAAAAATATATATCAGAAGTTAATGATAATTTGATAATTCCGGTAGGCACTTGTGAGCAACATGGATACCATTTACCACTGGGTAATGATATTTTTATCGTAGAGTATATGGCCAATGTTTTATCTGAAAAAACTAATGCGTTGGTTGCTCCTACACTAAACTATGGTGTTAATCTTCCATGTGATGTACATTTAGCAGGAACTACATCAATAAAGCCTGAAACTCTACAGGAAATAATAGTATCAATAACAGATTGGTGGAGACAGCAAGGATTTAAGCATTTTTTGCTATTAACATATCACGGTGACCCATTCCACATACAAGCCATGGACAAAATATCTAATAACATTAAGTTATACGATATATCTGAAATTGAATATTCGGATATACTTGAGAAGCAATCTTCCATCAGACATGCTTGTGAGGCTGAAACATCAGTTGCATTATTTTTGTATCCCCAAAAGGTGAAAATGGAATCAGTCCGAGAGCATGATATAAAGTTTGACGATTTCGAGAAATATTTGCTTCATGAAGTAAACGATTTACCGGAAGGTTATGTCGGGAATTTGGGCTATCCTTCTTTTGCAACAAAAGAAAAAGGAAGTAAAATTATTAGTCGTATGATAGATAGTATGATTAATGAATGCTATGATTTCTTAAAATCATCTTACTTAAGATAGCAAAGGAAATATTCACTTTATACACTCGTTTAAAGAATATATTGTTTCAGTATCTGCAGACAATTCCATTATTATATGGAATAAATACAAAGGTTCAATACTGCATCAGATCAAAAATGCCGGATGTTCTTTGGGACGCGCGATCATGACCGATAAATATCTTGTTTGTGTAGCTAAAATAGAATTAAAATTTGGGATATTGGTAATTGGAATATGGTTCTGGAAGCAAAAGCATTTGGAACTTTATTTTTTGATGACGGTTTTATTTATCTTGCTGATAGGAATATTCCCCGAGCAGCAGTGTTTACTATTGATGATATTATTAAAGAGGGTCAGATAAACTTGACCTAACTTTAGCAAAAAACAAAATATGGGTGATTATACTTCAGAATGTCTTTGTAAAAGGTTTATAGGGGATTTTGCAAAAGGTTGATGTGTTTCCGCGAAAGAATTATTCCACATAGAACATATCCATTCATACACAATCCACCTATCTATTATATAATAGCCAATTACATAGACTTAACACAAAATAGAGAGGAAGAGAAATTAAAATGGCAGATCTGTATTCCCTGTTAAAACAATTCAATGCGATTGGTGGTATGGTAGAAACCGGGCAAGCCGGTTTTTGTATGTTGATGGTTCTTTGGCAAAAGGCAAATGAACTTAAATGGAGAAATAAATTTTCCATGACCAATGCAGAACTGAAGTTTAAGGCAGGATTTAAAAACGAAAAGACGTTAATTGAAGTAAGAAACAAGCTGACCCAGTTAGGCTATTTCAAGTATATCAGCTCTGAGAACAGAAGAGAACGCGGCACATATATCCTGGAGTTTGATTTAATGAGTCTGCTGGACTGCTTACCGGAGGAAAGTATAGAGGGTAATACAGAGGTAAGTAATGAGGACGATGATTCAGCTGAATGTTTGCCAGAGGAAAGTAATGATGACAATAGTGGACACAACTGTTTACCTGGGGAAAGTAGTGGGGTAAGCAGTCAGGGGAATAGTGATGTAAACAGTGAGGGGAACATTAATAAACTAAACAAAACTAAACAAAACGAAGACGAGGACCTTCATAATCCTTATGTTGTTTATTCAAAGAATATAGGGCCTGTGTTTCCTGACATTTCGGATCCAATCTCACAGTACCAGAAAGATATTCCAGATGAGCCGGTAGGGGAGGCTTTTATGATTGATACTGGAAACAATGCCGGAAGCATGAGATATGCTAAGAAGGTTATAATTTCATGGCTGGAGAAAGGGATTATGGCAATGGATCAATTAAGAATCTACAAAGCCCGGTGGGAGAGTAGAATTCTAAGGTTTGTAATGAAAATGAGCCCAAACATGTTATGCAAAAAGCTAAGTGGTATACTTGATTTATCAAGATATGTCAGAAGAATCTACCCTCAAAAGATTGTCATATCATCAATCTGTCAAAGGGCAATCTAAACATTTGAAGTAAATTGTAAAGAATGTTATAATAATTCACATAAATTGACATGTATTTCATATTATCCATTTATTGGGTTTCTGGTGGGTGAGAACATGAAACCAATTACTTTTTTTGATATGGAAATTGATCCAGGTAGTGAAAGGATAGTTGACATAGGCGGGATTAAAGCCGATGGCAGATCATTTCACTCTGGCAGTGTTGCGGAATTTATTGAGTTCTTACAAGGAACCCGGTATATTTGCGGCCATAATATCCTTAACCATGATTTAAAATATATCCAGCATGTTTTCACCCAGGCAAAACTACGGGATTTAAAGTATATTGACACCTTGTATCTCTCTCCCCTATTGTTTCCGGCCAAGCCCTATCACGCCTTGTTAAAGGACGATAAACTGCAGACAAATGATCTTAATAATCCCCTAAACGATTCAATAAAGGCCAGGGACCTTTTTTACGATGAAGTTACAGCCTTTTTGAGATTGGACGATGATCTAAAGGCAATCTTTTATTATCTGTTAAGGGATAAAAGTGAGTTTTCAGCCTTCTTCCATTTCCTTGGATATGAAGTGAAAGAGATTAACATAGTAAGGATAATCCGTGAAAGATTTCATTCCAAAATCTGTAGTGAAGCGGATCTTAAAGGGATCACAGCCAGATACCCTGTTGAACTGGCCTACTGTCTCGCCCTTATAAATGTCAATGACAGATATTCCATTACCCCGTCCTGGGCATTAAAAAGCTTTCCGGAAATTCAGAATGTCATGACCTTGTTGAGAGAACGGACCTGCCTTAAGGGTTGCTCCTATTGCGCTGAGGCCCTGGATATACACAAGGGCCTTAAAAGGTTTTTCGGTTTTGATTTCTTTAGAACCTTTGGTGGGGAACCCTTGCAGGAGAAAGCTGTAAGGGCTGCAGTTGATGGTAAATCCCTGCTGGCTGTATTCCCTACCGGTGGAGGAAAATCCATTACCTTTCAAGTCCCTGCTCTGATGAGCGGTGCAAACTCCAAAAGCTTGACCGTAGTCATTTCGCCCCTGCAGTCACTTATGAAGGATCAGGTTGACAATCTTGAAAAGGCGGGTATCACCGAAGCCGTTACCATAAATGGGCTTCAAGACCCCATCGAAAGATCAAAGTCCATACAAAGAGTTGAGGCTGGGCTGGCCTCCATTTTATATATCGCACCGGAATCATTGAGATCCAGGACCATTGAAAAGCTTCTTTTGGGAAGGAACATTGACAGATTTGTCATTGATGAAGCCCATTGCTTTTCTGCCTGGGGACAGGATTTCAGGGTGGATTATCTATATATAGGCGAGTTTATAAAGTACATCAAGGAGAAGAAAAATATTCCGGAAATCCCGGTTTCCTGCTTTACTGCAACTGCCAAGCAAAATGTTATAGAGGATATCAGGAAGTACTTCAAGGATAAGTTAAACCTTGATCTTGAACTGTATACCACAAGGATAGCAAGGACAAACCTGAGATACAGGGTTCTGAAGAAGGATAACGAAGAAGAAAAATACAATACCGTCAGAGATCTGTTGGACGAGAAGAAATGTCCCACCATCATCTATGTATCCAGAACCAGAAGGGCTGTTTCCCTGGCTCACAGGTTAACAGCTGATGGTTATCCCGCAAAGCCATACCATGGAAGGATGGATAAGGAGGAAAAAACACTAAATCAAGATGCATTCATTAAAGGTGAAGTCAACATAATAGTTGCAACTTCTGCCTTTGGAATGGGAGTCGATAAAAAGGATGTAGGTATGGTTATACATTTTGACATATCAGACTCCCTTGAAAACTATATTCAGGAAGCGGGAAGGGCTGGCAGGGACGAGTCCATGTCTGCAGACTGCTATGTACTGTTTAATGATGATGATCTTGGCAAGCATTTTATCCTGCTGAATCAAACAAAGCTCAGCATCAGGGAGATTCAACAGGTATGGAAGGCCATAAAGGATATCACCAGGTTTCGGTCTACGGTATCCCAATCCGCACTGGAGATTGCCCGAAAGGCCGGCTGGGATGACAGTATAAGGGATATTGAAAATAAGGTAATTGCAGCTATTGCAGCTTTGGAGGATGCAGGCTATCTAAGGCGGGGACAGAATGAAGTGAGGGTATTTGCAAACAGTATCCTGGCTCGAAATGCAAAGGAGGCCATTGAAAGGATAAATGCATCGGATAAGTTTGAGAAAGCTGATAAAGTGACAGCTGCAAGAATAATAAGTATGCTGTTTTCCAGCAAGAGCCGGATGCACCTGAGCGATGAAGAAGCGGAGTCAAGGGTCGATTATATATCAGATTATCTGGGTATTCCCAAAGGGATTGTGATAAGAATAGTAAACCTCCTCCGAGAGGAAAGTATTCTGGCGGATACCAAGGACATGACAGCCTTTATAAAAAAAAGGCAGAATATGAATTATTCATTAAGGATACTCAGATCATTTTGTCAAATAGAAAGGTTTTTGCTTACGGTTCTGGACAACCAGGAAATGGTATTCAATGTTAAAGAGCTCAGTGAACAGGCCGAGCTATACGGATGTGAAGATGTAACCCCATCCAGGTTAAAAACCATCCTGAATTTCTGGGCAATTAAGAATTGGATAAAAAAATCGAATCACAGATATTCCAGGAATCATGTAGCAATCCTCCTGGTCGGAAATATTGAAGAGTTGGAAGAGAAAATCACCAAGCGACATGAGCTGGCAATGTTTACCATAGAACATCTCTACGAAAGCATTGGAAAGAAATCGGCCAGGCATTCCAAGGACAATCAGGAAATTCTGGTGGAGTTCTCCCTGGTGGGCATAAAGAAGGCGTTTGAAGGTAGACCCACCCTTTTAGACACGAATGTGACCTTGGATGATGTAGAGGATACCTTATACTACCTGTCAAAAATCGATGCAATAAAAATCGAAGGCGGCTTTATGGTGGTATACAACGCCCTTTCAATCCATAGGCTTGAAAAGGATAACAGGAAACAATACAAGTTGGAGGATTATGATAAGCTGAATCAGTTCTACACGAATAAGGTCCAACAGATACACATTGTCGGTGAATATGCAAAAAAGATGATAGAGGATTACAAGGCGGCATTACAGTTTGTAGATGACTATTTTCAGCTGAATTACAGATCATTCTTAAATAAGTATTTTAAGGGCAGCCGGCAAGATGAGATTAAGAAAACTATTACCCCGGCCAAGTTCAGGCAGCTATTTGGAGAACTGTCCCCGGCTCAGCTTAGGGTAATAAACGACAGGGAATCTAAATACATCGTTGTGGCTGCCGGTCCCGGAAGCGGCAAGACCAGGATTTTGGTACACAAATTGGCTTCATTATTTTACATGGAGGATGTCAAACATGAACAGATGCTTATGATCACCTTTTCCAGGGCTGCTGTAACTGAATTTAAGAAGCGGCTTATTAACCTTGTGGGTAATGCAGCCAATTTTATAGAGATAAAAACCTTCCATTCCTACTGTTTCGATCTGCTGGGCAGGGTCGGTACCATTGAAAAGTCTGATGAAATAATAAGGGAAGCTGTGAAAAAGATTAGGAGTGGTGAAGTTGAGCCAAGAAGGATAACAAAGACAGTGCTGGTTATTGATGAGGCCCAGGATATAGATGCAGACGAATATGACCTTATCTGTGCACTGATGGAATACAATGAAGATATGAGGGTAATTGCCGTAGGAGATGATGACCAGAATATCTTTGAGTTTCGTGGTTCAAGCTCGGAATACCTAAGGCGGCTTATTGAGGATAAGGAAGCGGTCATGTATGAGCTGGTGGAAAACTTTAGGAGCAAGAGCAATATAGTCGATTTTTCCAATCAGTTCCTGGAAAGAATAGGGAATAGATTGAAGAAGACCAGGATTATGCCTGTCCAAAATGATCCCGGGAAGATAAGGTTATACAGATACAGAAGCGACAACCTGATAGTACCGTTGGTTAACAATATGCTTAAGGAGGAAATCTCCGGAACTACCTGTGTATTGACTAAAACAAATGAAGAGGCAATACTTGTTGCCGGGCTTTTATCCAAAAGAGGGATGAAGACAAAGCTTATTCAAACAAATGACGGGTTTAATTTGTACAATATCCTGGAGGTACGTGCTTTTCTGAACTATTTAAACCTGTCAGAAGATATGTATGTTATCGATGATGACACATGGGAAAAGGCCAAGAGGATGCTTAAGAACAGGTTTGGCAACAGCCTAAATTATAATCTCTGCGAAAATATAATCAGGGATTTTGAGCAAACCAATACAAGGTATAAATATATATCGGATCTGGAGGTTTTTATCCGGGAATCAAAGCTGGAGGATTTTTATGATGAAAGCTTGGAAACCATCTTTGTATCCACTATCCATAAGGCCAAGGGCAGGGAATTTGATAACGTTTATCTGATGCTGGATAGGTTCTCCTGCATGACTGATGAATCCAGGCGCCTGCTCTACGTGGCTATAACCAGGACCAAGCAAAATCTAACCATTCATTACAACGGCAACTATTTAGACCATATAAGAACAAGAAATTTGGAAGTCATTGATGATTTCAACCTATATACACGTCCCAATGAACTTACAATTCAACTAGGTTACAGGGATATATGGCTGGATTATTTTATATGCCGGCAACTCTTGATTTCGAATTTAGTTAGTGGAGATCAACTCATTGTTGATGGTCATTTCTGTTGCAATAAAAGAGGACAAGCGGTATTGAGGTTCTCGAAGCAATTTGTGGAACAGATAGAAACCATGAAAGAGTACGGCTATGTGCCTAAAAAGGCGAGGATAGGCTTTATTGTATATTGGAAGAAGGAGAATACCGAAAATGAAATAAGAATTATTCTGCCGGAAATACATTTCGAGAGGGCGGTGGATGCAATTTATTTATCAAAGTATAAATGAATACAGTTATAATGGTCAATTTGAAAGGCCAACAGGGCACATGATAGTATGAACATCGCAAGGTTACCAAAAGATTGCAGCTATCACCTGAAGTAAAAGATATATCAGGCCAGCAAAAATATGATAAAATATATAATATCAGGGGACAGGTGTTTTTTGTATAGGTCAAGGGATCTGCCCCCGTTTCGTGTTGTGATTCATATCAGAGGGGGATTTGGATGGCTAATAATAGTAAGAACTTTGAGGATTTTATCACCATTTACAATGAGCTTGACGACTTTATGAGGAAAGAACTGAATCAGGATCATAAGGCATCACATAGTGATCTGATAAGGAAGATGGCCAGGAAAAATAAGGTGTTCAATATCTATATGGACGAGCTTTTATCCTTTGCCAGGCTCCGAAATGCGATCATACATAATCCATATAACAGGTATGCACAGCCAATTGCAGATCCCCATGATTATGTAGTGGAGAAATATAAAAAAATACTGGATTACGTACTAAGGCCGGCAAGAGCACTGGATACGATAGCGGTAAAAGGTAAAGATATCTATACTGCCAGACTTGATGATAGGGCATTGGATATAATGATAGCTATGAATAAGTACGCATATACCCATGTTCCTATTATTGAAGAGGGAAGGTTTGTAGGGGTGTTTAGTGAGAATACTGTGTTTTCATATATAGTTAACTCTATGGATTGTCTGTTAGCAAAGGATGCGAAGATCAGAGATTTCTCTGACTTCATACCCATTGACAGGCATGAGAGTGAATCCTTTGCGTTTGTATCCAGAGATACTCTGGTTATAGATATTGAGGATATGTTTGCAAAAGAGCTAAGACAGGAGAAGAGGCTGGCTGTAGTATTTATAACTGATAACGGGGATCCGAATGAAAAGCTGCTAGGCTTGGTTACAGCCTGGGATATAGCCGGTTATAGGGAAGAGTAGAACTGCCTAAAAGGATGCTTATTTAGTTATTGGAGATGGCGTATCCATTACGCCAGTAGTTTATTGATCTGCGTACATCTCCTGAAGTTTTTTGACCCCTGAGATAGTTATACGATATCTTCTTTCTGTTCTATTGTCCGTTGCTATCTCCTGAATATAACCAAGCTCTTCCAATAGTCCTAAAGCTATATCGATCTTTTTAGTATTAAACTTTTGAAAGGTTGATTTAATCTCCGTCTTATTAAGCCCCTTATCCAAGGCCAGGCCTAACTCGCCTATTATTTTGGGGACGTAGAATATAACGTCATCCGGGATTTCGGATAGAGATGAAATGTCTTCATTACGATCGAATAGGCTGATTTGTTTTCCGTTAAGCATAGTACCACCTCATCGGATTTGTTTATCGTTGGCTTTATATAATTACCGGCATCTTGCTTTCTTTGTTTATATTAATCAGACAGAAGAAGTTGAGCAAAGCTTATATCATGAATTATGTATTAGTGTCAAAAAACATCAAATCGAGGAGTATGAATCATGGCTTAGTATAATATTACATTAAATGGAGGACTTTTGCACGAACTTTTTGTCAAAAGTAAAGATAGGGACACTTGCCAATTTCACACGCTAGTGTTTTAGACATCTACAGGTTTCCTTATTATGCTTATGTTAGAGGAGGGAAAACCATGTATAAAAGAAACTTAATCATTTTATGCCTGATAATAGTTTCCATGTTCCTGGGCTGTTCCAATGAGTCTGTTAAAGAGAGCAATATCAATGGATTCCTCAAGGGAGTATATCAGGTAGAAAGTACGGATGAATATGAGGATATGGTTAATAAAGTGGAAGAATATCTTAAGACTCACGAAGTTGAGGGCATATATGTAATCGAAGATGAGGAAATATACGAACCCTTTATCTTAAAAATTGATGAGTATTCTACTGAAAATGCAGTGTTAGACTTAATAGCCAATGGATATATAACAAGATACTATCAACAGGCGTTGAAAGAAAAATGTCAATTCATTATAAAAGATGTTGAAATGGAGCATAATCAAAAAGAAAATCAAGTCTATTATACCATCACAATCGAAAAAAGATTTGACGATAATACAACCCAGCTTACAGAGGGTAAGGGAATCATCAGACTGGACGAAGATGGATATGTGGATTGGTTCAGGATAATAAAGGATTTGGGATAGGAGGGTGACTAAATAATGCGAACAGAACAAGAAGTGATGGACCTGATCCTGGACGTGGCCAGGGCTGATGAGCGTATACGGGCAGTACTGCTGGTCGGTTCCCGGGCCAACCCCGCCATACCAAAGGACATCTACCAGGATTACGATATCAGTTATTTCGTCGAGGACATTACGCCCTTCTACAATAATCCTGCATGGGTTGAAGAACACTTTGGAAAGCCTCTGATTATGCAGATGCCGGAAGCTATGCGTGATCCAGTGGGAGACGGTAATTTCAACTATATGATGATTTATTCCGATGGAGTTCGCATTGACCTCTCTTTTGTATACAAAAAATACATAGATGACGGAGAGCCCGCTGCTGTTCTGCTGGATAAGGACAATGGCAGGGGCTTTTTACCGCCCCAACTGGCTCCCAGCGATAAGTATTGGCATATAAAGCCGCCATCACCTCTTTTCTTTTACTCCTGCTGCAATAACTTCTGGTGGTGCCTGAACAATGTAGCTAAAGGTATAGCAAGGGATGAGCTGCCCTATGTCATGTATATGCTGAACTGTGTGGTTCGGTCTGAATTACACGATATGATAAACTACTATATCGGTGTTCAGCACGGGTTCAACCTTTCCACAGGTAAAGAAGGCAAATATTTTAAGAAATATCTGCCTCCGGACATATATGAACAATATACCGCCACCTATTCCGGCAGTAATTACGCGGACATTTGGAGGGCAGTTGATACCATGTGCAATTTGTTTCATACTCTGGCATTGACAGTAGCAGCACACTTTGGCTTCACCTATCGGCAGGAGGAAGAAGAGGGAATAAGGGAGTATCTGAGGATGATAAAAGAGCATTCCTAGACAAGCATATATTCATAAGGTATAATTGCACTGTGGACAACCTTATAATTTATAAATTATAATATAACAGTCGATACATCTACACTACACTGGAAGGTGAACCCTATATGAGGTTTTCAGATCTAAAGGAATATGTTTATCATGAGATAAAAATGAGATTGATTAATAATACAATTAAACCGGGAGAGCGGCTTTGGGAAGACAAAATAGCCGAAGATTTGGGAGTCAGCAGAACTCCTGTCCGTGAAGCCATAAACCGATTGGTTGCCGAGAAATTTATTGAAAACAGGCCTCGTATCGGTATCTTTGCTGCACAGATATCCAGGGACGATCTGGATAAAATGCTTGATGTCAGAATTGCCCTGGAGACACTCTCCGTCAGGGAATGCTGTAAACTGATTACCGATGAGAAAATAGATGAATTAAAAGCATTATACCAGGAGTATTCCGAGAGGTTAACCAATAAGGAATACTCAGAAGCAAGTCAATTGGACAGTCAGATACACAAATACATTGCAAGAGTATCAGAAAATAAGAAATTAATGGAGTATATCAATGACATCCAGGACATCTTTGCATATGCCAGGGCATCAAATGTTAAATGGACAGACGCAAAGATGAAAAGATCACTTCAGGATCATAAGGATTTAATAGAAGCCATTTGCAATAGGGATGAGGATAGAGCAGTAGAATTGATAAGGAAAGATATAGAAGCCATGAGGGCTCTGCTTATAGAGGAATAAGTGATATTCCTCTATAGGTTTATGATGGGAAGAGCAAGAGCCCTGTTTATCTATCCATTTATACCTTATAAATTATAATTTATAAGATAAAGAGAGATATAGGTATTATATTTGGTCAAAATATAAGGATTAACCAAGAATTATGAGGATAGGAGAGATAATGAGATGAAACTATGCTATCAGGTGGCAACGCCGGACGTGGCAATAGCAGACTCCGTTACGGCATATCAAGGTCCATTGGAAAAGAGTTTTTATGACCTGGCATCCCTGGGCTATGACGGTGTTGAGTTGATGACATTAAATCCTTCAGAACTCGATTGGGACTTTGTAAGAAAAGAGGCCGAAAGAAACAAACTGGCCATTGTACTCGTATGTACCGGGGAGATATTTGGACAGTTGGGATTGAGCTATACAGACCCCAGAGAAGAGGTGCGGAAGGAAGCCATAAGGCGAACCAAAGAAATCATTGATTTCGCTTCAGCCCTGGATGCAAATATCAATATTGGAAGAATCCGCGGACAGTATTGCAGTGAACTGTCAAAAGAACAGACAGAGAGATATGCAATAGATGCCTTTAAGGAATTGAGCGGGTATAGCGGAAACAAAAATGTGGAGATTGCTCTGGAGACCGTAACCATACTTCAAACCAACTTTATCAATACCTTGCAAGAAGCCGCAGAGATAATAGAGGCGGTTGATAACCCGTATTTTAAGCTTATGATGGATGTTTTCCACTTGAATATAGAGGAAAAGGATATCTATGAAGCAATCCGTCAATACAGCAAATACAATATACATGTACACTTGGCGGATAATAATAGGCGCTACCCGGGTCAATG
>ERZ773359.5244-NODE-5244-length-12588-cov-15.553020_pt1 | contig 12588 bp, 9 predicted proteins | sample MGYA00374955_ERZ773359 | MGnify/ENA primary metagenome ERZ773359 (study PRJEB29098, sample SAMN04486028) | biogas fermenter metagenome | study: EMG produced TPA metagenomics assembly of the Biogas fermentation microbial communities from Germany - Plant 4 DNA1...
TGCACGGAACCGTTAACCAACAGCACTATATGTTTTACTATTGCAAGGCCGAGGCCGGTCCCCCCTTCCTTGCGGGACCGCCCCTTGTCAACCCGGTAAAACCTTTCGAAAATCCTGTCCTGGTGTTCCCTGGGTATTCCGATGCCGTTGTCCTTTACCTTAATAACCATAGCACGGCCGTTCTTAAGGGATACCGAGACGTGAACCTGTCCGCCTTCCCCGGTGAACTTGATGGCGTTGTCCAACAAGTTAATAAGCATTTGCTTGAACCGGTCCTTGCTCATGGTAAGCTTGGGAAGGCCTGCTTCAAAATCGGTTTTAATATCGATATTTTTTTGCCTCGCCTTATTCGCGAATATGGAAAGAATCTCGTCTTCAATAATTCTTTGGACATCTATTTGTTCGGTGGACGTAGAGCTAGGGCTGCTGCTCTCTATCTCGGATAGAAGCAAAATGTCCTCGATCAGCCTTTCCAGTCTTTCGGTTTCAACATCGATTATTTCAAGGAACCGGTTTCTTTTGTCCGGGTCCTCTGCAGCGCCCTCCCTTAGGGTCTCAATAAAGCCTTTAATCGAGGTGAGGGGGGTCTTGAGCTCGTGGGTGACATTTGCAACAAAATCCGACCGGATTTTTTCCAGCTTTTTAACGGTTGTAATGTCCTGGATAATTATAAGGGTGCCTATGGTGCGGCTGTGTTTTACCTTGGGCCTTATTGGAGCGGTAATAACCTTTATCGTGCGATTTTTTGGCCAAGGCAGTTCAAACTCCAGGGTTTGACCCCGCTGCGTTTTCAGAACGTCCCTTAAAATCCTTTCGGCTTCTTTGTTGCAGACAATATCAAACAGGGGCCTGCCTGTAAAGTCTTGGTCCCGTATATCAAGCATTCTGACGGCAACGGGATTGAGGAACATAATATTTTCACTGCTGTCCACCGCAATAACGCCGTTCACCGAGCTTGAGAGTATGGCTTCAATTTTTGATTTATCCTTTATAAGTTCTTCCACCGTTCTTTCCATTTTCTCAGCCATATGGTTGAAGGTAGCCGCCAGTTTGCCAATTTCATCACTGCTCTTTACCCGTACCCTTTTATTGAATCTGCCTCCCGCGATGGTACTTGCCATTTCGGTCATTTCGCCGATGGGCCGGATGAGGGTGGAAAGATATCTGTAACTCAGCGCCAAGGCCGCTGAAAGCCCAATGAATATGGCGAGGAAGATATAATACCATATTCTTTTTTGGATAACCGATATATCGTCCAGAGGCAGTGCCGCCCTGATAATCCCGGCATCGCCCCGTCCGCCTTTTAAGGGAAGGGCAACATAAAGCATCTCCTTGTCCAGGGTTTTGCTTTTTCTTACGCTTTTTCCAAACCCCTCTTCAAAGGCCTGCTTTACCTCCGGGCGGTCTGAATGGTTTTCCATATCCTGTGCGTCCGCATCCGAATCTCCCAATACATTTCCATCCAAACCTATTATAGTAACCCTACCGCCGGTTATTTCACCGTACCGGCGGCACAGTTCCTCGTACTGCTGCCCGGGTTTTCCGGCATCCTGTTCAAGCGCTGCTTGTATTAATTTTGCATTGGTTGTAAGCCTGTCCTCTACGTTCTTAGAATAATAGACGCTTACTATCTCCATGGACAGAAGGCCTGTAATAAGCACACCTATTAAAATTAAGACCGCAAAAGCCAGCATAAGCTTTTTAAACATTTTTATCACCTTTGAAATCGAAGCAGTAGCCTATACCCCTGGCTGTCTGAATGTATTGGGGGTTTTTATCATCATCCTCAATCTTCTTTCTCAGGTGCCTCACATGGACGTCCACTGTACGGGTATCCCCATAGTAACTGTATCCCCAAACCCTGTCCAGCAAAAAGTCCCGGGTAAGGATTTTGCCGCGGTTTAATGCCATGGTTTTTAACAGTTCGTATTCTTTGCCGGTTAGGGCCAACTCCTTTTCGCCTTTGTAAGCCTTATAGGCTGCTGTATCTATGGTAAGGTCCCCCGCACGAATCAATTCCGGCTCATCGGCCGTTCTTACCAGCCGCCTTAAAAGCGCCCGTACCCGTGCTATCAGCTCGCGGATACCGAAGGGTTTTGTCAGGTAATCGTCGGCGCCGGTTTCAAGGCCCACTACCTTGTCGGCCTCTTCACCCTTGGCGGTAAGCATGAGTACCGGCAGGCTTATGGTATTGGGGGCTCTTCTTATTCTTCTGCAAACCTCCAGCCCGTCCATTCCCGGAAGCATAAGGTCCAGTATAACAAGGTCGGGCAGTTCGATTTCCATCTTCTTGAGGCCCTCTTCACCGGTCTCGCAGGTAACAACCCTGTAGCCTTCCTTTTCTAGGTTGTATTTTATAAGCTCAAGTATATGCGCCTCATCGTCTATTACCAGTATAAGCTCCTTGGCCAACTGCGCTCCCCTCCCTTCGGCGGGTGCAAAGCCCTAAAAACCCGGCTGCCCGTTGTAAAAATTATATTATAAACCGTCGGGCTTTGCCACACATAATTGACTTACCGGGCCTGTAACGAAGGGGTTTTTCGCAGGGGCTGTTAAAAGGGCGCCTTTATGGGCCGGGAGGATTCAAGAATTTTTATTCAGGGTATTGCATAAATATACTTTTGAGTATATAATTATGATTATTCTTATACAGCACACAAAAGAAGGGGAGATTTGTATTGATTAAGGTCGGAATTGTCGGCGGGACCGGTTATACCGGGCAGGAATTGGCAAGGCTTTTATGCAGGCATCCCCACGTGGAAATAGTCGGGATTTCCGCAAGAAGCGATGCCGGTCAAAAATATTCGGATATTTATGCAAACATGAGGGGTTTTATACAACTGGCCTGTGACAAGTTCGAAAACGACGGGCTGATAGACCGGTCGGACGTGGTTTTTGTAGCGCTTCCCCACGGGCTTTCGGGGGAGATAGTTTCAAAGGCCCATAAAAGAGGCAGGAAGGTTGTGGACCTCGGCGCGGATTTCCGGTTTGCCGATTTAAAGACATACGAGGACTGGTACGGTATAGAGCATCCCTGCCCGGAGATTCTGGAACAGGCGGTCTACGGCTTGCCGGAGGTTAACAGGTCCCGGATAAAAAATGCCAAAGTAGTGGGCAATCCCGGATGCTATCCCACCTGCAGCATATTGGCACTGGCTCCCCTGCTTAAGGAAGGCTTACTGGAGGAGGGGTCAATAGTCATAGATGCCAAATCGGGGGTTTCCGGGGCCGGCAGGTCACCGAAGCCGGCAAGCCATTTCTGCGAATGCAACGAAAGCGTTAAGGCATACGGTGTGACGGGGCATAGGCATGTGCCGGAGATTGAGGAACAGCTCTCGGCCATAGCGGGGAAAGAGGTGACGGTGAGTTTTATCCCGCACCTAGTGCCCATGCAGAGGGGAATGCTGGTCACGGCCTATGGCAGGCTGAAAAGTCAAACGGATACCGGGCGGCTGCACGACCTGTACGCGGATTATTACAAAGGCGAGTATTTTGTAAGGGTGATGGAAGAGGGGAGAGTGCCCTCCACCGGCCAGGTACGGGGCTCAAATTTTTGCGATATAGGCCTGGCGGTGGACCAAAGGACGGGAAGGGTAATAGTCTGCTCGGCGATAGACAACCTGGTAAAGGGCGCATCGGGCCAGGCGGTGCAGAACATGAACCTGATGTTCGGACTGGATGAAAAAGAGGGACTTGATATGCCGCCCTTATACCTGTAACCCTCACAGATAAGGCAGTGAAGGGGCCGGTCCTTGGCCGACGTGCTTGGGATGAAGCACCGGGATGTCTTAAGCCTTGAGCTTCCTGGATATAGGCCAAGGCGGCAGTTTTCAATTGAGAAAAAAGGAGGAATTGATTTGAAAGCAGAAGGTTTGAAGGTTTCCAACGAAGGCGTAAACGGGATAAAGGGATATAAGTTCGCAGGGGTTAGCTGCGGCATTAAAAAGAGCGGCAGGGAGGACCTGGCCCTCATATATTCCGAGGTGCCGGCCGCTGCGGCGGGAGTCTTTACAACAAATAAAAGCAAGGCGGCGCCGGTACTTGTTGACCTTGAGAACATAAAAAGTGCGGTGACCAGGGCGGTGGTTATAAACAGCGGCAACGCCAACGCGTGCACCGGGAAAAAAGGCATGGAGAACGCAAGGGAGATGGTAGAGCTTACCGCCGGTTTACTCAAGGCGGACAAAAGCGAAGTGCTGGTAAGCTCCACCGGCATCATCGGGGTGCAGCTGCCTATGGAAAAGGTCCGAGCGGGGATTGAGAAGGCCGTCGCAGGCCTTGCCCCCGACGGGGGAGATGCCGCCGCCAGGGGCATAATGACCACCGACACCCGTGAAAAGAAGGTTACCGTGAAGGTGAACCTTTCAACCGGCGAGGTTACGGTGGGGGCTATTGCAAAGGGTTCGGGCATGATTCATCCCAACATGGCCACCATGCTGTGCTTCATGCTGACCGATGCCGCGGTGGAAAAGCATCTGCTGCAAGAAATACTGAAGGAGACAGTTGACGATACCTTCAACATGATTTCGGTGGACGGGGATACCAGCACCAACGATATGGTAATAGCCCTGGCCAACGGGACGGCGGGAAACGAGAAAATAACCGAAAAGGACGGGGATTATGATAAGCTTTCCGCTGCCTTTAAGGCTGCGGCGGAGGCCATGGCAGTTGAAATTGTAAGGGACGGCGAGGGCGCCACAAAGCTCCTGAAAGCGTGCGTAATAAACGCCCCCACAAAGCAGGATGCCAGGACGGGAGCAAAGGCTATTGTTTCCTCCAGCCTGGTAAAGGCGGCCTTTTTCGGGGAGGATGCAAACTGGGGCAGGGTGCTGTGCGCGCTGGGTTACTCGGGGGCGGACTTTGACCCGGGCAGCGTGGATATGTACTTCAGCAGCAAAATAGGTGCCATAAAACTGGTGGAAAAGGGTGAAGGGCTTGTATTTGACGAGGCCAAGGCGGCAGAGATACTTGGTGAAACCGACATAGAAATCCTGGTGGACCTTAACTGCGGAAAGTTCAGTGCCACCGCCTGGGGCTGCGACCTGTCCTATGACTACGTGAAGATAAACGGAAGCTACAGGACCTGATGGAGGGGGAGAAGGAATGACGAACGGCCGGCAAGAAAAAGCAGCGGTGCTGGTTGAGACACTGCCGTATATTAAGGAGTTTTACGGTAAGAGAGTGGTAATAAAATACGGCGGCAGTGCCATGGCAAGCGATAAGCTGAAGGAAGCGATAATGAAGGATATTGTGCTTATGAAATACGTGGGCATGAAACCCATAGTGGTTCACGGCGGAGGTCCCGCCGTAAACAGAATGCTTGAAAGGGTTGGTATAAAAAGCGCCTTTGTTAACGGACTGCGTGTAACCGATGAACAAACCATGGAAATTGTCCAGATGGTGCTGGCGGGCAGCATAAACAAGGACATAGTGACGCTGCTGAACAGTCACGGCGCCAAGGCGGTGGGCTTGTGCGGCAAGGATTCCGGCCTGCTGCGCGTGGAAAGGCAGTTTGTGAAAGTTAATGACGGCTCCGGCAGCGTAGATATTGACATAGGCCTTGTGGGACAGGTGAGGGAAGTGGATACCGAAATACTGGACGTTTTGACGGATAACGGGTTTATACCGGTAATAGCGCCGATAGGGACGGGGCCCGGCGGGCAAAGCTATAACGTAAACGCCGACTATGCCGCGTCGGCCATCGCCGGGGCCGTTAAGGCGGATAAGCTGGTCTTGTTAACCGACGTGGAGGGTATTATGGACAGCCGCGGCGGGGAAGAAAAGCTGGTATCCTCCGTTAACCGGCAAGAGGCTGCGCGGCTGATGGAGGAAGGGGTGATTACCGGGGGAATGATACCCAAGGTGCAGTGCTGCCTTGAAGCCCTTGAAAAGGGCGTGGGGAGGATACATATAATAAACGGCACGGTGATGCACTCGCTTCTCCTGGAGATATTCACCGAAAGCGGAATAGGAACCATGATAGAGAATTAATAGGGGAGGAATAATTAATGAACAATGCACAGATAACGGCAAAGGGCGACGCCTTTGTCATGAATACCTACAAGAGGATACCGGTGGCCTTCGTTAAGGGGGAAGGGAGCTGGCTGTGGGATGCCGACGGAAACAAGTACCTGGACTTTCTAAGCGGCCTTGCGGTTAACTGCCTGGGGTACAATCACCCGGTCATGGTTAAGGCCATATCCGAGCAGGCGGCAAAGGTAATGCATACCTCCAACCTCTACTGGGTAGGGCCGCAGGTGGAGCTGGCGAAAGTTTTGGTTAAACAAAGCGGCCTGGGCAAAGCTTTTTTTTGCAACAGCGGCGCGGAAGCCAACGAATCGGCCATAAAACTGGCAAGGAAGTATGCCAAGGCAAAAATGGGGGAAGACAAGTACGGAATAATAACCTTTACAAGCTCGTTCCACGGCAGGACCCTTGCCACGCTGGCGGCAACCGGCCAGACCAAGTACCAGAAGGGCTTTGAGCCCCTGCCGGAGGGTTTTGGATACGCCAAGTACGGCGACCTGGAGGACCTGGAAGGAAAGATAACAAATAACACCTGCGCCGTAATGCTGGAGCCCATCCAGGGCGAGGGCGGCATAAACGTGCCGACCGCGGAATTTCTTAAAGGGGTAAGGGACCTTTGCGACAAAAAGGGGCTCTTGCTTATATTTGACGAGGTGCAGTGCGGCATAGGTAGGACAGGAAAGTTTTTTGCCCACCAGAACTTCGGTGTTAAGCCGGATATCCTGACGCTGGCAAAGTCACTGGCCGGGGGCTTCCCGATAGGCGCCATGGTTGCAAGCGATGAAGTGGCGGAAGGCTTTGGTCCCGGCGACCACGCCTCCACCTTCGGGGGCAGCCACCTGGCGTGCAGCACCGCCCTTGCGGTGGTTAACCATATACTGCAAAACAATATAATGGAGCACAATGCCAAAATGGGAGCCTATCTTATGGGCAAATTTGAAGAACTGAAAGAAAAATACTCCTTCATAAAGGAAGTAAGGGGTATGGGGCTTATGATAGGCATACAGCTTGAGGCCGACGGAAACTGGGTGCTGGACCAGTGCCAGAAGGAAGGGCTTATAATAAACTGCGTGGGCGGGAACGTGCTGAGGCTGCTGCCGCCCTATATCATAACAAAAGAGGAAGCAAACTTGGCGGTGGGCATCCTGGACAGCGTGCTGGCAAAGCTGTAGGACGGCGCTGCGTTTCCCCTGCCATCTGCGTTTCTTTTGTTTGCGCGGACTTAAGCACTGCCGCAGATTACCTGGTGCCTGACGATAGTACGCCTATATATCCTGAGGCTTCATGAAATGCCGGCGTATGCATTTTTGCATGAAACGGATGTTCATGAAGCCCGGTTTGTTTTTTTACCTATGCCTTGAGGCCAGCGCTTTTTCAATAATGCTTTCCATCTGTTCTATCCTTACTTCCCAGCTGTTTTCCCGGGCTACCCGCAGCCTTTCTTGTACATCCTCGGGGCTGTTTTCGGATATGGCTTTCTCCAGTGCCCTGATAAACTCTTCCGGCCCCTTTGCAATCCTGACTACATCCTTATAAACCAATACTTCGGGTATGGGAGTGGATACCACGGGCTTTCCCGCTGCAAGGTATTCGTAGAGTTTTACAGGATTTGCGCTTGCCGTCAGGTCATTCAGTTTAAAGGGTATAATGCAGGCATCGAAGGCCTTTATAATCCCGGGAAGGTCCTTGTACTCCTTTTTTCCGGGCATGTACAGGTTTCCCGGGCCTTTCAGGGAGGATGCCCCCGCTCCTTTGGGTCCGACAAGCACAAAGGACCACTGCGGTCTAAGCCTGCACAAGCTCTTTATTAAATTCAAGTCAACCCATTCGTATATTGCACCAACGAATCCTATAACTGGCCTTCTTAACATCATTATTTCGTGCGGGCAGGCGGTGGTATCGTCCAAGGCCTTGGAAAAATGTTTGACATCCGCCCCGTTTGGTACCAGGTGCGGTTTTTGCCTGGGCTTCTTTTTTAGTCTCATCAGCCTACGCGAAGTGACGAATATTATATCGCTTTGTTCAATAAGCCTTTCTTCCAAAGAGCTGTATAATGCCGGATTCCAGCTAAACTTTGAAAAGTCGTCCACGCAGTCATAGCACAGCAGGGAATAGTCCATAGACTTAAGGGCGGGAACTATTGAAGGATAATAAACCCAGAGGACCGGGCGTTTAATTCCAAGCTTTTTATAGGTCATGTCCAGGCTATCCAGCAGCCATTTTCTTGTGGCATAACGGGGAGAAAAGACATGCAGGTTTTCCTTTACCCTGGTAAGATAATACTCGTGGTTTACCTGGCCCAGTGTGCCCGCAGCGCAGGGCTGAAAATGGTCAACGTATAGAACCTTATGCCTATCGGATAAACGGCTCATCAACTGCTGCGGCCGCTGCCACAGGAAATCCCATCGGGTTGATGAAAAACATACAATATCCATGCAATCTATCCTTTCTTCTTTATTTGCCCGTTACGTATGAGCATATCCGCCACATGGCCGATATCGAGGGCGACTTTTTTCTGGCCGGTTGCTATCCTCTCGCATATGACAACGGCGGCCACTCCCGATGCCGACAGGGCAATATCAAAGTTTTGGCCTTTTGCTATTCGCACCACCCTGTTAACGTCCTTCAGTCCATAGACCGGGGAAATGATTCCGCTGATATTAATCCCCCGGCCTTGCAGCAGGTTGGCAAGGGCCTTACCCTTGTTGCCTATTACCAGTACCCTAGGCTTTCCTTCGGTCAAAAGAGCGCCGAGGAGCCCGGAATTGCACAAGAAGTAGTTAATGCATGCATTGGTCAGTTTCAGCGAGTTAAGGTCAATACCATGGGCTTTACATGCTTTCAGGAAGAGAGGCAAAAAGTACGGTGCAGGGTTTAGGGGCACACCAATAATATCCGCCTTTCTAATCGAAGCCGCCAACATATCCCTGCCGGTTATGTCGGGGATACGGACACCGGCATAGGACAAGAATGTGTTCCTTTTTACCTCGTTTATCGGTAACACTGCCTGCTGGGCCAGGGTCAGGGCCTCGCCATCGCCTATCCTAACCAAAGACAGCTTTTCTCTTTTATCAAGGGCGTTCTTGATCAGCTTATATACCTCTTGGACATCCAGGATTCTATGCTCATTTAAAAAACGTTCCATTAGGGCTTTGTCGCCTCTATTCAAGGATAACACCTCAAAGCTGCCCGGATTCTGCAGCCAAAGAATATACATGATTTCCAATACAGTCTATGTATGCCTATGGCTTTTTGTTACCGGCAATAACGGGGGACACCCTTTGATAAGGAGTGTCCCCGGTTTGTTCTAAAGGTTGTTTTTCAGAAGCTCCTTTTCAGGAACCGTTTTATACGGAACGGCGGGATTACCCTTTACTACAGTCCCTGCCGGCACGTCCTTTGTTACTATACTGCCTGCTCCGACAAGGGCATCGCTTTCGATGACCTTGCCGGGAAGGATGGTGGAGTTGCCCCCGATCCTTCCGCCACGCTTGACCGTAACCCCTTTTATGCGGCTGTATCTTTCGCTTGTTCTTCCCAGGTAATTATCGTTGGTTGTGATTACCCCGGGGGCTATAAACACATAATCCTCCAGCCGGGAAAAAGCGGTGATGTACGCGTTGGTCTCAATTTTGCACATTTTGCCTATATCACAGCAGTTCTCTATGCATACACCCCGGCCTACTATCGTACCTTCGCCTATTACCACGTTTTCCCTTACCGTGGCCAGGTCCGCAATATAGCAGTCATTGTGCAGGGTGCATCCCCTGTATAGTATGGAGGAGGTACCTATTATGCAGTTATCCATAATAATCGCAGGAGCTGTTTCCCCGTCCTTGCCGCCGATAATATTTGCCACGCTGTTTTTTGCACGGACCGCACCCTTCCCAATGACGGCGTTGTCCTGTATGGTGACATTGCTGCCAATCCGGGTGTCGTTATGAATAATTACCCCGTTCCCGATCGTAACGTTATCGCCAATGACCACATGCTCGCCGACAATGCAAAAGTCGCCTATTTTAAAGCCGCTGCCAATCCTGGCGCTACCGGCTATTTTGTTTATTCCCAATTATTAGTTCCCCCTTTCAACGGCAAGTTCACCGGTAACCCGAGTTCCGCTGACTGCTGTATCGCCAGAACAATCTCTATGCTTTTCCTTGCTTCGTTTCCGTTTATGGCCGGCTCTTCCCGGGATTCCAGTTTATTTATAAAGTCTTTATATACATAGCCGTGACAGCCGGAGCTTTGAATAAGGCTTAACTTGTCACCACTTGCGGCACAAGCTGCCCCGGAGTCGCAGCCTTCAAGGTCCCAGACATCTATCCTGTTTAATGCTTTGCCGCCGATTTTTACGCTGCCTTTTTCTCCGAAAACCGCAATACTGTTTTCAAGGTTACCGGAGAATATGCTCACCGTCCCTTCCACCATGCCCAGCATACCGCTGCCGAACTTGATTAAGGCCAGCACCGTATCCTCGGTATCAATGTAAGGGTGAGCGTAGTTCTGTTTATAAGCATATACCTCCGCCGCCTTTTCCCCCAGCAGCCACTGCAGGATGTCTATATTCTGGATGCACTGGTTCATAAGGACACCGCCGTCCAAGTGTTTTGTGCCGCGCCATTTGGACTTGGTATAATACTCCCTGTTCCTGTTCCATCTTACCGTAGTCACTCCGTAGAACAGTCTCCCCAGGCGCCCGGTGTCAATGCAGTGCTTAAGGCCGGATATCAGGGGGTTAAACCTGTACTGGTGAACAACCCCCAGCTTGACCTTGTTAACCGAGGCTGTTCTTGTCAGGCTGTCCACCTCATCCAGCGATAGGGCGAGGGGTTTTTCTACAAGGACATTTATGCCGCGTTCCATACAATCGGATGCAATGGTATAGTGTTTGCCGCTGTCGGTCAGGATACTTGCCATATCAAGCTTTTCTTTTCTCAGCATCTGGAGGTAGTCTGTGTATATGGATATATTTTCACCGTCTCCTGTCAAAGCCAAATATGAATCCCTGAAATCCCGGGCCCTTTCCGCGTATAAATCGCATACCGAGGTCAGGGCGATTTTGTCCCTGTTTAGGAAAATGGCCTGTATATGCTTTTTCTTAATATTTCCGCAGCCAATCACTCCCAACCTTAATTTTCTCAAAGTCCATCCCCCCATCATTTAGGTTAGGGTGCCGATTATACACTCAATGATTTTGTTCTGCTCCTTTGCCGTCAATTCCGGGTATAATGGAAGGGAAATCATTGAGGGTATCACATCCTCCGCAATTCTCATGTCTCCTTTCTTGTAGCCAAGGTGTGCCAAACCTTTTTGCAGGTGCAAAGGGATTGAATAGTATACCCTTGCGTCTACTCCTTGTTCCCTCAGTTTTTTAAACAGGGTGTCCCTGCTGCCTGTCCTTATAGTGTAGATATGATACACCGACTGGGCCCCCGTTTCTTCTTTGGGTATTTGAATCGGGTAACCCCTGAATGCGCTGTTATATAAATAGGCCTTTTCTCTTCTTTGTTCATTCCACCTGTCTAGGTATTTCAGTTTAACATTCAGTATTGCCGCCTGGATTTCATCCAGCCTGCTGTTGAATCCAACCAGGTAATTACAGTATTTATCAGGGTTTCCTTTTTCGTTGGACCCGGTAATTAGGTTGTAAGCCCTAAGCCCTGTCTTCCCTCCGCCGTGGCTGCTTAGTGCCCTTGCAATCACCGCAATCCTCTCGTCATTTGTAACGATAGCTCCGCCGTCGCCGCAGCAGCCAAGGTTCTTGGAAGGGAAGAACGAAAAGCATCCCGCATTTCCAAAGGAACCGGCCCGCTTGCCGTTAAATAAGGCCCCGACCGCCTGGCAGGCATCTTCAATAACATAGAGCTTATGCCTTGATGCCACTTCAAGGATTTTTTCCATGTTTGCCGGGTTGCCGAATATATGAACAGGGACTACTGCCTTTGTCCTGCCTGTGATTTTTCTTTCTATATCCCCGGGGTCTATATTATAGGTTTTTGCATCAATATCAGCAAAAACGGGTTTTGCACCAACCCTTATTATGGCTTCCGCCGTTGCGAAGAATGAAAAGGTCGAAGTAATAACCTCATCGCCCTCTCCAATGCCTGCCGCCATTAACGAAATAACCAGTGCATCGGTTCCATTGGCGACACCAATGGCATATTTGCAGCCGATATACGCCGCGAAGTTCTCTTCAAACTGCCTTACTTGTTTACCCATAATATAGCTGCCGGATTCCAGCACCCGGGATACTTCTTTTTGTATCTCTTCCCCTATGCTGCTGTACTGTGCCGTTAGGTCTACGATTGGTATCAACTGCTTGATCCTCCTTCCTTCTAAAGACTGCCCGAGGTAGTATAATTCACCTTAAATCCTTCGATTTCTTGAATACCCGTTTATCATGTCAAGGAATTCCTTCACCCTGACTCTATCGGTGTGCCTTGAATGGACCAGGTTGTATCCATTCCTGGCTATCCTTTCTCTTTCCTTATCGTTTTCCAGGTAGTACATGGCAAGGTCATAGAAGTTGTCATCGGTGCACTCCACGAAGTTTTGGCCGTT
>ERZ773359.5245-NODE-5245-length-12585-cov-4.516680_pt1 | contig 12585 bp, 7 predicted proteins | sample MGYA00374955_ERZ773359 | MGnify/ENA primary metagenome ERZ773359 (study PRJEB29098, sample SAMN04486028) | biogas fermenter metagenome | study: EMG produced TPA metagenomics assembly of the Biogas fermentation microbial communities from Germany - Plant 4 DNA1...
CTCGGTCTTAGGAATCGGGGAACTGATGAGGACAGGTGATGTATTAAGATGCGGCAGGATCATAAGACAATTCCTCACAAATGATATTCCCAATGAATGGGAAGGCAATATAGTTCTTGAGCTTGGACGGCAGATTTCGGTTTTCAGACATGTGGAAGATGCTATCTCGAACGCTATTATAAGCGAAGAAGAAATTTCGGACCATGCAAGTCCTGAACTGTATTCCATAAGAAGAAGCATACGCAATAAGCAGGATGAAATTAAAGACAAATTGTCCTCAATCATCCGTTCAGCAGAATACAGAAAGCTAATGCAGGACGCGGTTGTAACATTAAGGGGGGACCGCTATGTCATACCTGTCAAACAGGAACACAGAAGCCAGGTGCCCGGTCTCGTCCATGATATTTCTTCATCAGGGGCAACAGTGTTTATTGAGCCTTTGTCTGTGGTTGAGGCAAATAATGAAATAAAAGCTTTACTCATAAAAGAGCAGCGGGAGATTGAAAGAATTCTTGCCCAGCTTTCTTCCATGGTTGCAGAAATCCGGAATGAGCTTTCAGTAAATCTTGAAATCCTTGCACGGCTGGACTTTATTTTTGCCAAAGCCAAACTTGCAATGGACATGGACGCCATTTCACCCCGCCTTGTTTCCGAAAAGGTTATTAAAATTAAAAAAGGACGCCATCCTCTCTTGGACCGGATCAAGGTTGTGCCAATCGATTTAGAGCTGGGAACAGATTACACGACTTTAGTGGTAACAGGCCCCAACACGGGCGGTAAGACCGTAACCCTCAAGACTGCAGGCTTGTTTGTGCTCATGCTCCAATCAGGACTCCATATACCCTGTGAGACAGGCACTGAGTTCGGTATATTCGGGAATGTATATGCGGATATAGGTGATGAACAGAGTATTGAACAATCTTTGAGCACTTTCTCATCCCATATGAAAAATATTGTCTCCATCCTGAAAAATGCCGATGAAGACTCCCTGGTACTGCTTGACGAACTGGGAGCTGGAACCGATCCTACAGAAGGAGCTGCTCTTGCCATATCCATACTGGAACGGCTCACCGCAAGAGGAATACGAACCATGGCAACAACCCATTACAGTGAGCTTAAGATTTATGCCATGACAACAAAAGGTGTGCAAAATGCAAGCTGTGAGTTTGACGTGGAGACTCTGCGTCCGACTTACAGGCTTCTGATAGGAATACCGGGAAAGAGCAATGCTTTTGCCATTTCACAGAAGCTGGGACTGGATTCCTCACTTATAGACAGGGCAAAGGAGTTCCTGACAAAAGACAATATAAAGTTTGAGGATGTCTTAAGCGAGATTGAGAAAAACAGAATAAAAGCTGAGAAAGACAAGGAATCAGCTCAGGTTTCCAAAAAGGAAATAGAGGCCCTGAAGGCAGAAATTGAAATGGAGAGAGAAAAGCTTGAAAAGGAAAAGAGCAAGATAATCTCCAAAGCCAAGGAAGAAGCCAGGAGCATAATTATTGACGCAAGATATCAGGCAGAAGAACTTTTGCAACAATTAAAAGATTTATATGAAAAGGGTTACAAAGAGAGCCTTGATAAGGAGCTCAATGAAGCGCGTACAGGACTTCGCAGGCTTGACAGCCTCGAAGAGTCCATGGTGGAATCATATAAAGTCAGGGAGTTTGTGGAGCCTCCGGAGGATTTGAAGCCCGGTGAAAGCGTAATAATGCTCAATCTCAATCAGAGGGCTGTGGTTCTGGATAAACCGGACAAAGACGGACAGGTTCTGGTTCAGGCAGGCATTATGAAGGTTAATGTCCATATTTCCCAATTAAAACGGGTGGATGAGCAGAAGGAATCTTTGGAGAAAATGACCCGTGCCCGTGTCGCGGGAGTAAAAACCCACAGTGTAAAAACTGAGCTGGACATCAGAGGTCTCAATGTGGAAGAAGCACTTGTCAAAGTGGATAAATATATTGATGATGCTGTAATTGCAGGACTGAACGAAGTTACAATTATCCACGGCAAGGGAACAGGTATTTTGAGAAAGGCCGTACAGGATTTTCTTAAAGGGCATGCCCATGTAAAAACCTTCCGGCTCGGTAAATATGGTGAAGGCGAAACGGGTGTTACTGTAGTTGAACTTCAGCGCTAAGAGTTGTAAAATACAATAAAATTACCAAGGAGAATTTTGCCATGGCAGGTATGGGCACGGTTATAAACATCGCAGCTATTGCAGCAGGCGGTCTTTTCGGTATCGTACTGAAAAAGGGAATCCCGGAACGGTTCAAAAACACAATAATGCAGGCTATCAGTCTTGCAGTGGTAATTGTAGGCATATCAGGAACACTGCAGGGCATCTTTTACATAAATGAAAGCGGACGAATTGACAGGTCTTTTATTACAGGGATGATTCTCAGCCTTGCCATTGGAGGATTATTAGGTGAGGTACTGAGAATTGAGGAAAGACTGGACAAGCTTGGAGCCTGGTTTCAGAGCAGGTTTGCCAAAGGCGAATCTACTTTTGCCAGAGGTTTTGTCACAGCCAGCCTTGTCTATTGTGTCGGAGCTATGGCAATTGTGGGTTCCCTTGAGGACGGGCTATATGGAAAGATTGATACTCTGGTGGCAAAGGCTATGCTTGACGGTATCAGTGCCGTAATCTTCTCGGCAACCCTTGGATGGGGTGTTGTCTTTTCAGTAATTCCCGTATTCGCGTATCAGGGTGCTATTACTTTTCTTGCAAGTACCCTTAAACCCGTTCTGACTGACAGCGTGGTAAGTCAGATGTCCGTGGTTGGGAGCGTATTGATTCTTGCGATAGGAATCAACTTGCTGGAGATTAAAAAGATTAGTGTAGGCAACATGCTTCCGGCCATTTTCCTTCCCCTTGTTTTCAGTGTTCTGTATGGTCTTTTTAAGTAATTATCTTCTTCGTACTTCCTGAAAATTTTGAATATGTACATGCAAAACCATCTTGTACCAAAATGTCGAAATATGGTAGTATTTTAAATATGTGCGAATATTTTGCATTTATATTTGCTAAAGATAAGGAGGCCATGGATATGTTCAAAGTTAAGAAGAAGTACGATGAAGCAAGTCAAATCCTGAGGTATGTGGAACAAAGGCTAAACGGAACAGATGCTGAGGAACCGAAGGTAACGTCACAAGTCCATGAAAGTATTCTTAATCATTTCAAAAAGCTGTTGTCAGGCGAAAACAAGATGGCCGAGGCAACCAAAAAGCTAACGGATACTCATGCCGTATTAAGTGATCTGGATATTAAACTGGCCGATATGTCACAGAATTTGATTAGTTTTTCTGAAGACATTGCTTCCCTTAGCCAGTCAAATCTTGCAATTGTTGAAGAGACAACAGCAAGCATGAACCAGGTAACCGACATCATAGCAAAGACTTCGGAATCATTGAACAATCTTACAGAAACCTCAACTGAACTTATGCACAGGAACAATGAGAGCCTTGAACAGTTAAAAGAAGTTAATGAGCTCAAGGAATCTGTTCTTGAATACGCGGAATTAATGAATCAGCAAATTGGAAAACTGGTTGAACTGGCCAATAATGTGTTCAATATTGTCAACGGCGTAAGCGCCATTGCCGAGCAAACAAATCTTCTTGCACTCAACGCCTCCATTGAAGCTGCAAGGGCAGGGGAAAACGGCCGTGGTTTCGCAGTGGTAGCCGAAGAAATCAGAAAACTTGCCGATGACACCAAAAAGAACCTTGAAGGAATGACAGGGTTTGTTGACAAGATACAGAATGCGGCGAGCAGCGGTCAGGACAGTATGAACAAAACCATTAATTCCACAAAGGTAATGAGCGAGAAACTTGATCTGATAAATAAAACCATGGAAGAAAACACAGAGATACTGAACAGGACTATTTACGACTTTACTGAAATTAACGACTCCATCAACAGTATCAGGATCTCTGCTGAAGAAATAAACAAAGCAATGGAATCATCAAGCCGTGATGCTGAAAAACTTAGCGAATTCACTATTACAATACATGATGATGCCGTAAAGAGTTCCGAGCAGGCTAAACAAATCAAAATTGTGGATGAGCAGATATCCGAAATAGTAAATGATCTTAAGAGCTCACTGTCAGGCAGCATCAGTGCAGTTTGAGAACAATTATTGCCTTTCGGGAGAAGTTTATTAACAGTTTTTCAAGTGCAAGCGGCGCAGTCTTTGCGGCACTTGCTTTTTTGATCACTTTTTTAGTGCAAATGGATCTGTCTTTGAGCAATCCGCAGGCGAAGGCAAAAAGCTGTTGGCGAAATGCGAAGTTCGATTGGGGGCGATCGACAGGATGTCGAGCGAGCGGCGCTTGCCCGGATGGCAAGTTCGCCCGCGTACCCCAAGAGAACGAGCGTTGAGCCTTACAGCTTTCCTGAGCTGAGGACGCGTGAAAGGCAGAGCCTTTGCACTAAAAATCTTTCCTGAGCCGGAGACGAGTAAACACTCAACTGCACTATGATAAAGCAGAATAGTATTTTAATTGATTTTATACATGCATCACTGTTATAATTAGAATAATTGGTTGAAAGACAATACATAGATCGAAGACATTTATGACAGGCATTTCGATGCATAATCGTTTGGTATTGTTGCTTAAGCTCTGATATGTTATTGGCTTTGCTTAAGTTTTGTATTTAAAAGCAGAAGGAGACGAAGTAGATGAAGAAGCTGTTACTTGGTAACGAGGCCATCGCGCGCGGTGTCTATGAGGCGGGAGTCGGCGTTGCCACTGCTTATCCCGGTACACCCAGTACTGAAATTACCGAATGTATAGCCCAATATGATGAGATTTTTGCTGAATGGGCGCCAAATGAGAAGGTTGCCCTTGAGGTAGCAATAGGTGCTTCTGTTGCCGGGGCGAGATCCTGCTGCTCCATGAAGCATGTAGGCCTTAATGTTGCTGCCGATCCGCTTTTTACCGCATCTTACACGGGGGTGAACGGCGGTCTTGTGCTGTTTGTTGCTGACGATCCCGGAATGCACAGCTCCCAGAACGAACAGGACACAAGAATTATCGCACGCGGGGCAAAGGTTCCCGTTTTAGAGCCGTCTGACAGCAGGGAATGCAAGGAATTTACCAAAATCGCCTTTGAAATAAGTGAAGAATTTGATACACCTGTTATTGTAAGGCTTTCAACAAGGGTTTCACACTCCAGAGGACTTGTGGAGCTGAATGACAGAATTAATTATGAGCTAAAACCCTATGTAAAGAATCCCGCAAAATATGTTATGATGCCTGGTTATGCCAAAAGACGACATCCTCTTGTTGAAGAGCGAATGAAGAAATTAAGGGAGTATTCCAATAATTCAGGGCTGAACCGTATTGAGTGGGGAGATAAAAAGATCGGTATTATTACCAGTGGAATATCATACCAGTATTCAAAAGAAGTTTTCCCGGATGCTTCGTTCCTCAAGCTGGGCATGGTTCATCCTCTTCCTGAAGGGCTAATCAGGGATTTTGCCAAAGAAGTTGAAACCCTGTATGTTATCGAGGAATTGGAGCCATTTATTGAGAATCAGTGCCTTAAAATGGAAATCAAAGTCATCGGTAAGGAACTCCTTCCTGTAATCGGTGAATACAGCGCCGGTCTCATAAAAGAAAGACTTTTGGGTATTAAGGAAGAAAAGCTTAACAATCTCAATGAGGATGTGCCGGCAAGACCACCCGTACTCTGTCCGGGATGTCCACACAGGGGTACATACTATGTTCTGAAAAAATTAAAACTCAACGTAATGGGAGATATAGGCTGCTATACACTGGGCGCTATTGCACCTCTTGAATCAGTTGATACCACTGTATGTATGGGTGCCAGCATTGGCATGGCCCATGGTATGGAGAAGGCGCGCGGTACTGACGCAGCAAGAAAGACCGTTGCGGTTATTGGGGACTCAACTTTCATCCATTCAGGTATTACAGGCCTCATTGATATAGTCTATAACAAAGGAACAAGTACTGTAATCATACTTGACAACTCTATTACAGGAATGACAGGACATCAGGACAACCCGACGACAGGATATACAATAAAGGGAGAACCCACAAAACAGGTTGATCTTGAAAAACTATGCCAGGCAATTGGCATAGAGCGGGTCAGAATCTGCGATCCATTCGATCTTTCAGAATTTGAGAAGGTTGTCAGGGAAGAAATTGCTGCAGAAGAACCCTCAGTTATAATAGCCCAAAGACCCTGCGCATTGCTGAAGTATGTAAAACATGGCAAGCCTTTAACCATTAATTCTGATAAATGCACAACCTGCCGTATGTGCATGAGGCTGGGCTGCCCTGCTATTGTTGACAAGGGCGGACATATAGAAATTAACAGCGCCCTTTGTGTCGGCTGTAACCTGTGCACAAAGGTATGCCGTTTTAACGCAATAGAAAAGGCAGGTGGCGTAGAATGATAAACAGATCAATTATGATAGTAGGAGTAGGTGGACAGGGAACACTTCTCACAAGCCGTGTTTTGGGCGATGTAGCAGTAAGTTTGGGTCTGGACGTTAAAGTATCGGAAGTTCACGGAATGTCCCAAAGGGGCGGAAGTGTTGTAACTTATGTAAAAATGGGTGAAGTCGTATATTCACCAATTGTTGAGAAGAATGAGGCAGATATTCTTCTCTGTTTTGAACAGCTTGAAGCCTTAAGATGGATAGACTATGCCAAAAAGGACGGCTCCATAATAGTAAACTCCCAGAGAATTGACCCTATGCCTGTAATAACCGGCAAAGCTGTCTATCCTGAGAACATTATTGATAAAATCAAGGCCGATTACCCTCAGGCCATTTCGGTGCCTGCTCTTGACATCGCCAGGTCCTGCGGGAATATAAAAGCAGTGAATATGGTTATGATAGGGGTTATGGCAAAACATACCGACATTGACAGAGATATCTGGATAAAAGCCATAGAGAGGAATGTAAAGCCCCAGTTTATCGAAATGAATATAAAAGCCTTCAATATGGGCTATGATTTTGAGGAGGTAAAGTAATGTTTAATGAAAAAATAGTCGCAAGCCTGTCAAAATCATCCATGATTCGTGCCATGTTTGAAGAAGGCGCACGTCTTAAAAAGTTATACGGTGAAGAAAATGTCTACGATTTCAGCCTTGGAAACCCTGAAATCGAACCTCCCAAAGAGGTTTTGGACTCTCTTAAAGGATACGTCAACAGCAATGAGCCGAATCTTCATAAATATATGAACAACGCCGGCTTTCCTGATGTGAGGGAAAAAGTCGCAAAATACATGACAAAGAAAACTGGAGTTGAGCTTACCCAGAACAATATTATTATGGTTTGCGGCGCCGCTGCGGGGCTTAACGTGGTTTTAAAATCCCTGTTAAATCCCGGGGAGGAAGTTATTGTCCTGGCTCCTTTCTTTGTAGAGTATTTGTCCTATATAGACAATGCAGGGGGGACACCTGTAATTGTTAACACTGCCAAGGATACTTTTTTGATTGATGAGGTGGCTGTTGAAAAAGCTATTACTGATAAAACCAAGGCCATTATCCTTAATTCGCCCAATAATCCCACAGGTGTTATCTATAGCAGGGAAAACCTTGAAAAATTAAGGGAAGTTCTTGAACGCAAAGAAAAGGAACTTGGAACAAATATATTTATAATTTCAGATGAGCCGTATACAAGCCTTGTTTACGACGGAGCTGAGGTTCCGGAGGTCCTTTCCATTTTCCCCAAAAGCATTTCAATTAATTCTTTCAGTAAGTCCCTGGCCCTTCCGGGTGAAAGAATCGGGTATATTGCAGCATCAAGCAGAATACCCGACGTGGAAACGCTTATATCCGTTATGGTGACTTTAAACAGAACTTTGGGCTTTGTAAACGCTCCTTCACTATTCCAGAAAGTTGTTGCAGATAATCTTGAGACCGCGGTGGGCATAGATAATTACAGGAAAAAGCGCGATATACTTTATAATCATTTAACCGGAATTGGTTTTAAATGTGTCAAGCCCCAGGGTACTTTCTATCTGTTTATGAAATCACCAATTGAGGATGACAAAGAATTCTGCAAAACTGCGACGAAATACAATCTTCTCCTGGTTCCCGGAAGCGGATTCGGCTGCCCCGGCTATGTGAGAATTGCCTTTTGTACCGACATGACTGTAATTGAAAACAGCCTGCAGGCATTTACAAAACTTGCCGGAGAATATGGTTTGTGTGGCTGAGTAAAATATCATAATATTTGAAGTATGCGGAATGCAGGTTTATGCAGAACAGATTTCATTGAATTGGATTTTTATGAAAGTAAGAGCAGAGCATACTGCTCTTTTTTTATAACTAAGTGAAATAAATTTTGCATAATTGAAAAGTGAAACTTGCAAAAGTTATGTTGGAATGATAAACTTTTGTAACATAAAAAGTTAAAGCGAAGTAATATGTAAATAAGCTTCAATGCATATTCAGAAGAATTTACACATACTTTTTCCGGAGATGGTAGAATGGCAGAAAACAGAAACATTTATGTGAACGAAAAAGATCATCTTGTAATCGGGGGATGTGACAGTGTTGAACTTGTAAAGGAGTTCGGAACCCCGCTCTATGTGATGGACGAGTATACAATCCGCAATAATATGCGAATCTTCAAGAATGCTTTTGATGAATTCTATGAAGGAAAAGGACTGGTTCTTTACGCAAGCAAAGCTTTCTGTACCACTGCAATATGCAGGATTGCGCATCAGGAAGGCCTCGGCCTTGACGTAGTTTCGGGCGGCGAACTTTATACGGCAAAAAAAGCCGGTTTCCCCATGGAGAAGGTATATTTCCATGGCAACAACAAATCCCCTAAAGAATTGTCCGAAGCTTTGGATTCCGGCATTGGAAGGATAGTAGTTGACAGTGTTCATGAGCTTACTGTATTGAACAGTTTGTGTCAGGAAAAAGGTGTGAATGCCAGGATCTCTGTAAGAGTCAAACCCGGCATTGAAGCTCATACCCATGATTATATATTGACCGGGCAAATTGATTCAAAGTTCGGAGTAGCAGTGGAGAATGGAGAAATTTTTGAATTTGCCCGGATGGCAAAATGTTTTGAGAATATTGAACTGGTCGGGCTGCATTGCCATATAGGCTCACAGATATTTGAGCTGGAACCATTCGAGAAAACAGTTCAGGTTATGTTGAAAGTAATGGCTGACCTTAAAGAAAGATACGGGATTGTCATTACAGAGCTGAACCTGGGTGGTGGATATGGTGTTCAGTATACCGAAGAAGATGATTACATCCATTATGCAAAATATATTAAGTCAGTATCCGACACTGTAAAGAAGATTTGCGGTGAATACGGTCTTGAAACACCTTTTATCTTAATGGAACCCGGCCGCGCAATTGTTGCAAACGCAGGTATTACCCTGTATACCGTGGGCCCGGTAAAGGATATAAAGAATGTCCGCAAATATGTTGCCATTGACGGCGGCATGAGCGATAATCCCCGTTACGCTCTTTATGAATCCAAATATACTTTTGTTCTGGCAAACAGAATGAGCGCTCCAAAAGATCAGATTGTAACTGTTGCAGGCAAGCACTGTGAATCCGGCGACCTTCTTGGAAAAGATGTTCCGCTTGCTGATGTCAAGCCTGGAGATATTTTGGCAGTATTGGATACCGGGGCATACAACTATTCAATGTCCATGAATTATAACAGGACCGGCCGTCCGCCAGTTGTTCTTGTGAAGGACGGAAAGGCAAGGGTAATAGTAAAAGGTGAGGATTACGAGGACATTGTCCGTAATGATATAATCCCTGAGGACCTATGATATACTTTTTAGCTTGAAAACCATTTAATTTTTAGAAGCTTCATAGAAAAAAATGCTGAAAAAATCGACATAGTTTGGTATAACTATGCCGATTTTTATTTTTCTATCAGATAATTGTTATTGCGAGTTAACTATATAAAAAGGTATATCTTAATGTGTAGTACTATAGTTTGCAATTAAGTTCATGCGACCTTGATGATGTTAGTATTGTCCTGAGTTTTTTTAAAAACTTATAGTTCATTACAACGTAAAGCAAATTTTTTGTCTTTCCCTTCTATGAAGAATCATAAAAATATTACAATAATTATTTAAAAAATGTAATAAATCTTCACGATCACAGTGTTATAATTGCAATTATGAATAATTTCTGCTAAAATGGAAAATATATCAAGTGGAGAGGTGACAGGAATGTCCGTCAGCTATAAAAAACTCTGGAAATTGTTGATTGACCGAGATATGAAGAAGAAAGATTTGCAGACAGTTGCAAGTATCAGTCCATCGTCAGTTTCAAAACTTTCTAAAAATGAATACGTAAGTATGGATGTTCTTGCAAAGATTTGTTCAGCTCTTGGTGTCGATTTTAAAGATATTATGGAATTTGTGCCTAATAAGATGGAAGATAAATGTTAATTGAAAACAAAATTAATATAAAGTTTCACTACAAATGCTACAGTTGAGGTGTTTTGAATGACTAATACCGAAAAAATATTATCTCTATATAGATACATTAGAGAGCTTTGCGCTCTTAAATATACAGTCGTTACTGACATCAGAAAACAGCCTTGGACTTGCTTTCTGAAGGATATTCCAAATGACCCAGAAAATATAACTATTTTCTTTCGCGATAGCGTTGAAGAAGATGTGAATGACAATATGGTGTTGTTGGAAGTAAGAAAACCAGATTTCCAACGCTGCCCTGAACCCCCAAATATAATAGCTAAATGGCTTGAACCAGGGTGGGATAAATTCACAAACACTCCTATTTTGAAAAAAACTTTAGTTGAGCCAGATCAAGTATTATCTGATGATGAAGATACACTTCAGAATATTGAGTACTTTGAAAATTCAACTATTCGAGTTCAAGCATTCGAGAGGTGGATTGAATTACGAAATAAATGGGTGGATAAGCAGCGAATTATTAATGAAACACGGCAATTCTTTACACGCCTTTTTCAGGCATATACTGACATTGAGCGTGAATCTGAAACTCTCGAGTTTATGGTAGGAAACGGCTTAATGCGTGAATTAAGTAACGAATCTATATTTCATCCAGTTATATTGAAGAGAGTAAAATTTGATTTTGATGCAAAGGAAAACGTCATTAGAATAAGTGATACGGATGTCGAGCCTGAGCTCTACACACTTTTGTTACAAGAAATGACCGATATTAATTATGGCGTTATTAGGGAACTAAAAGATGATTTGCGTGAGAATTATTACCATCCATTAGACCGACATAATACACCAGATTACTTAAAAATTCTGACACATCGTCTATGTCCTGACAGTAAGTTTATTAAGGACGAGTATGAACAGCCAGATCGCGGTGATAAGATAATAACTCAATGGTCTCCAGTGTATTTTATTCGTAGAAGACTTGATGGTACACTTAAGGCACTCGAGGAAATAATCGCAAATATTGAGAAGACAGGTTATATACCGGAACATTTGATTGATCTTGTGGACGCAGGCACTATAGAGATACCAGATGATGATCGTGAATTGACGATTGACGAGCAGTTAGCTGCTTTAAATGGAGAAAATGTTGATATCCTTCTTTCAAAAGAAGCCAATCGTGAACAGCTTGAAATAGCAGAGAGGATTGAGCTTTACAATGCTGTATTGGTACAGGGACCTCCTGGGACGGGAAAGACGCATACTATAGCAAATCTATTGGGGCACTTTCTCGCTCAAGGGAAAAGTGTTTTAGTTACGAGTCAAACCAAGAAAGCATTGTCAGTTCTTAAAAATCATGTACCTGAAGCGATACAAGACCTATGTGTTTCTGTGTTGGATGATACCAATCTTGATATGATGCGCTCGATTGATGGAATTACAGACTTTTTGTCAAGGCATACCTCAAACGAGCTTAAAAAAATAGTAGAAATTTCTGCAAGACAGAGAGAAGAAATAATTAGGCAATTGGCAGAAATTCGACGCAAGATATATGCTATCAAGTATCGTGAATTTGAGCCTATCGTTTATAATGGTGAAAGTTTTTCACCTGCCAAAGTAGCAGAATTTGTTAACAGGTATGCGGATAAATTATCCTACATTCCTGGAAAAGTACGCCTTTACCACCCACTTCCGGCGAGTATCGATGAGCTGAATCTCCTATATCAAAGTAATGCAGATATAACTCTTGAAGATGAAATCGAATTAGCTTTAGAAATACCAAACCCAGAATCAATATTATTACCGGCTACTTTTTCTGAAGATATATATAAAGAAGCTGAATGTTATTTTGATCTTGACAGGATTGGAAAAGCATTGTCTATATTGATTAAATGTGATTATTCCAAAGGTTGTATTATAGCTGAACATGATTCAAAAACGTTCATTCTTGCAGATAATCCCTCTGAGGGAGCTATCGAAGATTTAACTAATTATTTAAACTCGTTTAGTTCGATAGATGGGTGGATGGTACAAGCGGCTGTTGACGGGTATAAGGGGGCTGGATATAAGCAAAAGTGGGAAATGCTGATTTCTTCAATAGAAAATGCAGCCTCTTATGCTGAATCTATTGTTACTGTAAAAGTCAATACCAAAATGCATAAAAAGGGCCTTTTGAAAATGTCGTTTTCG
>ERZ773359.5248-NODE-5248-length-12584-cov-7.403624_pt1 | contig 12584 bp, 7 predicted proteins | sample MGYA00374955_ERZ773359 | MGnify/ENA primary metagenome ERZ773359 (study PRJEB29098, sample SAMN04486028) | biogas fermenter metagenome | study: EMG produced TPA metagenomics assembly of the Biogas fermentation microbial communities from Germany - Plant 4 DNA1...
AGGGAAAATTTAAAATAGTGAACAGTTTAAACCAGATACCGAGGGGTGCCCTTGTCCTCAACCCTTTTTCTGAGAAGGCAGTCTCACCCGAGGACCGTGACATGGTCATGAGGAGGGGCATCGCAGCCCTAGACTGCTCATGGAAAAAGGTAAGAAAGTCATCGGTCATATTCCAGACCGCAGGGAACCACAGGTCGCTGCCGTTCCTGGTGGCCGCAAACCCCACCAACTATGGAAAGCCCTGCATACTATCAACTGCAGAGGCGGTGGCGGCAACCCTTTATATAGTTGGACTGAAAGATATAGCGTCTGACATCATGTCCTACTTCAAGTGGGGTCCACACTTCCTGGACCTCAACCGTGAACTTCTTGAAGCTTACTCCCGGGCTAGGGATAGCCGTGAGGTTGTTGAGATTCAGAACAAATACATAGGAGGCTAATTATGGCAAGATTTGAGGAAGCAGAAAACAGACTATTCAATATCAAGATCTGCCTTAAATGTAACGCCAGGAACCCACCAACTGCAAAGACATGCAGGAAGTGCGGTTACAAGGGATTAAGGTACAAGGCAAAGGAACCAAGGGGTTAAACAGCCCCACTCCCCCATTTATTACTTTTCTGAGTGTTCAAAATGAAGGTTGAAGATTATTTCCATGATATTCTTGGGGAGAGGAAGATACACCTTACCCTCATCGACCCTGAGGAGCAGACCCCTGAGGAGGCCGTTGAAATCGCAGAGGCTGCCATAAGGGGCGGTACCGATGGTATAATGCTCGGGGGGTCAACCACCGATTCCAGTGAACTTGATGCCACCGCAGGGGCTCTGAGGGAGAACATAGATGTCCCGATAATACTTTTCCCTGGGAACACCACAGGTGTCAGCCGCCACGCAGATGCGATATTCTTCATGAGTCTCCTCAACTCAAACAACCCCTACTGGATCATAGGTGCCCAGGCCCTGGGCGCGCCAGCCGTTAAGAAGATGGGGATAGAGGCCCTCCCAATGGGTTACCTTGTGGTTGAACCAGGGGGTACGGTGGGCTGGGTTGGAGATACAAAGCCTGTTCCCAGAAACAAGCCGGACATTGCGGCAGCATATGCCATGGCCGCAGAGTTCCTTGGTATGAGGCTCTTCTACCTTGAGGCGGGTTCAGGTGCCCCACAGCATGTGCCTGAGGAGATGATATCCCTTGTTAAGAGGTGCACAGACCAGATACTCATAGTGGGTGGCGGTATAAGGACCGGTGCTGATGCCGCAAGGGTTGCAGGTGCAGGTGCAGATATCATAGTCACGGGTACTGTGGTTGAGAACAGCTCAAACGTTGAGGATAAGATCCGTGAGATCGTTGAGGGGGGGAGAACATCGCAGCAAAGATAGAGGAGATACTATCAACAGGTTCACTCTCACTCCTTGAGAGACTTGCAGGGGAATACCCGGTGGACCTTGACTCCCTGCTCTCGGTGGAGGGTGTGGGTCCAAAGACGGTTAAACTCCTCTACGAGGAACTGGGGATAAAGACACTGGACGACCTAGAAGAACAGGCAAGGAGGCACCGTATAAGGAGACTCAGGGGGATGGGTGAGAAGAAGGAGGCAATGATACTCCGTAACATTGAACTTGCAAGGTCAAGGATCTCCAGAAGACCCCTCGCCTACGTGGTACCCCTGGCATCCAGGATAAAATCAGAGCTCCTTGAACTTGAGGGTGTCAGGAGGGTTGAGGTGGCAGGATCCATAAGGAGGGGCCGGGAGACCGTCGGGGACATCGACATACTGGTGACAGCCACCGACCCCCGCAGGGTCATGGACCACTTCACCTCCATGGACATTGTTGATGAGGTCGTGGTTAAGGGCCCCAGGAAGTCAACTGTGCGCCTCAGGGAGGGCCTTGACTGTGACCTCCGGGTCTTCGACGACGAGGTCTTTGGCTCGGCACTCCTATACTTCACAGGCTCATGGGAGTTCAACGTGGAGCTACGTAGGATAGCCATTTCCTCCTCGATGAAGCTCAGTGAATACGGCCTCTTCAGGGGGGATGAGAGGGTCGCCGGGAGGACAGAGGCCGAGGTTCTGGAGGCCCTTGGCCTCACATACATTGAACCTGAACTCAGGGAGAACCGTGGCGAGGTGGCCGCTGCAGCGGAGGGAAAACTCCCGGACCCTGTAAATCTGTCAGATATCAGGGGGGACCTCCACATGCACAGCCTGTTCAGTGACGGCATCGATGCAATGGAGTACATGGCAGAGTACGCATCCATCCTTGGGAGGGAGTACATTGCCTTCACCGACCATGCAAGGTACATCGACGATGTGGATGCATACCTGAGGGCCGCCGAGCGTATAGAGGAGGTGGAGGTCCTTGCAGGTGTCGAGGTCAACATACTCTATGATGGGAGCCTAGAGGTCCCTGATAAAATCCTGCAGGACTTTGACCTGGTTGTTGCAAGCATCCATGACTCCGGGAACATCACAGAGAGACTACTCAGGGCAATGGAGCATGACCCTGTGGATATAATAGGTCACCCCACCGGGCGAGTCCTGGGGTCACCCGACCCCCTGGTTGACATGGAGAGGGTGGTTGAACGCGCCTCTGAACTGGGAGTCGCCCTGGAGGTGAACTCCAACCCCCTCCGCCTGGACCTCAGGGACACCCATGTCAGGATGGCGGTTGATGCGGGCTGCAGGATCGCAATAAACAGTGACGCCCACTCACGGGGGGCCCTTGAGAATATCAGGTGGGGTGTTATAACCGCAAGGCGCGGCTGGGCAGAGCCAGACGATGTGATAAACACCATGGGCATCAGGAAACTCAGAAGGTGGCTTGGTAACTGAAGGTGAGGACATGACGTCAATTCTGATAGTGGAGGACGAGGCACTCATAGCATCGGACCTCCAGATGAGACTGGAGGATATGGGCTACAGGGTCGTTGGGGTTGCAGCCACAGGTAAAGAGGCCCTCAGGCTGATAGCAGAGAAGAGGCCGGACCTTGTGCTCATGGACATAGTCCTGAGGGGTGAGATGGATGGTGTGGATGTGGCCCGGAGGGTGAAGGAACTCAGGGTCCCGGTGGTGTTCCTCACAGCCTACTCTGACCCCGAGACCATAGGGAGGGCCAGGAGGGCCGGAGCCTACGGTTACCTCCTCAAACCCTACGATGACCGGACACTCAAGGTGACGGTTGAAACAGCACTCAAACGGTACCGGGCTGATATAAGGGACCTACTGAAGGTTCCGAAGGAGAGGAAGACAGGGGCAGTCCCCGGTGTCCTTGTGGTGGAGGATGAGGCGATCGTCGCAGCCGACCTCTCCCATAAACTGGAGGATGCAGGGTTCAGGGTAGTGGGGGTTGAGGATACAGGTGAGGGCGCTGTATCAGCGGCCGCGGAACTCCAGCCCGACGTTGTCATCATGGACGTCTACCTCCGTGGTGAGATGGATGGTATAGAGGCCGCCGAGGTGATACAGGGTGAACACGGGATCCCTGTAATATACCTGACAGCCTACTCAGATGACTCGACCCTCGCCAGGATACTGGAGACGGAACCCTACGGTTACCTACTCAAGCCCTTCAGCACCGAGCAGCTGAGGGCCGAGATCGAGGTGGTACTACAGAACATCAGGGACATGGAGGACTACTCAAGGAGGATGCATGAGGTCATCGTCACCAAGGCTGAGGAGATGAAGATAGAGAAGACCGGCGTCTTCTTTGTATCATCGCTGATACTCGGCCTTGCAGCCTACGGCTTCATAACACGGAGCATGACCTGGCTCATGTACACACTCTTCATACCGGTGGTCTACAGTCTCCCGCATCTTTCATTCAGTTACAGGAAACCCGAAAGGCCTGTTTCAGATTCAATGCCCATGGTGAGCATTATAGTCCCCGCCAACAACGAGGAGAACACCATTGAGAGGTGCGTTGAGACCCTCTCATCCCTGGACTACCATGTAAACGGGAGGAGGAACTATGAGATCATAGTTGTGAACGACGGGTCAACGGACCGTACCGGTGAGATCCTCGAGGAACTGGTGAAGAGGTACAGGCACCTGAAGGTTGTGACAAGGAGGGCCCCCTTCGCCTTCAACGGTAAGGGGTACGCCCTCAATGATGGTGTGGCACTGGCCGATGGTGACATCATAGCGGTCTTTGATGCCGATGCCAGGGTTGAACCGGACTTCCTGAGGAATATAGTCCCCTACCTTGATGGTGATGATGTGGCCGGCGCCCAGTCCAGGGTGAGGATGTACAATGCAGATGAGAACCTCCTCACCAGGATGCAGGACCTTGAGTTCGCCATATTCGGCAACGTAATCATGAGGTCAAGGATGAACATGGATGTCCCGGCCTTCCTGGGGGGCAACGGTCAGCTGGTTAAGAGGAGGGTTGTTGAGGAGATTGGGGGCTGGGATGGCTACGCGGTTACAGAGGACCTGAACCTCAGCGTCAGGCTGATGCTCAGGGGGTACCATGTCAGGTATTCCCCGGAGGCGGAGGTCTTTCAGGAGGCCGTGAGTGAGTGGCCGGCCTTCTTCAGGCAGAGGACCCGCTGGCTCACAGGTAACCTGGAGACACTCTTCGTATACCTTGCCCCGATGATTGATGCCCCCATAGCACTCCACAGGAAGCTTGACGCAATATTCTACCTCTTCTCCATGATCTTCATAGGGTTCGTCATGCTGGGGTACATTGTATTCATTCTGAACCTTGCTGGTTTCGGATTCAAGATGGAGGCCCCGTTCATAATAGGCCTCATATCAACCGTGGCGTTCTTCCCCCTCACAATGAGCGGTATAAGGATGGACGGCTACAGCATACCCCGTACCATCCTGTTATCCATTGAGTACTGGGCCTACTGCCTATACCTAATCCCGCTCTTTGTGGCTGCGACAGTTCACATGCTACGGAGGCGCGAGAGGCGCTGGGCCAAGACTGTCCACAGGGGGGAGGGTGAAGGTTCAGAATAATAGTATCAGAGCATTGCGGAGTTTATTCCAGGGAGGGGGACAGGGAATCCTTAAGCCACCATTTATATATTATTAATATTTGAATATGTATTATGAAGAGGGTCATGCTTGCAGTTGCCGAATTTCTGGTGGGGTGGGGTGCCCCTGAGAGGGCCCTCCACATTGCCAGGAGGGTTACGGAGGCTGACCCTGAAAACCCGGCGGCATGGATGCTCCTGAGTAACATAAACCAGAATATGGGAAGATACAGGGATGCCCTGAAGGCCCTTGAGAGACTGACGGAAATAAGTCCCCATCCACGGGCCTGGCATAAGATGGGCTACATCCACAGTATCCTCGGGGAGGATGAGGAGAGAGACGCATGTTACCGGAGGGCCCTTGAACTCTATGAATCATCCATCAATGAGAACCCCAGTAACGCCACCCTATGGTATGGAAGGGGTCTGATACTTCACCAGTGGGGCGAAGATGAAGGGGCACTGAAGTCATTTGAAAAGGCCACAGCCATTGATCCACTCCATGCCCAATCATGGGTCTACATGGGGTTCTCCCTGAATAAACATGGGAGATACCGGGAGGCACTGGAATGCTTTGATAGGGCCATCAGGCTGGATGCAGGGAATGTCCCGGTATGGATCGGCAAGGCAGAGGCTTTTGAGGCACTCGGGAACCAATGGGCCTCTGAGAAATGTCTTAAAATAGCACTTGATACAGCCAACGGTGTCCCCATCGAGGAGGACCTCCCTGAGTCCATCTACCCATACCCCTTCAGGGCACTCACAGTCATCTCATACGCCTTCACGGCAATCACCCTCGCCCAGTTCATACTGATAATTTTCAGAGCTGAGTTTGCGGGCACCTTGGTAATGGGAGCCCTTACGGCTGCAGCCATATACATATTACTGAAGGAAAGGCCACGTAGTGAACTGCTAATGGTCCTGGGGGCCCTGATTTTCACCCCATTCGCATTTCTGTATCTATCAATCCGGCAACTGATAAAGCCTGAGGAGTCAGGGGATCGTATCCTGGCAGCAGTATCCCTTCCCATCCTCTTCGGGCCGCTGATTCTTCTCATGGCGCTTATCCTGCCATACCTGGCACAGGAGAGTAGCAGGGTCATGTACACCCTCACCATGACATGGAAAACCGGAGACCTGCATTTACTTTTTGAATGGGCCCTGGAACACATTGATGGGTTTTTGAGTTCCATCCTTTTTGTTCTTGGGCCATGCTACCTGCGTGTAAATGGTGGACATCCACGTGCCCTGAGACACTCCACAATAATGATCTGTGTACTGTTAACCTACATTTTTATCCTGCTACTCCTTCCACACATCATTTAGGGGGCACTGAACATCATCAAACACAAACTCACACGCAAGGATAGCCTGACTTCCACACATCATTTAGTGGGTACTGAACCCACAGCTACTTTAGATTCTTTTTTCTGAAGATCAGGTAGAGGGGCACGCCCCCCATGACCAGGAGTAAGCCGGCGATGATGGTCCCTGGTGTTGTATTCAGAAGGAGGTAAACACAGATAAGAACACCCAGGACACTCTTCACAGGAACCCTAGCGCCATCTCTCCTTCGAAGTATCCCCAGTGAAACGCAGGTTGCCGCGTAGGGGAGTAAAAGGGTTAAAACTGATAGTTCAATGAGCCCAGCCGCTGTACCGGTGAGTGCAGCTGCAAGGGCCGTGAGGTTCTGGACCAGGATGCTGACGTGGGGTGTGCCGAACCTCCTGTGCACCCTGGAGAGGGCACGGGGAAGGAAACCATCCCTGGACATGGCAAAGAGCAGCCTTGCGGTTGAAAGCATCCCTGCCTCCTCTGAACCGGCGATCGAGAACACGGCACCTGCAGTGAGTATAAGGGCCCCAAGTCCACCCATGAGGCTGTACCCGGCGACCGTGAGGGGTGCGTTTGAGGCTGCAAGGACACTCCAGGGCACAAGCCCAAGGATAACAGCATTGGTGAGTAGATAGAATAGCATCACAAAGACCATCCCCAGGGTTATGGCCAGGGGTATGTTCCTCTCAGGATCCTTAACCTCATCTGCAGGGACCGTTACAAGTTCAAATCCAACGTAGGCCCAGAACACAAGGACGGTGACACCGCCAAGGGCCCCCAGGCCCATAGGTGCCAGGGGAGTGTAATTAGCTGCAAGGGCTGATGGGTTGAGGGCGAGGTACACCGCCCCCAGGATTGCAAAGATGAGCACCGGCGCCACCTTGAGGACCGTCAGGACATCGTTCACCTTACCTGCCCTCCCAACACCGGCGATGTTTATGAGGGTAAGTGAGACTATGAAGAGGACCTTGATGACGGCCTCCCAGATGGCATTCAGGGGGATGAAGTATTCGAGGTAGTAGACGAAGGCGATGGGGAACACCGCTATGGCTATCCACGAGGAAACCCAGAGGGACCATCCGGTTATGAAACCCGCGAAACGTCCAAGGGTCTCACATGTATAGGCGTAGGGGCCCCCGGTCACAGGGAGTATCCTGGAGGCCTCAGAGAATACAAGTGCAATAACCACTGCCATGAGGCCTGCCAGGAACCAGGCCAGTATGGATGCCGGGCCAAGGCTACCTGCACCATAGGCAGCCACGATGTAGATGTCAGCCCCCACTATGGTCCCGATTACAAGGTTAACCGTGTCAAAGAGGGTCAGCTCCCTCCGCAGCTGGGTTTTCATGGATTTAAATTAGAGTGGTTCCACCTTAATATCTTGTTCCCAAAAACCGGATGGAAACATTTATAGATGCAGGGAATAAATGAAAAAATTGGACACTCTAACCTTGAGCTTAAGGTATTAAGATATTACATTTACAGGGGTGGTAGTCTGATAGAGGAGGGATCTGTAATAAGGGGCCCCTTCTGGCCGGAACCGGTCAGGGTTCTGAAGGCAGTGGATGAGGGAGAGAGCATAATAATCTACGGGGTTACAACCAGTACCGGGTCCCCTGTAGCCACCATACTGACCATGGAGGACCTTGAAAGGGTTGAATCCGTGAGAACAGCGGACTTCAGGGCAGACCCCCACGAATTCTTCATGGGCATAGAGGCATACCGCCTCAGAAACGCCTCACTCTTTGACGGCTACCTTGCAATGAACACCTCCCGCATAGACCCCCTCCCCTTTCAGCTCGAGGCCGTATACAGTTACGCCCTCAGGATGCCCCGCATGAGGTTCATGATAGCCGACGACCCCGGCGCAGGCAAAACCATAATGGCCGGGATGATCATAAAGGAACTGAAACTCCGGGGGGCCGCCAGCAGGGTCCTCATAGTAACACCGGGCCACCTCAAGGCCCAGTGGCAGCGTGAAATGAGGGAGAAATTCCAGGAGCACTTCACTGTCGTGGACCGATCATACCTTAGGTCAAGGCAGGGCGAAAACCCCTGGATGGTTGAGAACAGCTACATAACCTCCATTGACTTTGCAAAGCAGGATGACGTGATGGCATCACTATCATCAACAAGGTGGGACCTTGTGGTGGTTGACGAGGCCCACAAGATGAGTGCAAGGGTCAGATCAGAGAACAGGACAGATGCAACAAGGAGGTACAGACTCGGGCAGATACTCTCCAGGACATCAGACCACATGCTGCTTCTAACGGCAACCCCACACAGCGGGGACCCCGATGCCTTCAGGCTGCTCCTGGACCTCCTCAGACCCGGATTCTTCGCAAACCCTGAACTCATACAGGAGTCAAGGAGGAACAGGGACAACCCCCTCTTCATAAGGAGGGTGAAGGAGGAACTCAGGGACTTCGATGGGAAACCCATATTCCCCAGGAGGTACACCCACACCCACAGCTTCAACCTCAGCGACAGGGAGATGGAACTCTACAATGAGATCTCACGCTACATAACAGAGCAGTACAACCGGGCCATCTCAACCGACAGGAGGGCGCATGCCTTTGCAATGATGCTGCTCCAGAGGAGGATGGCATCAAGCATATACGCGGTTATGATGTCCCTCAGGAGGAAGAGGGAAAGGTGCCTCCAGCTCATGGAGGACCTTGAATCAGTCTCCAGGATAGAGGTCCCCGGCGACTACAGCGACCTGGAGGAGAGGAAGATCTGGGAGATCGAAAGGATCCTGGAGGGAAGCACACTGGCAGACTCCCTCCCTGAACTTAAATCAGAGGTGAGGACCCTGGAGGGACTGATAGAGGATGCAGAGAGGCTTCTGGAATCAGGGACCGAGACCAAGCTCAGGGAGCTTCAGAGGATCCTGGAGGAGATAGGCGATGAGAAGATACTCATCTTCAGCGAATCAAAGGACACCGTCGACTACCTCCTTGAAAGGATAGAATCCTGGGGGTACAGTGTGTGCACCATCCACGGTGAGATGAGCATGGATGAGCGCATAGCCGCCGAGGATGACTTCCGGAGGAACCGCCAGGTCATGGTTGCAACCGAGGCCGCAGGTGAGGGTATAAACCTCCAGTTCTGCCATATAATGGTCAACTATGACATCCCATGGAACCCCAACCGCCTGGAGCAGAGGATGGGGAGGATACACCGGTACAAGCAGAGGAGGGACGTCCACATATACAACCTGGTGGCGGGGAACACCCGTGAGGGCCTCGTGATGAGGAGGCTCCTTGAGAAACTTGACAGCATCCGCCAGGACATAGGCTCAGATAAGGTCTACGATGTAATCGGTGAGATATACACCGAACGCGACATTTCAGGCATAATAGAGAAGACCCTCAGGGGTGAACTGAGGGACGAGGAGATAGATGAACTCCTCAAACCATCAGAGGATATCCTTGAGAGGATAATGGATGAGCAGCTTGCAGTCGAGGTCGACTACACCCGCATGAAGGACATACAGCGCATAATAAAGGAGCGGAAACTCGCACCGGAGTACGTTGAGGAATTCTTCAGAACGGTATTCAGAAGGATGGGCTGGAAGTACACCGAAAGGAAGGGCCTCTACACCCTCAGAACACCCCGTGAACTTCTCCGCACCTGGAACGATGAACTCAGGAGGAGGTACGGTGCACTGAGGAGGGAATACAGGAACCTCACCTTCAACCCCGGCACAGATGAACACGAGTTCATATCCTTCGGCCACCCCCTCCTGGAGGCCACCATAAGGTACACCGGTAAGAGGTTTGGAGACGCGCTCCTCCAGGGCTCAACCTTCAGGGACCCATCCGGAAGGTACCGGGGAACCATCTGGTTCTACCGGGGAAGGGTCACAGATGGAAGGAACGAAACCGCAGGTGAAAGGGTCTTCGCCCTCCACGACACCGGAGAGGAAGTTGTGGAGGTGAGCCCAATGATCCTCTGGGACCTGGTACCAGACAGCCACCCGGTGGAGGATGATGTAAGCGAGGATCGGGCCACTGCAGCCGCAACCAGGGCCGTGATGAGGTACATGGATAAACTGAGGGCCGAGAGGAAGAAGAAAACCAGTATAAAGAGGAAGTACGGCCTGAGGTCCATACAGTACCTCATAGACACCTCCCAGGCGAAACTCATCGAATACTACAGGCGCATGGAGGAGGGAGAGGACATGGCCCTGGCCATAAGAAACGAGGAGGAAAGACTGGAGGAGTACAGACACAGAAAGAGGGAACTCGAAAGGGAGATGGAGATGGAGGAGACCCTCACAGCCTCACCCCCCGAACTCCTTGGAATGATACACGTGGATGCCCCCGAGATCCCCGGCAGGGAGGACATAGAGATGATAGGCATGAAGGTTACCATGGAATATGAGAGGAGAAATGGAAGGATACCCGAGGACGTATCAGCTGAGAACCTTGGATTCGATGTGAGGTCAACCTCAGAGTCAGAGGTTAGGTACATTGAGGTCAAGGCCAGGAGTGGAAGGGATAACATTGAACTGACACAGAATGAGTGGCTCAAGGCCAGGAGGTTCAGGGAGAACTACTGGCTCTACGTGGTCTACAGTGCCAGTGAGGACCCTGAACTCATCACCATACAGGACCCCTATGCTAAACTTGACCCTGTGAGGAGAGAGGAAGTCAGGTACATTGTACCCGGTGAACAGATAAGGAGAATTGAGGAGTAGTTTTTCGTATCACCACTGTGAGGAGATAATGGAGGATTATTTTATGGATGAGAGGTTTATTGAGAGGACTTTTCCTGTTGGGAGGGTGAGTGAGAATTCTGCCCGTGAGAAGAATATAAGGCATGGTCATATTTCCACGCTTCATATCTGGTGGGCCCGCCGGCCCCTTGCAAGCAGCCGGGCCACCATCTACGCCAGCCTGATCCCCACTGCCAGTGATGAACTGGAGGAGGTCCGGGTTAAGAGGTTCATTGAGGAGTTGAGTGAGTGGGAGAACAGTTTGAATCAGGGGATGATTGAGAGGGCCCGGAGGGATATAAGGGAGTATCATGGTCAGCCGCCCCGTGTGCTGGACCCCTTTGGTGGGGGTGGCAGCATACCCCTTGAGGCCCTCCGTCTGGGGTGTGAAACCTACAGTATGGATCTCAACCCGGTGGCTGTCCTCATCCAGAAGTGCACACTTGAGTACCCCCAGAGGTACGGGGCCAGTGATTCCTGGTCTGACAGTGAACCCCGACTTCTGAGGGATGTTAAGAGGTGGGGTGAATGGGTCCTCATGGAGGCCAGGGAGGAGCTTTCACGTTTCTACCCGGAGGATGAGGATGGCTCAATCCCCGCGGCTTACATCTGGGCCAGGACACTACCCTGCCAGAACCCTGACTGCGGGGCAGAGATACCACTCATGAGACAGTACTGGCTCGCCAGGAAAAAGAACAGGAAAATAGCCCTCAAACCGGTGGTTACAGGTGGGGGTGTGGAATTTGAGATCGTGGAGGACCCTGATTTTGACCCCTCCAGGGGGACCATTTCAAGGGCCATTGTGACCTGTCCTGTCTGCGGTTCAACCATACCTGGCGCTGATACCAGGCGTCTGTTCCAGGAGGGTGAGGCCGGTGAGAGGCTCATCGCCGTGGCACTCACACACCCCCAGAGGAGGGGTAAAACCTACCGCCTCGCAACAGAAAGGGATCTGGAAGCCTGCATGGAAGCCCAGGAATACCTGGAAAAGAAAAGAGATGAACTCATGGACCAGTGGGGAATAGACCCAGTCCCGGATGAGGAGTTACCTCCTGTGGGGACTCTGGGTTTCAGGATACAGAGATATGATATGAAGACATGGGGTGATCTTTTCAATGCCCGGCAGAAACTTGCCCTCATCACCTTCACCGAGAAAATCCGCCAGGCCCACCAGGAAATGCTAGAAGAAGGATGCGAGGAAGACTATGCAAAGGCTTTATTATCTTATATAAGTTTAATAGTCAGTAGAATGAGTGATTTCAGCACTAATTTGTGCAGATGGCACCCTCAGTGGGAGTTTATACCTAACACATTTGGAAGGCAAGCTCTTCCAATGTCTTTCGATTATTCTGAGCTAAATCTATTTTCACCAATCCTTTCAGGAACATGGCATAGTATGGAAAGACAGATACTTAGACCATTAGAGCATTTAAGTAAAATCAATAAAAATGAGGATGTCCCTGAGGTTGTTCAGGGTTCTGCGGTTTCTCTTCCTTTTGATGATGAATATTTTGATGCGGTTTTCACTGATCCTCCGTATTAT
>ERZ773359.5251-NODE-5251-length-12576-cov-10.302691_pt1 | contig 12576 bp, 12 predicted proteins | sample MGYA00374955_ERZ773359 | MGnify/ENA primary metagenome ERZ773359 (study PRJEB29098, sample SAMN04486028) | biogas fermenter metagenome | study: EMG produced TPA metagenomics assembly of the Biogas fermentation microbial communities from Germany - Plant 4 DNA1...
ATTATTCATTATATTGTATACATTATTATTTGTCAATAGGTTATTTTTGTTTATTTAATAAGGAATTAAATAACCGGTTGATATTCTTTTCCCTTTCTTTAGTTTCTTCTTCATGTATTATAAATTTGTCATCTATATATTCTACTACATCCCCTTCTTTTAGATTTTCTGGAAACAGTACCCTATCAAACTCTAGAACACCACCATCGCTTACTATTTCAATTACAACCCGGTCTTCCTCAAACCTATCAACTATACCCTTCACCTAATCTCCTCCTATTTAACACAATTTTTATGAGGCCTATAACCGTTTTTTTCTGCCTCTAAAATAGTTTTAAAATAAATTTGATTTTCTTTATCTGGTAATGAATTGCATCCCCTACTATGAAAAACCTTGGTATTTTTGTTTCCAATGTATGTCGCTTCTTCTATACTCCCAGCTGTAATCTTGGATTCATAACGCCACTTTTGACCATCTGAGACAAAAACTATGTCCCCAACTTGGTCCGTTCTAAGGATTTCTGTGCCTACTTTACTTAACCTTTCTAAAGTCTCCTCATGGGGGTGGCCATAGTTATTATCCCTCCCTACACTTATTATAGAGTATTTTGGGTTAACCTTGTTTAAAAAGCCTTCTGTTGATGAGCTTCTTCCACCATGATGTCCTACCCTTAATAGGTCAGCTCTAAGGTCTAAGTTGCTATTTACCATATCTATTTCAGAGCTTTCTTCAGCATCTCCAGCTATAATTAGTGAGTTTTTCAAATAATCTATTTTAGTCACAATTGAAAAATCATTAGTCTGGGAGTAATCATCCCTATTTGGAGCTAAGAAATAAACTTTAAGCCCTTCTTCATCTATTATGTAATCCTTTGCTTTTACTATGTCTATCTTTAGGTTTTTCTTTTCTATCTCCAACAATAGCTCCTCAAATACAAGCGTATTGGCAGTTCTATTTGGCATATAAATCTTATGGATGATAAAATTCCTTATTACATGGGGCAATCCTCCTATATGATCTTCATGTGGATGGGTAGCTATTATATAATCTATTTCTTCTATACCCAGTCCTTTAATATATTCTACCACTTTATCCTTAGCATTCCTAGCCCCTCCGTCGATTAAGGCTACTTCACCATTTGGTAATTGAACTAAGGTTGAATCCCCCTGCCCTACATCTATAAAATGAACTACCAGTTCACTATGGTAATCTTTAGGAGGAATCGTATCAGTTGCAATATCGCAAGCTGCCATGGTTAAAAGTAAGATCAAAAAGATAGTTAGTAGAAGGTTTATTCTACCTCTTTTCATAAGAACCCTCCTTTAATTGTCTGCAAAATCTACTTCATTAGAAAAAATCCTCCCTATCCTAGGATAAGAAGGACTAAAATTCAAAGGCAAAATCCTTATATATTTCTTCATTATACGCCCTAACTGTATCAATTATAAAATATGCAACCTTTAAATTTAGGGATAAAGCAAAATTTAAATCGTTAGCAAATCCCGTTTTAAGTGAGTACTCTTCAATTACTTCTTCTATATATTCTTTGATTAATGGCCTTAATTTTATTACTCGATTTTGAAAGATATCTATATCATCGATGGTTATAACATTCTTCTTAAAATCATGCCTAAAGGCATAATCGTTCAATCTGGACTCATACTTGATATGTTTAAACATGCTATTAATAAAAGTCCACCTTTCCGCATGGGGTAGACATACAAAATCGCTTATATAATGGGATATGATGCCAATTTTCTTACTTAACATTTTGACTGCTAAAGGGTCAGGCTTAGAATTGAAATCTATAAACCTAGTTAAGAATATCAGTTTAATTATCTCATTGACTACATAGTTTAAACTTTCCTTTTTATAATGCCTGTGAAGCCTAAACTGTGGCAATATATCTGGTGCTACTGAACCCCATAGCAAGGAGTTGTTATCTAGCTTTATTCCGTAGATATCGAAAATATTTTCATAGATTTTATTAGCTATAATTTTATGTGTATCACCAAAAATATCAAACACGTCCTTTATATAGATTTTGAAACCTTATTCGATATTACAACATATAAATTGAAAAGTCAATATCAAAAACTTGGCATCCCTATCCCATTAAAATAAAAAATCCCCATTAGCCTTTAAATTTATTATCCAATATTTCCTTGTATATGTCGAAATTATCCTGGCTAAATAATACAAAATGGACTTCTTCTATGAAGTTTTCCTTGTCTATAAAATCCATTACTGCCTTAGTTGCTACATCTGCTGCCTCATTTTTTGGGTAGCCATAAGCTCCAGTAGATATGGCAGGAAAAGCTACGGTTTTTAGCTCATATTCCTTAGCCAATTTTAATGAATTGTAATATGCATTATATAGTAGACTTTCTTCATTAGACCTTCCATCTTTATAAATTGGGCCGACAGCATGTATTACATATTTGCTAGGCATGTTACCTGCAGTTGTAATTCTAGCTTCTCCAGTAGGACATCCTCCTATTTTTTTACACTGTTCTAATATAGTAGGCCCTCCTGCCCTATGGATAGCTCCGTCTACTCCACCTCCACCTAATAGGGTGTTATTAGCTGCATTAACAATAACATCCACTTCCATTTTGGTTATATCACCTTGAACTATGTATATCTTTGTTTTATTATATAAATACATGAAGCATCCCTCCTAATTTTATTATACCTAATCTCTACAAAAACAAAAATTTTTTATCAACTATATTTAGCCTGTAGACATGAGGACAATTTGGATATGTTTAATATAGATGGACAAAATCAATTTATCAGGAGGTAATATGATTTGAAGTATAAAAACGTAGTAGAAGCCATTTTTATAAATAGGCCAAATCGATTTATTGCCAATGTTGTAATAGATGGCAAGTTAGAAAAGGTGCATGTAAAAAATACGGGTAGGTGTAAAGAAATTTTAACAGAAGGCACAAGGGTATATCTAGAAAAAGCTAACAATCCAAATAGAAAGACTAGATATTCATTAATCTCAGCTTATAAGGGTGACCTACTTATTAATATCGACTCTCAAGTTCCTAATGAAGTAGTATATTCTAGTATAAGGGAAAATAAGATAGAGGAACTTATAGATGTTGATATTCTAAAAAAGGAGGTAAATTATAGGGGTTCTAGGTTTGATCTTTATTATGAAAAAGGCGATGAAAAAGGCTTTATCGAAGTAAAAGGGGTTACTCTAGAGATAGATGGGCTTTCCCTATTTCCCGATGCACCTACAGAAAGGGGTACTAGACATATAAGGGAAATCATACAATCGGTGGAGGAAGGGTATAATTCATATATATTCTTCTTAGTTCAAATACCGGAAATAAAATTTTTCAAACCACATGAGGAGATGGATAAGGCCTTCTCTCATGCCCTTCTTGAGGCAAAAGAAAAGGGAGTTAATATATTGGCATATAACTCCTTAGTAACCAAAGATGAAATACTATTAGGCCAGCGGATAAAAGTGCTAATCTAATTTGTAGATGTAGTTTTTAAGTAATTTATTTATATCAATTATGATAAAGTCTATTATGACCTATTTAAAAAAGAAAAAGGGTCGATGAAACTTTCGACCCTTTTCGATTGACCATTTTTCTCTACTTTTTAGCCATAGGATCTGATAGCACCTCATAACCGCCCATGGCCGATATGGTCACCATCATAGCATTAATTAACTTCAGTAACACTCCTTCAATTCCTGAACCAGTATCCCCAAATATGGTTATTAAAATTAGGGCAACAATAAATGTATAAAGTCTAACATATACGTCTCCAAATTGCTTTTTTATGAAGGACTTTGTAAATTGGACTATTAACGAGGTGCCAGCAACTAATCCTACAAAAGAAGTCAATGTATCGGCACTCATCAATTCATTATACACCCTATCTCCTCCTAAATTAAATTCTAATATATTGTATTCTAGGAAGAATTATAATTATTCTTAAGTTTCATCTAAAACACCTATTAATAAACTTTTAAGGCTTCTTTCAAGAAATCTATTATATCCTTAGCTTTAGGTGGGCAGCCCGATAGGCTCTTTTCAAAAGCTTTGGTACAGCTACCTATTCCTATACCTTTTCCTTCCTTACCTTTAAAGCCTTGACCAATATGTATCTTTGCATGACAATTATGAAGATACCCTAAATCATTCAATCTATCCAGGGCATGGATTAAGCTTCCATAACAGGCAGAACAAGCCATATCTTCCTCTACATTTTTTGTAAGCTCTTCTACTAACCTAGTCTTTGGTATAGTCATTGGGCTCGAATCCTTATTTAGTTCCCTTATATTATCATCTGATGAAATTCTTTTCCCTACCCCTATTTCTTCTGCCATCTCTATGTAAGGAATATCCCCTATATCATAGCCTAATAATTGAGCAACATAGCTATCTACAAGCACAGGGTCCTTACCTACTATTACCCTGTTCATCTGTACAGGATTTCCTCCTTCTTCAAAATTCAAATCCCCAATTATACCATCTACTATTATCAAATCCTGTTTTATTACCCTGTTGAGGTAGGCAATCGGCTTATGTAATCCCATAGTGTGGAAACGCCTTTTTTCTTGATTTGGAATGCAGCCCTTCAGATTCTTCAGGGCACAGGTTATATTGGTTTGACAATGGCCCTTTAATACTGGCATATTGATTAGATAATCAACCTCCATTATCCTATCACACACTGAAAGGGTTATGCCATCTACCTCATAATCCTTATAACTATCCTTTTGTAAGTCTACCAAGGGTATATTATATCTTTTAGATAAATCTTCATATCCGCATACCTTAAAGGCAGATTGGGTTCTATCCCCTATCCAAGAGCCTTCCATTATGGCTATATTGTTATAGCCTTTAGACTTTAAATACTCTATTAAACCTTCTACTAATTCAGGACAAGTAGTGGCACCAGATGTAGAAGGTTTAGCAAGAACTAAATTGGGTTTTATACCTATTAAAGAATCCTTACTGGGTAAGTCTTTTTCTAAATCTATCTCACTTAAAATCCTCTTTACTATGGACTTAGGATTATCCCCATACATTACATATAATAGATTAGCATTCATCATCTTCACCCCACTTAATAGATAATATCTTCTATCTATTATATCATTAGTTTCTAATTAGCAAAAATATAAGGGCAGTAGTCTGCCCTTAATCCAGTTCTTCCGTCAATTTAATTATTTCATCTATAATCTGACCAATGTACTCTATGGTATTTAATAGGGGTTTTTCTGTCGTAATGTCTACCCCAACTTTCTTAGCGAATTCTATAGGGGTGTATCTTCCACCAGATTTTAATACTTCAAGCCAATCGTCTATAGCCTTTTGTCCTTCTGATAAAATCCTCCTATTTACTTCTGTTGCAATTGTTAAACCTGCACTGTAAGTATAAGGATATAAGCCCATATAATAGTGGGGTTGCCTCATCCAAGTTAACTCTGCCCCTTCATTGATTATGACATCATCGCCCCAGAATTTTTCCAATACCTTTCTCTTAAGCTTATTTAATAGTTCTGCATGGACAGAGCCTCCTTCATCGATTATCCTATAAACTTCCCTTTGGAAGGCAGCCTCTAATAGATGGGTTACAAAATTGTGATAATAGGTTCTGGATATGATGGTGGATAATACCCATCTTCTCATCCTCTTATCTTTAGTATTCTCCATCAGATAGTTTGCCATTAGCATTTCATTCATGGTAGAAGGTGCCTCTATCACATACTTAGAAGGCCTTGTATTGAATATATTATTATTCTCATGTGCTAGATAAAAATGGCCTGCATGCCCCAACTCATGGGCCAACACGAAAACCTCCCTCATCATTTCTGTCCATGAAATAAGGATAAATGGATGACTGCCATAAGGGCTAGCACAGAAGGCTCCAGTAGATTTGCCCTTGTTTTGGACAAAATCTATCCATCTTTCATCAAAGGCCCTCTTTACAATATTAAGATAATCATCACCTAGCACTGATAAGGCCTCTTCTACATAGGTCCTAGCTTTCTCTATACTTATCCTTGGTTCATATTCTGGATCTACTGCTAATTTCAAATCCACAAAGGTCATCTCATCTAGATTATGGATTTTTTGAATAAGCTTTGCATATTTTCTCATATGCGGTGCTAAATATTCCATTATCAAATCGATTTGCCTGTCATAAAGCCCTCTGTCCACCTTTTGTGCAAACAAAAGACTATCAAATACGGAGTCAAAGCCCCTTAAATTGGCAATTACCTTCTCTTTTTGGACCTGGGTTTGGTAGACAGTTGCTATGGTATGCTGATACTCCCTCAATTTGTTGCTAAAAGCTTCAGCTGCAGCTCTCCTAACCTTTGTATCCGTTTCATATTCCCATTTTCCTTCAAAGAGCACAAAGCTTAAAGGATAATCTTCTCCATCAACAGTAAAGCTTCCAAAATCCATATCTGCCAATTTAGCCCTATTATAAATCTGGTAGGGTGCATCTAATACATTGGAAAGGGCTGATAAGGTTTTTTCCACTTCTGGATGCAGGGCATAAGGTTTTTTCTCCAGTATTTCTTTTAAGAACAGGCTATTGTCTTCCGATTCATTCATAGCCTTCTGTATTATTTCCTTGTCCAATTGCAGGATTTCCGATTCAATAAAGCTCAAGCGGCTGGTAATTTCGGATATCATGTTAGATATTCTCATCTGTCTAGTTTGAGCTTCAGTATTGGTCTGATCTACAGCTAAAGATAGATATGAATAAGAGCCTAATAGGCCCCCTAATTCATATATAAGCCTTAGTTTGTCTAAGCAATTGTTGATACTTATAGAATCATTAAGCTTTCCTTTAAATTCCTTCTCAACTTCATCAGCAAGTTTAATTAGCTCTTCTAACTTGGTTTCAAATTCCTCTTCCCTTTTGAATATAGAAGATAGATCCCAGGTATATCTTTCATCTACATCCTTCCTGGCTAAAAGTCCTTTACCCAAGTAAAACCCCTCCTTATAATATTTCGAGCAACTAAGTAAATTATATTACATTGGGAGGGGTAATTCAATAAAAATTCAGAAAACTAATATAGATGGCAGGCCACACTGTGATCTGGGCTTATTTCTTTAAGTTTTGGTTCTATTTCATAACACTTTTTCATGGCATATTTACATCTGGTTACGAATCTACATCCTTTTGGTGGATTAAGGGGACTTGGTACATCTCCCTCTAAGGCTTTAATAGTTTTAGCTGCCATCTTTGGATCTGGCTCTAAAACTGAGGACAAAAGGGCCTGGGTGTAAGGATGGGCCGGATGATTATAGATTTCATCACTTGGCCCTTTTTCAACTAACTTACCTAAATACATAACCCCTATACGATGGGATATATACCTTACCATAGAAAGATCATGAGCAATAAATAGATAAGTTAGACCCAATTCTTCTTGCAAATCCTCTAGCATGTTTACTACCTGTGCTTGGATGGATACGTCTAAGGCAGAAATAGGCTCATCACAGAGAATAAATTCTGGTTTAATGGATAAGGCTCTTGCAATTCCAATCCTCTGTCTTTGCCCACCACTAAACTCATGAGGATATCTTCCCAAATGGTCTTTGTTTAAGCCAACCTTTTCCAATAGTTCAATAACCCTTTCCCTTCTTTGGCCCTTATCTCCTATATTATAGACATCTAAAGGTTCGGAAATTATTTCTTCTACTGTCAAAGTAGGATTTAAGGAAGAATAGGGGTCCTGAAATATTACCTGCATTTTCCTTCTATAGGATTTAAGTTGTCTTCCATTTAATTTAGATATATCTTTCCCTCTATATAATATTTCTCCATCGGTAATGTCGAAAAGCCTTATAATACTCTTACCAACAGTTGATTTTCCACAGCCAGATTCCCCCACCAGACCAAAAGTCTCTCCTTCATTTATATAAAAGCTTACACCATCTACTGCCTTTAAATATTGTGTTTTACCTATGATGGATGATTTTTTTACAGGATAGTATTTCTTTAAATCTTTTACCTCTATCAATTTACTCTTCATGATTTTCACCTTTTCCATTTATAGATTTATCCAATAGCCAACACATGCCCCTATGGTTTTCACCATCATAATAATACTTTGGCTGTTTTTCCCTACATATATCCATAGTGTAGGGACAGCGATCCGCAAAAGGACAACCTTTAATCTCATTGGCTAAATTAGGTGGATTCCCCTTGATAGGTATAAGTCTTTCTTTCATTTTTCCTCCCGTTTTGGGTAAGGATTGAAGAAGTCCTTTAGTATAGGGGTGTAGCGGAGTGTAAAAGATATCCTCAACACTTCCTTCCTCCATTATCATGCCACCATACATAACAACTACCCTAGAGCAAATGTTTGCTACTACTCCTAAGTCATGGGTTATAAGTATGATCGAAGTATTGAGCTTTTCCTTTAATTCTTTTAAAAGTTCAAGTATTTGAGCCTGTATGGTAACATCCAAAGCAGTAGTTGGTTCATCAGCTATTAATAAGTCTGGTTTACAACTCAAAGCCATGGCTATAATGGCTCTTTGTCTCATACCTCCGCTAAATTCATGAGGATAGTTATTGTACCTTTCTTCTGCTGAAGGAATACCTACCATCTTTAACATTTCTATGGTCTTTTTCTTTGCCTCTTTTCTACTTAATTTTTGATGCCTCATTATGACATCTGTAATCTGATTTCCTACTGTAAATACTGGATTTAAAGAGGTCATTGGGTCTTGGAATATCATGGCTATATCATTTCCTCGTATCTTTAACATTTCCTTTTCACTTTTATTTAATAGATTTTCACCCTTGTAAATTATCTGTCCTTTGGTTACTTTTCCTGTACCCTTTAACAATCCCATTATGGATAAGTTGGTTACAGTTTTTCCACTACCCGATTCACCAACTATCCCTAATATTTCTCCTTTTTTAACATCAAAGTTAATCCCACGAACGGCTCTAACTTTACCATTGCGGTTAAAAAAAGTTACCTCCAAATCTTTTACTTCAAGTAAGGAGTCCTTCATTATATTACATCCTTTCCTATTTTCTAGTCATCATTGGCTTTAGGTTCGAAAGCAAGTCTAAAAATATCCCCTAAAACGTTGAAACTTAAAACCGTCATTAAGATTAGAATTCCTGGAAAAAAGGCCAAATAAGGCGCTTCTTCCATATAGCCTTGTGCATATTTAAGCATACTGCCCCAAGAAGAATTTGGTTGTCGTACTCCTAATCCTAAGAAGCTTAGGGATGATTCCATAAGAATTGCGCTGGCTATATTTAGGGTAGCAGCAACTATAACAGTAGGAAATATATTGGGGATTATGTGTTTTTTTATAATGACGCTGGATTTTTCCCCAATTACCTGAGAATATTGGACATATTCCCGCTCCTTAATTGAAATAGTTTCACCCCTAACTATCCTTGCTATGCTCATCCAGCTAAATAAACCTATAATGATTATTATGTTTTGAACCCCGGGTTTTAAATAAGCATTTAATATCAGTATTAGAAAAAAGGTAGGTATACTCATTAAAATATCTACAAATCTCATGATAAAACTATCTACTTTACCTCCAAAATATCCACTAATGGTTCCTACTATGGTTCCTATGGTTGTTGAGATTATCATAGACAAAAATCCTACGGTAAGGGATACTCTTCCACCATATAGGGCGCGGGTAAAATAATCCCTTCCCATCTCATCGGTGCCAAAGGGGTGTTGTTTTGAAGGTGCTGCTAGCCGGTTCATAACATCTATTTTATTGGGATCATAGGGGGATAGAAAGGCTAAAACCGATGCAAAAGTCAATATAACTATTACGAAAATAGAAATTTTCCCCAAGCTATTCTCTTTTAACTGTTCTGTTACATTAGACAATAATTTGCTATTCATTATTAATTCAACTCCTTAATCCTTGGATCTACAACGCTGTAAAGTACATCAGATAATAGATTTCCCAATATGAGTATTAGAGAGGAAAACATGGTAATTGCCATGATTAAAGGATAGTCATAGCTAAATATAGCAGTCACACCCAGTTGTCCCATACCAGGCCAACCAAATATGCTCTCAGTAATAAAAGCTCCCGACACTAGACTAGGTAAAGACATGCCTAATATGGTTATTACTGGTAAAATGGCATTTTTCAATACATATTTATATAATATTTCATTCCTACTAGCCCCTGCAGCCAATTGAACTATGACATAATCTTCCTTCAATTGACTGATGGTACTAGACCTGATATATCTGGCAATCACTGCTATATTTTGAATGCTCAACACTAGCGTAGGCATGATTGCATGCTTGATAAGATCCCAAGTGCTATGAACCCCAATGGTTCTCATACCAATACTTGGCAATAATTTCAACTTTAGAGATAATAGGAATATCAACATCATTGCAAACCAAAAACTCGGTATAGAGATTCCAAGGTAAGAAATTAATGTAACAATTCTATCAAAGAGCTTATTTTGATTGGCTGCTGATAGAAGCCCCACAATAATCCCTACAATCATGGAAAAAATTAAAGAGGTGGACATAAGCCCTATAGTTGCAGGTAGCCTCTCTTTTATTTGGATTAGAACAGGTCTATGATTGACTAAAGAATAACCTAAATCACCCTTTAATACATTTTTTAGCCATCTTATATATTGAATGTGGATCGGGTCATTAAGCCCTAAATTTTCTCTAATCCTCTCAATGTCTGTTGGTCCCATCTCAGGTGTTATATAAGCCTGAACCGGGTCTCCAGGTGCTAGTTTTATTAACAAAAAGGAAACTATGGATATGGCAATAAGCATAGGGATAGTCTGTAGCATCCTTTTTACTATCAATCTTCTCACTGTAATTCCTCCTAAAATAATTATAAAAGTAAACTGAAAGCCAGTTTACTTTTATAATTGTTTATTCTATTATTCAGTTAGATAAAGTTTAGACAAATCTTCGAACATGGTAATTGGTACCAAGCGCGCTTCTTCAATTCCACCAAATCTATCATCTATAGCTACTATAGATTTAGGATAAGCTATTGGATATACCACCATATCATCCATTATAATCCTTTGGATTTCTTCATATATTTCAGCCCTTTTAGCTGGGTCAGTTTCAATAACTCCCTTGTCCCACATTGGATCCAATTCTTCATTTACATATCCCATGAAGTTGTTTGGATTTCCTGCCAAGAAGAGTGGACTATATCCACTAGGATCAAGACCCATAACATAGCCATTAAAGGCTAAATCGAAATCAGTTGTGCTTGCATCGATGAATTTCTCTAGGAAAGCTCCTCTTTCCATTGGAATAAGCTCTAAATCTATTCCAATTTCGCTTAGTTGTTGCTGCATTATTAAACCATATGCTTCTTGTTCTTTACTGGAATTGGTATAGGCTAACCTTAAGCTTAAATTATCATAGCCAGCCTTTTCCATAAGCTCCTTGGCCTTATCTAAATTGTATTCATACTTTTCAACATCTTCAGTATAATATTGGGTAGTTGGCACGAATACAGAATAAGCCTTTTTAGCATATTCTTCTGATCGATATACACCTGCTATTATCTCGTCTTTATTGATTGCATATGCAATAGCCTTTCTAACATCCTTGTTTTGTAGAGCTTCGTTATTCAATCTAAATACCATATTGTTTAACATACCTTCATCGAAGGTTGCCATGTGGAAGTTTTCATTCCCACTAAATTTATCTATATCATCTGTTGTAATATATCTAGCACTCAATTCCCCATTTAATAGAGCAGTGTTAGCAGAGTTTGGATCGGAAATAACTCTAAATACCACTCCATCTAGATTTGGCCTTCCGCCAAAGTAATCTTCAAATCTTTCCAATTCCAATTTTTCTCCACTTTTAAATTCTTTAAATTTGAAGGGACCTGAACCAATTGGCTCTAAGTTCTTATCACTTTTTGCTAAATCTTCTTCACCTTCAAATATGTGTTTAGGAATTGGTCTTATGGCACCTAGCTTACTCATAAATGGAACGGATATTTGAGGCAGCTTAAATTCAACGGTTAAATCATCAATTTTGTTTACTTCTACTGGCTTACCATCTACTAAGAAGTTACCTATTAAATGGGAGTTTTGACTTTCATCAAGGATAGAAGTAACTGTAAACACTATATCATCAGCAGTTATTGGCTCTCCATCATGCCATTTTAGTCCTTCTTTTAATTTTAAGGTATAGCTTAAAAAATCTTCAGATGGTGTTATACTTTCCGCTAAATAAAATCTAGTTTCTTCTGCATCTGTTACATAAAGGGGTGCAAACAAGGCATTATTTATAGTCATTGTAACCCTGTCGCCTGCATAAAGGGGATTCATTACGTTCGGGTCGCTGTTGATGGCAAATATAAATATTCCACCATCTACTTTAGTTTTTTCTACGGATTCACCCTCTGTAGCTTCATTTGTTGTATCAGCAGGTGCTTGATTATCACTTGTATTGCTGCAGGCTGCTGATATTACCATTACTAAAGCAATAACTAATACTAACCATTTTTTGTTCATCATAAAGTTTCCTCCTAACCTACTTAAATTTAGCCCAAGGACTATTT
>ERZ773359.5252-NODE-5252-length-12575-cov-13.274760_pt1 | contig 12575 bp, 7 predicted proteins | sample MGYA00374955_ERZ773359 | MGnify/ENA primary metagenome ERZ773359 (study PRJEB29098, sample SAMN04486028) | biogas fermenter metagenome | study: EMG produced TPA metagenomics assembly of the Biogas fermentation microbial communities from Germany - Plant 4 DNA1...
TAAGTGGCTGGAATACTTGGCAACGTATAGATTTGGAATATCGTACAATGGTGGACAAAGTACTTAATGATCCTGATTTTCCATATGTTAGCCATATTGATTTTGGTTCTATAGAAATTAAAGAAGCAGATAGGGAGGTTGGGCCTATTAGGCCAGTTTATGGGCTGGTTATGGAGGATTTAGAGCTGGATAAAACTTATGATGTTAAAGAATTAGCAAAAACAGCAGGGCATATTACCATTTATATACAAAGCGAAGAAGTTACCATAAAGAAGGCAAGTGAAATTTTATTGCATCTGAAAGAGATATTTGATAAGGAGGACATCCCCTTTTATGCCATAGATTTTGCATTAGAAGAACCCCGGAAGGATGACGGGTTATCTAATGAAGATAGAGAAGAGATTTGGGTAAAGGATTTTTTATATAGTGATATTTATGAAGAAGGTTTGGAAGAAAGGCTTACAAAAGCCTTTATAGAGCTTAAAGAATATTACGAAAAAGAAGATGCCAAATACAAGCAATGAAACCATAAATTAAAAAGTCAGCCTTGGGGAGGATACACAAGGCATAATGAACTATATCAGCAAAAATTTGATCTTAAAGAAAAGATGATTAACGAAAAATTAATTATAAAGAACTTTGAGATTATGATATACTCTCCTTTATTAAAGGATGCCTCTAACCAAACAAAATAGGTATAGGATTTTAATGTGCGATTTCACGAGGTTGGGGAAAAACCTGTAACATGATAGAATAGAATCTAGAGGTATTTGTAAAATATGTGGTAACAATATAATTAGCAATTAACATAGAAATTTTACAATACAAATTTTAGAAAGGGAAATAGAGTATGGACAAGTACAAGGATAAAAATCAAGATATAGATGTAAGGGTAGATGACTTGCTTTCTAAGATGACTTTAAGAGAAAAAGTAGGCCAGTTAAACCAAAAAATGTATGGATGGAAGGCTTATAGAAGGGTTGGAGATAGAATAGAGCTTACAGATGAATTTAAAAAAGCTGTAGAATTTGGTGACGGTATGGGAGCTTTATATGGACTCTTTAGGGCTGATCCCTGGTCAGGTGTCACCTTTGATAACGGTATATCAGTAGAGAAGTCTGCCCAAGTGGCCAATATGATACAAAGATATGTAATAGAAAATACAAGGCTAGGTATCCCAGTTCTCATTTCAGAGGAATGTCCTCATGGCCATCAAGCTCTTGATGGAACTATGTATCCTACTAATTTAGGAGTAGGCAGCACCTGGAATCCAGATCTGTATAAGGAAGCTATGTCACAAGTTGCGGCTGAAATTAGAGCCCGTGGAGGGAATTTAGCTCTTATATCCCTGTTGGATATCTTAAGAGATCCCAGGTGGGGACGCAGTGAAGAGTGCTTTGGAGAAGATCCTTATCATGCTGCTCAAATGACTACTGCAGCCGTAAAAGGGCTTCAAGGAGAATCCTGGGAGGAACTAAAGAACAATAATAAAGTTATTGCCATAATGAAGCATTTTTGTGCCCAGGGAGCGGCTTTAGGTGGGCATAACGCAGCACCAGCATCTATTGGAGAAAGAGAGCTGAGGGAGATCTTTTTACCAGGTGCAAAGGCTGGAATAGAAGCAGGAGCCCTGGGATGCATGGCTGCCTATAACGAGATCGATGGTATCCCATGCCATGCCAACAAAAAACTACTTACAGATATATTACGTGAAGAATGGGGCTTTGATGGAATAGTTATGGCCGATGGTACAGCAGTAGATAGATTGGTCATGCTAACTGGGGACCATGAGAGTGCAGCAGCTCTGGCATTAACTGCAGGAGTAGACTTAAGTTTATGGGATGATGCCTTTACTACCTTAGAGGAAGCAGTAAAAAGTGGCAAGGTTTCAGAAGAATATATTGATAGAGCAGTTAGACGGGTATTGAAAGTAAAATTCATGTTAGGATTATTTGATAATCCCTTTACTGACGAAAACCTAGCTAGTCAGGTAGTATACTCACCGAGGGCAAAAAGAAATAATTTACAATTAGCCAGGGAATCTATTGTCCTATTAAAGAATCAGGATAATATTTTACCCATAGATAAAAATATAAAGAAGATTGCTGTGATAGGTCCCAATGCAGATAATCTTTATAATCAGCTGGGAGATTATACTGCCCCTCAAAGGAAAAATACAGGTTATACAGTACTACAGGGAGTGAAAGCTTTGGTCTCTTCTGAAACAGAAGTAATATATGCCAAGGGCTGCGGTATCCGTGATATGTCAAAGGATGGCTTTGAAGAAGCTATAGAGGCTGCAAAAAGAGCTGATATTGCTGTAGTAGCTTTAGGAGGGTCTAGCGCCAGAGATTTTTCAACTGTTTTTGATATAAACGGTGCAGCTATAGTAGGCGGTGATCCTTCAGAAATGGACTGTGGTGAAGGTGTAGATGTAGCTGATCTAGAGCTTGGCGGAGTACAGGTAGAATTATTAAATGAGATAAAAAAGACTGGTACACCAGTTGTAGTAGTACTTATTCAGGGAAGGCCCCATGCCATTCCGTGGATAGCTGAAAATTGTGAAGCAATACTGTGTGCATGGTATCCAGGCAAAGAAGGAGGCAAAGCCATAGCGGAAGTACTATTTGGAGCCTACAATCCTTCAGGAAAGCTACCTGTGTCCATACCCAGGTCTTCTGCACAATTGCCGGTATACTATAACCATAAGGATTTAGGTCATAAATATTCCTATCTGGATATGGATGCAGAGCCCTTGTACCATTTTGGCCATGGCTTAAGTTATACTAGGTTTGAATACAGTGGACTGGAAGTTTTAGATAAGCATTTATCTGCTAAAGAAATACAGGAAGGAAAGAGAGTAAGAATAAAGGTTACTGTACAAAATACAGGTGATGTTGCGGGCCAGGAAGTTGTACAGCTTTACATAAAAGATATAGAGGCTAGCGTTACTAGACGTGCCAAGGAATTAAAGGGTTTTAAGAAAATTTTTCTAAATCCCGGGGAGAGTAAGGATCTTGTTTTCACTTTGGGTAAAGAAGAACTGGGTATATGGAATAGGGATATGGTATTTTGTGTTGAGCATGGTAATGTTAAAATTTTTGTAGGTGGCAGTTCTCTAACTCATCTTGAAACCACTTTAAGGATCCATTAATAAAAAATGCCATATACCATAGGAATAAACTCCATGGTATATGGCATTTTTTTGACCTATATTTAAAAGTCGGTGGATTTGCCCCAGATTATATTTGAACGAATATGGGTTATTTCTAATGGGGATTTTAGATATTCCATTCTGTATAGGAGCTGTTTTGCTAGACGCTTTCCTAAATGCAGGGTATCTACGTTTACAGTAGTCAGTTTACCTGATACCATAGCATATTCGGTGCTACCATCATAGCCGGTAATAGCAATATCTTCTGGTACTTTATAACCATGCTCTATTAAATACTGCATCAGGAAATTTGCAACGAAATCACTTACGCAAACAAAGGCTTCAGGCAGTTTATCCAAGGAATCAAGAAAACTAGAAATCTCTTCGTAATAGGTATAAATACCAATTTTTCCAGTCATACAATATTTTTCTTTTATCTCTAAATTATTTTCCTCCATTGCAGCTATAAAACCCTCAAATCGCTCCTTATTGGTTAATGCGTAATGAATATCTCCAATAAAGCCAATTTCAGTTCTACCTTTTTTGATAATTTCGTTGGTTATTGTTTTAATAGCTTTTCTACCTTCTAGAAGTATCAGATCACCAGTGATATCCGCTATAGAAAAATCTGTTGCAACGTCAAGAAAAACCTTAGGAATATTTAAATCATTTAACAAGGAAAGAAGCTGAACATCGTAGACATTCATAATTATCATTCCTGCTACTTTTTTATTAGTTAAGATATCAGGAAGAGTATATCCTTTATAATAATTAGAAGGTATATAATTGTACATTAAGTTAATGCCACATTTATCCAATTCCTTTGCAAGGGCGTGGATAATGTTAAACCAAAATGTACTAGGATTTGTTCTAGAGATAACTACAGAAACAGTTTTCTTTGTGTCTGCTACATTGTTTTCCTCGGTCAATTGCGTAAATCTTTCTCCATTTTTAATATAGCCAGTCTCTATCGCTGCTAACAACACTTTATCGCGAATTTTTTTTGATACACCACTACGATTATTGAGCACTTTCCATACAGTAACCCGTGATATGCCAAGCATATCGGCTATATCTTGCATAGTAACTTTTTCCATGAAACCCCCGCCCCATTTTTATAATATTTCCTACAACTAATTTTAATAATAAAATAAGAAAGTTAAAAGAGCTAACAATAAAATTTAACATATATCTACAGATTTTTTGCTTTATTATAGCATATTTAATTTTTGGTTTCAATGTAAATTAACAAAAGTTAAAAATGTTGACTATAATTAAACCCTATGTTAAAATGTACCCATATGATAAAAGATAGTTACATATGGTATAAATTGTTATTTAATAGCTAAACTTTCAATTTTTAATTAACAAAATCCAATATAAATTAACAAATGTAAAGTAAAATATAAAAATATATTGATTTAATTTTAAACTGGTGTTAAAATTAAGAAAGTCTTATACAGAGTCACTACTCTTATAGAAATGGAGAATAGAAAATGAGGGATAGTATGGTAAGAAAAAGAAAGCGCAGAAGGTGGACAAGGGACGATACAGAACTCACCTTATTAGCTGTACCAACTTTTGTATGGTATGTATTATTTAGCTTTTTGCCAATGTTTGGTATATTTATAGCCTTTAAGAGATACCAAATATTCCCGGGCAAAAGTTTTCTATACAATCTTATTCATAGTGAATGGGTAGGATTTGACAACTTTAAGTATTTAGTTGAATCCAGAAGCTTATATATACTTTTGCGAAACACCATAGTGTATAATTTGGTGTTTATCGTTTTGGGTATATTAATTCCTGTTACTTTAGCTATAATGATTAGCATGATATATAGTAAAAGAAAATCCAAGGTTTATCAGACAGCAATGTTTTTCCCACACTTTTTATCTTGGGTTGTTGTTAGCTATTTTGTTTATGCATTTCTAAGTTATGACAAGGGAATCCTAAATTCCTTTTTAGAAGCCCTTGGTAGGGAACCAATTCAGTGGTATATGGAAGCGAAATATTGGCCATTTATCCTAGTTTTTATGAGTTTGTGGAAATCTACTGGATATAACATGGTTGTTTATTTGGCTAGCATAACAGGCATTGACCCTTCTTTATATGAAGCTGCCGTTGTTGATGGAGCTACACAATGGCAGCAGGTGAGACATATTACTATACCTAGCATAAGGCCTGTTATTATAATGATGTTTATTTTAAGTGTAGGAAAGATATTCTATTCAGATTTCGGATTGTTCTATCAGGTAACTAGGGGTATTCCAGCATCTTTGTATGATGCAGTTTCAACTATTGATACTTATGTATATAATGCCCTGCTATCTTCTACCCCTATTGGAATGACTTCTGCGGCTACTGTATTTCAATCAGTAGCATGCTGTATCACTATTTTACTAGCCAACTGGATTGTTAGCAAAATTGATGACGACTATGCAATTATTTAGGAGGTTAACATGAATAAAGGGAAGGGAAGTTCAGGCGCTACTAATAGATTAAACAGTATAAAAAGCTCTACTAATTTACTGTTTAACACAACTTTTGTAATTCTATCACTAATGTGTATAATACCCTTTATATTTGTCTTTATTATATCCATTAGTGCAGAGAGTTCCATAGTGAAAAACGGATATCAGTTTTTCCCAGATGCTTTATCTCTTAGCGCCTATGAATTTTTATGGAATGAAAAAGATGTAATTATAAATGCATTTAGCATATCCGTGATTGTAACTACTCTAGGTACCCTATTGGGTGTAGCTTTGACAACCAGTATGGGATATGTTCTTTCAAGACCCAATTATAAGCTAAAGAATTTCTTTACTTGGGTTGTATTTATCCCAATGATATTTAACGGAGGTATGGTTGCCTCCTATGTAGTAAATGCTAATATATTAGGCTTGAGCAATACAATTTGGGCTTTGATCCTTCCTTTGGCGGTTAGTTCATTTAATGTGGTTATATGTAAGACCTTTTTCCGGACTACCATTGCAGAATCCATTATTGAGTCCGCCAAGATTGAAGGAGCCAGTCAACTTAGTATTTATCTAAGAATTATTGTTCCCATTTCAAAGCCAGTTTTTGCTACCATAGCTCTATTCTTGGCATTCGGCTACTGGAATGATTGGTTTCAATCTTCCTTGTATATAAGGGAACAAAGCTTATTGTCACTACAGGCGTTACTGAACAATATTCAGAAGAACATTGAGTATTTGGCAAATAATCCATCTGCTGGTCTTTCTATGCAGCAATATGTAAATCAGATGCCTACAGAAGCCGTTAGAATGGCCATAGCAGTAATAATTGTATTGCCTATTGCCTGCGCTTATCCATTTTTCCAGAGGTATTTTGTAAGTGGATTAACTATAGGCGCTGTCAAAGGCTAAGGTATTTATGATTAACTTGGAATAAAAGATTAAAAGCATATTGCTTTTAATAAAACAAACAATATATTAAGCTTATAAAAATAAGGAGGTTGTCATAATGAAAAGAGTTTTCGCATTCCTATTAGTGGCAGTAATGGTAGCAACACTACTTGCAGGTTGTGGCGGCGATGCTAAAAATAATAATGGTGCAAACAACCAAAATAATGCAACTGACACTAATGACAATCAAACAAACGATTCAGCTTCAACAGATGGTGAAGTAGTCACCTTGAAGTGGATTGCGGTAGGTAGTGGAATGCCTTCCAACTATGATGCATGGAGAAAGAATATCAATGCATACTTGGAGGACAAGATAGGTGTCCATATTGATACCGAGATTGTTTCCTGGGGTGACTGGGATAACAGGCGCAATGTTATCGTTAACTCCGGAGAATATTTTGATATTTTATTTACCGATATGGGCAGATACCTAAGTGAAGTTCAGCTAGGTGCTTACATGGATATTACAGAACTAGTACAAGAAAAAGCATCAGATCTTTATGAGTATATTCCTGAGGATTATTGGGAAGCTGTAAAGGTAGACGGTAAGATTTACTCTGTTCCTACTTATAAAGACTCTTCTATGACCCAGTATATTGTATGGGATAAGGAAATGGCTGATAAATATGATATTGACATCCATCAGTACAATACTCTAGATAGCTTAACAGAGCCTCTTAAAAAGATTAAAGAAGGCGAAGGGATATCTCCTTTCGTAATAGACCAAAATGGTGTTGGTGCAATATTTACCATGTATGATAACATGGGCTCAGAATTAGAACCTCTTGGAGTTAGGATTGACGATGAAAGTCGTACTGTTGTCAACGTGCTTGAACAGGAAGACATAATGGATGAATTGAAGACTCTGCATACTTGGTTTAAAGAAGGAATCATCAATCCCGATGCTCCTACACTAGGTGAACCACCAAGCTACAGAACTACATTCATAGCACAGGGTTGGCCTTCTGCAGCAAAAACAACCTGGGGACCTTCCATGGGTGTAGAGGCTGAAGCTGTTAAGTATGCAGGACCAGTATTATCCAACGGCACAGTTCGTGGATCCTTGAATGCTATTTACTCAGGTGCTAAGAATCCTGAAAAAGCTGTAGAATTCCTACAGATAGTTAACCTAGACTCTTATGTAAGAGATGCCTTCTACTATGGTCTGGAAGGAGACAATTTCCAGTATACTGACGATGGAAAGGTAGAAAAACTTAATGAGGACTGGACCATGGCTGGCTATACTCAAGGAACCTTCTTTACTGTAACACCTATCGCTGGTGAGATTGACCAGTGGGCTGAGGTAAAGGAATTAAACGAACAAGCTGTAGGTTCTGTACTACTAGGCTTTGACCTAGATCCTACTAACATTCAGAACGAGCTCACCAATTGCCGTGCTGTATGGAATAAATATAGAAGTGAATTGCTAACAGGAGCAAGAAATCCTGAAGAACTAGTAGAAACCATTACAAAAGAACTAAAAGCTGCTGGTTTCGACAAGATTATGGAAGAAGCACAAAATCAGATCGATGCTGCTTTCAAATAATCCAATAAAGAAAAATTATAGGGAATTTTCGAATTCCCTATAATTTTATATTATAAAATCATTTATAAGGAGGAAAAAATGGCGTTAAAAATAATTGGAGAGTCTTTACCTAATATTCCCTGGGAGGACAAGCCTGAAGGATGTAAGGATCCAGTATGGCGCTATAGTGGCAACCCCATAATACACAGAAATCAAACCAAAAGATCCAACAGTATTTTTAACAGCGCTGTAGTACCTTTTGAAGGGAAATTTGCAGGTGTTTTCAGATGCGATAGCAAATCCATTAGCATGGATATATTTGCAGGCTTTAGTGATGATGGTATCAATTGGACAATTAGCGATACACCAATAGAGTTTGAAGGTGCAGATGAGGAGATTTTAAAACGAGAATATAGGTACGATCCCCGTGTATGCTTTATTGAAGATAGATACTATATAACATGGTGCAACGGCTACCATGGTCCTACCATCGGTGTGGCATATACCTTCGATTTTAAGAAGTTTTATCAATTGGAAAATGCATTTTTGCCCTATAACAGAAATGGTGTTCTCTTCCCTAGAAAAATAAATGGCAAATATGCAATGTTAAGTCGTCCAAGTGATACAGGCCATACACCTTTTGGAGATATTTTCTATAGTCAAAGCCCTGATCTGGAGCACTGGGGACATCATCGCTTTGTTATGGGTACTATAAAAGGCGATGAATCTGCATGGCAATCTACAAAGATTGGTGCAGGTCCTGTTCCTATTGAAACCAGTGAAGGCTGGCTCCTTATTTACCACGGAGTAATAACCACCTGTAATGGATTTGTATACCGTATGGGATGTGCCTTGCTTGATCTAGACCAGCCTTGGAAAGTAAAGATGCGCTCCAAGGATTATATCCTGGCACCCTATGAATTATATGAGTGCGTTGGAGATGTACCAAATGTGGTATTCCCATGTGCGGCTTTAACTGATGCGGACACAGGAAGAATCGCTATATATTATGGATGTGCAGATACAGTTACCGGCTTGGCGTTTACAACTGTGGATGAATTAATTAACCACATGAAGGAGAATCCTTTATAAAATCATATATTAGCTAACTTTATGTTTAGCTAATATATTTGTTATACATTGTATATAACTGAATCTATCCTACTATTTCAATAAATGTTATCAACATAATGGCTATTGATAAGTGACTAATAAAGCATACTATCAATAGCCATTATATAATAGTTATTGGACTAGCACACCGAGTCAATTGAAAAAAGAAAACAAGTAAATGGAGGCTAACATGAGATACATAGATAAACGAATAGGTGTTATTTGCAATGAGTTAGCGAAGCTAGCAGTAGTGCAGAAAATTCCAGTTGAAAACCTCTTGTACAAAGAAGGAAGGTATTTGCGCCCAGAGGACACAGATGCCGCTCAGGTGGAATTTAAACCTTTCGATAGCAGACTTATGCACTGGTATGGACCAGATAAGCATTACTGGTTCAGGGCAGATTTCACAGTTCCCGAAAGTTTGGACAATAAACCTATGTGGTTAAAGGTGGCAACGCAAATTGAAGGATGGGATGCCAGAAATCCTCAGTTTCTTCTCTTTGTAAATGGGGTAGTTACCCAAGGGCTAGATACCAATCATAGAGAAGTATTAGTAACCAGGTCTGCAAAAGCAGGAGATACTTATCGTTTTGATCTGCAAGCTTATACTGGAACCGAACATAGCGAATTTAAGCTTATTGCAGAAGTTCAGGAAATTGATCCTAAAATTATAGAATTATACTATGATTTAAAAGTACCTCTAGAAGCATTTTCCCGTATGGATCAGGAAGATCAAAACCGGATGGCAATAGAGGAAATTTTAAATAATACTATTAACTACCTGGATTTAAGAAACCCTTACTCAGAGGATTTCTATAAATCTATAGATAAAGCTAAGGCATATATCGAGAAAGCTTTATATGAAGATATGGCAGGATACAGTGACATTATTGCAACCTGCATTGGACATACTCATATTGATGTTGCCTGGTGGTGGACTGTAGAGCAGACTAAGGAAAAGGTGAGCAGAAGTTTTGCCACTGTATTAAAACTAATGGACGAATATCCAAACTATAAATTTATGTCCAGCCAGCCTCAGCTCTACTACTTCCTAAAAGAAAGGTATCCAGAGCTTTATAGCCGTATAAAGGAAAAGATTAAGGAAGGGCGCTGGGAGCCTGAAGGTGGAATGTGGGTTGAAGCTGACTGCAATGTAACCTCAGGAGAGTCTTTAGTACGCCAGTTTATTCACGGAAAAAGATTCTTCAAGGAAGAGTTTGGGGTAGATAATAGGGTTCTTTGGCTGCCAGACGTATTTGGTTACTCTGGAGCTCTGCCTCAGATTATGAAAAAAAGTGGTATTGATTATTTCATGACTACAAAATTGGCTTGGGATCAGTTTAATAAAATCCCCTATGATACAATGCGTTGGAGGGGAATTGACGGAACTGAAGTATTGGCCCACTTTATTACCACTGTAGGTATAGGACAGGATCCAAATGAAGACTTCTTTACCACATATAATGGTATGTTGCATCCCGATGCTATCATGGGCGGCTGGGAACGCTATCAGAACAAAAACATCAATAATGATATCTTAGTTGCCTATGGCTACGGTGATGGTGGAGGAGGCCCGACCAGGGAAATGCTAGAGACCTCCAAGCGTATGGAAAAGGGTATAAGGGGCATACCCAAGGTTAGGCAGGAATTTGTCCGAAACTACTTTGAGGAATTAGAAGACCGGGTTAAGGATAACAGAAGGCTCCCCGTATGGGAAGGTGAGTTCTATTTTGAATATCATCGCGGAACCTATACTTCCATGGGCAGGAATAAGCGTTCCAATCGCAAGAGCGAGTTCCTTCTTATGGACCTGGAACTTTTGTCTGTATTAGCTCAGAAGCAGAAAGGCATACCCTATCCCAAGGAAGAATTGGATAAGCTATGGAAGACTGTATTGATAAACCAGTTCCATGATATTCTACCAGGAACCTCTATTTATGAGGTATATGAAGTAACTAAGAAGGAGTATGCTGAAGTAAAGAAAAAGGGTACAGCCCTTCTGGAAGAAAGGCTCAATGCTTTAACAGATGATGGAGAGGGTCTAACAATATATAATACCCTTGGCTTTAAGAGAGATGATATTGTCAATTTAGGTGAATGCAAGGCAGCAGGCTTAAAAGATGAAAAGGGTAATATATATCCCATTCAGCAGACAGCTGATGGCGCCATTGCCTATGTAAAAGGAATTCCCTCTAAGGGTAGTAAAACCTTTGAAATTGTAGAGGAAGCAGATGTAACTTCATCATCTTTTGTATTAAAAGATGACTATAACTTAGAAACTCCATTTTACAGGATTAAACTTGACGAAAATGGAATGTTTACTGAAATTTATGATAAGGAAAATCAGAGACAGGTTCTTCAAGAAGGAGAGCGGGCTAACCTCTTGCGTATGTATGAAGATAAGCCCATGTACTATGATAACTGGGATATTGATATTTTTTATACTGAAAAATACTGGGATGCCGACCAAGTGGAGAGACTGGAATGGACTGAAGTAGGAACCCTTCGTGCTACCCTTGAGATTGATCGAAAGATCAGTAATTCACTAATAAAGCAAAAGATCCATTTCTACAGGGATAGCAGAAGAATTGACTTTGTGACCTATGTAGACTGGAAGGAACACCAGCATCTGCTTAAAGTTCACTTCCCATTGAATATCCACACTGATGAGGCTACTTTTGATATTCAGTTTGGTAATGTAACCAGAAAGGTTCACACCAACACCAGCTGGGATGTTGCAAGATTTGAAAGTTGCGGTCAGAAATGGGCTGACCTGTCAGAAGGGCATTATGGAGTTAGCTTGCTCAATGATTGTAAATATGGCCATTCAGTAAAGGACGGAAATCTAGCACTAACTCTCATAAAGTCTGGTATTGAGCCTAATCCTATGACCGACTATGAGGAGCACTATTTCACCTATGCCCTATATCCTCATGCAGGAAACTGGCGTGATGGTGGAACAGTACAAGAAGCTTATAAGCTAAATCAGCCAGCTTATGCTGTTGAAGGCGGAGTTCCTGGCAGTGAAAGCTCATTTATATCTGTTGACAAGAATAATGTTATCACAGAAACCATAAAAGAGGCTGAAGATGGGTCTGGTATTATCGTGCGTATGTACGAGTGCGACAATGCCTTAACCAAGGCTCATGTAAGCCTGGGTATAAAAGCTTCTTCTATAACGGAATGCAACCTGGTTGAAGAAGAAATTGCACCTGTAGATTTTAATGGTCATGGCTTTGACATAGAGATTAAGCCATATGAAATAAAAACCTATAAAATCAAATTATAAAAACCATTGATAAGGGGCTGTTGCAAAACTAGTTAATCTAGTCTAGCAACAGCTTTTTTATTGCTT
>ERZ773359.5255-NODE-5255-length-12572-cov-4.845890_pt1 | contig 12572 bp, 12 predicted proteins | sample MGYA00374955_ERZ773359 | MGnify/ENA primary metagenome ERZ773359 (study PRJEB29098, sample SAMN04486028) | biogas fermenter metagenome | study: EMG produced TPA metagenomics assembly of the Biogas fermentation microbial communities from Germany - Plant 4 DNA1...
GTCAAGGGGACGGTGACTTTGACTCATTTTTTTAAACCTTACACTACCGGGATTTAACAGTTGCCCGTTGCCGGAAGTATGAAATAAGGACGGCTACCCCATAATAATCCTACAACTACCTTTCGCAAGGGGTATTTATGGCTGGGAAAGTTGTGCCTCTCAAGGCAAAAGGGCGTCATCCCCGGGAGATCATTTGCGATCATGTCCGACTGGAGCTGGAGGCTGTGGAAGAATATCTGCAAGGGGCGGTTAACAAGGCTCCGCTGATTATTCACAATGAATTACACTACCGGCTTTCGTCTAAGGATCCATTAATCCCCGCCTTGTTTTTAATCATTGCCCGGAATGGGAGCGGCCAAAACGATCGCCTGGTGCAACTGGCTGCCTCCCTGATGTCTCTTCACCTTGCCCTGCAAGTTCATTGTTCCATGGAGGCAGAAACATGTGGAACACTCGCCGCCACCAGGGCAGTGCTGGCCGGCGATTTTTTCTTTAGCTTCGCCCTGGCCGAAGCATCGGGTTGCTCGATTTTTATCCGAGGCATGGCAGAAATAATCAGCCGTTCGGTTTCCGCCGCCATCAGGAGAGATCATGGCAAATCTGTTCCGGCCTGTAGCAAGTCATACCTTCGATATCTCAGCGACAGCAGGGCTTCCCTGCCTGCCCTGGCGGCCACACTGGGCGCCTGGCATGCCGGGTTGGAACCGCGGTATAACCAGGCTCTTGCTTATTTTGGCCACTACCTGGGATTGGGTCTCGCCTTAAAGCAGGAGTATAGCCTCTTTAATAATCGAGACTTAAAAAGAGGTCTGCCGGACTTGACTTTACCCCTGGTGTATATCTTTGAAAAGAGCAGGCACGGGCCGGAACTCCTGGCATGCTTTCATGTCCGGAGACGCAATTATGACCACCGCCTGTTGGAACAGGAAATTGAGCAAACGGCGGCAAACTTGTATATGCTACAGGTTACCGGCAACTGCTTCCACAAAGCCCGCCGCTATTTAAACATCTTGCAAAAAGGTCTGGCCGCTGATGTCACGGCTATTCTGGAACAATTTTTAGCCCTTGCGCTCGTTTAATGGCTACTTTTCGGCATTCCGTACCCCGATGGAATAGAGTATAATGGAGATGATGTCATATCAATCGGGGTGATCGTGAAGGATGGAGCCAACCGCAATACTCAGCGATCTAATTAAGATCAATACCGTCAATCCTCCCGGAAATGAAACCGCCGTAGCCCGCTACTTGAAGCAACTATTTGACTCTGCCGGAATTCCCAATGAAATCATTGAGCCGGAGGAAGGCCGGGGCAGCTTCATCGCCCGCCTCGGTTCCGGACCCAAGAAATTGCTTTATTTCGCTCATGCCGACGTGGTGGCGGCAGGCGATGACTGGGATTTCGATCCTTTCTCCGGGGAGATCAAAGACGGGATCATTTACGGGCGCGGCGCCCTCGATTGCAAAGACCTGCTCGCGGCCGAGGTTTCGGCGGCGCTTCAACTGGCCGCCACCGGAAAACCGCTGAACGGAGAGCTGATTGTCGTTGCCGCGGCGGACGAGGAAACCGGCGGTTCCCTGGGGGCAAAGTGCCTGGTGGAAAACTATCGGGAGAAATTGCAGGCCGATTTTGCGATCAATGAAGGGGCCGAACTGCCGATTTGCATGGGGAACCGCATGATCTATTTCTTGCAGGTAGGAGAAAAGGGGACGGCCTGGTGCCGCTTAAAGGCCAGGGGAGTCTCCTGCCATGGTTCGGTGCCCTCCCTGGGTGAAAACGCGGTCTTGAAGCTCTCCCGGGCGCTGGTAGCCCTGGGTGAATACCGGCCTGAAATCAAGCTGATCCCGGAAGTGGAAACGCTGTTGCGCGAACTGGCTCGCTTTCGCGGGCTTTCTTATGACCCGGCGCGGGATGCAGTCGATTCGCTCATCGACCGCCTCGATCTGGAGCGGGGTTTTGCCGAAACCCTGCGGGCCATGACGCGGATGACCGTTTCGCCGAACCGTGTTGAAGGAGGGCTCAAGACAAATATCGTGCCCGATCGCTGTGTCGCGGAGCTTGATATCCGGATCCTTCCGGGACAGGATCGCGCTTATGTGGAGGGCGAGCTGCGCCGGCTGATCGGCGAAGAGATCGAGATTGAATTCATGAATTATATCGCTCCCACCTTTTCGACCTCCCAGTCGGACTATTATCGCCTGCTGGAATCGCTGACCCTGGAATTGGCCGGACGGGAAGCGGTGTGCCTGCCCTATGTCTCCACCGGTTCCACCGATTCCAAGTATCTGCGCGGCGCCGGAATACCCGCTTACGGGATCGGCCATATGGCTGCGGGCTTTGACCAGGCAGTCCGGACTACGCTGCACGGCCGGAATGAACGCACTGATGTGGCCAGCTTGCAGTTGAAAACTCAATTTTTATTTGAGTTGGCCAGGCGTTACCTGTCCTAAAGCAGGAAATAGGCACTAAAAAGCGAATATTTAAGTGTTGAGCTTAAGGAAGGGGTGTCAGCGGCATCCCTTTCCTTTATCAAACTTTCAAACTAGCCAGGTTGCAGATAAGGCCGGTGATTTTTAGGTGGCATTAAAAGTGGGCATGCCCAGGGCGCTTTTTTATTATACATATTATCCCCTCTGGAAAGCATTTGTCGAAGCGCTGGGAGCAGAAGCAGTCAGTTCCGGCCCGACCAACAAGGAAACACTCGATGCCGGGATCAGGGAAACGGTCAATGATGCCTGCATACCGATTAAGCTCTACCACGGCCATGTGCTTGATTTAAAGGACCGGGTCGATTATTTGTTGATCCCACGGCTGGTCAGTCCCGGCGGCAGTTACACTTACTGCCCCAAGTTTCTCGGGCTGCCCGATATGATCCGCCATGCGGGAATGGAGCTGCCGCCGCTGATTGACACACGCCTAAACTTAAGAGGCCTGCCGGGCGGGCTCAATCGGTTTTTAAGGGCAACCGCCGCGGCTCTTGATTTTCGCAACCCCTTTACGCAGGCCAGGGCGATGCGCCATGCTTTAAAGCAATATGCTCTCTACCAGGAGCTGTTGCTGGGCGGTCTTCATCCCCAGAGAGTGTTCGAGGCGCTCGAAAGGGGGGCTTCTCTGGAAGAACTCAAGGGAGAAGCCTTGGCTGCGCCGCCTGACCGGCCTGCGGAGGAGGGGCTCCGCGTGGCCTTGCTGGGGTACCCCTATATCGTTTTTGACCCCTTTGTCAGCGCGGATGTCTATCATAGATTAAAGCACATGGGAGCTGTGGTCTTGACCACGGAACAGGTGCCTGCCTCGGCGATGCGCCGGATGTCCCGTGTTTTGCCGCAAAATTGTTTCTGGCATTACAGCAACCGGGTTTGCTGGGCGGCGCTTTATTATATAGAGCGCAAGGCTGTCGATGGGATTATTCATCTTACCGCTTACGCCTGCGGCCCCGATGCCATGGTGGACAAGATCCTGGAGCTTGAAGCCAAGAAGGCGAAGCTGCCCTACTTGACATTGACTATCGATGAACATACCGGCACCGGCGGTGTGCAAACCCGCATCGAGGCGTTTGTGGATATGCTGCAGGCGCGGCAGGAGAAAAGGTTGAAGGAGGCCGCCAGTTAATGGATGTCTACCTGGGCGTTGATGTTGGCTCGGTGAGCACTAATTTGGTCCTTATCGATCGGGATAACAGGGTCCTCGCTTTTGAATACCTGCGTACCAGGGGGCAGCCTATTCAGGCGGTGCAGGAAGGGCTCAAGCTACTGGAACAAAAAATGCCGTCCGGTGCAGTCGTTGCCGGTGTCGGCACGACCGGAAGCGCCCGGACCCTGGCCGGGGTAGTGGTTGGCGCCGATACGGTTAAAAATGAGATCACCGCTCACGCCGTGGCAGCCGGGCTGGTAGTACCCGGTGTACAAACCGTGCTGGAGCTGGGCGGTCAGGATTCGAAGATTATAATCCTGCGCCACGGGGTAGTGATCGACTTCGCCATGAATACGATCTGTGCCGCCGGGACAGGCTCTTTTCTGGATCACCAGGCCGCCCGCCTTGGCATACCAATTGAAGAATTCGGGACGCTGGCGCTGCGGGCTCGAAATCCCGTCCATATTGCCGGGCGCTGTTCTGTTTTTGCGGAGTCTGATATGATCCACAAGCAGCAGATTGGCCATCCCATCGAAGATATCATTGCCGGCCTGTGCGATGCGCTGGTCCGCAACTACCTGAACAATGTGGGTAAAGGCAAGGAGATCCTGCCGCCGGTGGTCTTCCAGGGCGGGGTCGCCGCCAATGTGGGAATTAAAGCTGCGTTTGAAAAAGCGCTGCAGATGGAGGTGCATGTCCCCCCGCACCACCTTGTGATGGGTGCTTTGGGAGCAGCATACCTGGCGCAATCCGCCGTGGCTAAAAAAGGCGCCACCAATTTTCGCGGTTTTTCGGTAAGCGATTTTGATTATCAGACCAGCACTTTTGAGTGCAAGGGTTGTCCCAATATTTGTGAAATTGTCAATATTAGTCTTGACGGCACGCTGCTAGCCCGCTGGGGCAGCCGCTGCGGCAAATGGGAGCATTTAGAAGAGCAGCAATAAGACTTTTTTCGAGCAGTGGTGGCAGGAGGCGTTCGAGTTAAATGAAAATCGGATACGGGCATATGGGAACTTTGACCATGGTGGTGGAACTGCTTTTAGAGGAACTGGGCCATGAGCCTGTGGTTCCCCACCGCCCGACCCGCCAGACCCTTGCCCTGGGGGCCAAGTATGCACCTGAATTTGCCTGCATCCCTTTTAAGATCGTTTTGGGGACCTACCTGGAGTGTCTAGAGCGGGGAGCCGATACGCTGCTTAGCGGCGGCGGTTACGGGCCTTGCCGGGCTGGCATGTACGGCGAGGTCCACGGCCGTATTTTAAGGGATTTGGGTTACAACCCGCAAGTCATCTTCCTCTTTCCCCCCTTAATAAAACCGTATCATTTTTTTAAGAAAGTAAGCCTGCTGAAAGGACGCTGCTCCTGGTTTCATCTAGCCCGGGCCATAAGAAAGGCCTGGACCAAGCTGACCTTCCTCGATCAAATGGAGCTGCTCTCCCAAACAAAGCGGCCGCGCGAACTGACCCGCGGAGCAACATCCAAGGCTTTTGAGCGCGGCTTAACCTATCTGCATCAGGCCAAGAGCCTTAACGAAATAATCGAAGCGGGGCATGCCGCGCTAGCGGAGTTGGACCAGGTCCCTGTTGATCCAGCGGCGGATCCGTTGAAAGTGGGCATTATTGGTGAAATCTATGTCCAGCTCGAACCTTTCGCCAATCATTACATCGAGGAGACCCTCGGTCATCTGGGCGTGGAAGTGAGGCGCAGCATCTACCTGACCAGCTATACCCGCCATGATGTCCTTTCGACGAAGGGTGATATGAGCAGCCGTTCCCTGGCCATGCCCTACCTCAACCAGAAGATCGGCGGCCACGGGCAAAATAGTGTTGGCGATGTGATTCGCTATGCCAAACTGGGTTACAACGGGGTAGTCCAGCTTGCCCCTTTTTCCTGCATCCCCGAAATAGTGGCGAAGAGCTTGATGCCCTACCTGAGTAAAAAATACGGCATTCCGGTGCTGACCCTCTTTATTGACGAACAGACGGGACCTACCGGCATACAGACCCGCTTGGAGGCTTTTGTCGATTTGATGGAGCAGCGGCGGGCCCAGACCCGGGAAGGCGCCAGGATGCAAACCGGCTCGGCGGTATGATGCATATTTGGCTGGAGGTTGGCGAATTCTAAAGATAATGCCTATTAAATAAGCCTCTTCTCCTTCTTTTTTCTGTTTGCAGGATTTAGGTAAAAAATGTCGAATCAGGAGATCTAGAAGGAGCAGGAGGTGGACCATTTTGTCGACAGAGATCGGTTTGCGCATCAAGGCGCTGCGACGTTTGAAACAGGTTACGCAACAGGAGTTGGCCCGTAGAGTGAATATATCTGTGACCATGCTGAGCAATATCGAGACCGGACAAAAAATGCCCCATCCCCAACTGCTGCAAAATATCGCCTCATCCTTAAGTGTGCCCGCGGAGGAACTCTTGATCCTGTGGCAGCGTCATGCCGGTGCAGGACTCAAACTCCATCATTCCCGGACAGTACAATGATCATCGGTACGATTGCTGTGGAGCCTGGACTTGTCCTGGCGCCCATGGCCGGGATCACCAGCCATCCTTTTCGGCTGCTGGCCAGAGAACAGGGATGTGCGCTGGTCGTATCGGAGATGATCAGCGCCCGGGCCTTGGTTTATGGTGCCAATCAGGAGCACCTTTTATTTTTTTCCGATGCGGAGCGCCCTTTTGCGTTTCAGCTCTTTGGTTCGGAACCGTCGCTGATGGCCGAGGCCGCAGCCAGGCTGGAAGCCCTGGGACCGGATCTGATCGACCTGAACCTTGGCTGCCCCACCCGTAAGATCGTGCGCAATGGTGACGGTGGAGCGCTGATGCGCGATCCAAAGCGATGCAGCTCCATATTTGAGGCCGTGGTTCGCGCGGTCCGCTGCCCGGTTACAGTAAAAATGCGCAAAGGTTGGTCTGAAGCCGCCCCGACCGCCGTGGAAATCGCCGTGCGGGCTGAAGCCGCCGGGATCAAGGCTGTGACCATTCATGGCCGGACTGTGGAGCAGGGCTACAGCGGCCATGCCGATTGGGAGGCGATCAAAGCGGTGAAGGAGGCGGTTTCCATCCCGGTGATCGGCAACGGCGATATTGCCTCCGCCCGCGATGCAAAGACGATGCTGGAACGATGCCGCTGCGACGGGATAATGGTCGGCCGGGCTGCCAGGGGCAACCCATGGATTTTTCGGGAGATAAAAGCCTTGCTGGAAGATAATATGGTCATCGAACCGCCCCTTCCTGCGGAAAGAATTGCTACTGCGATCCGGCACCTTAATTTGCTTGCTGCATTAAAAGGAGAAAAAATCGCGGTGCTGGAGATGCGCTGCCATGCCGGCTGGTATATCCGGGGCTTGCCGGGCGCCGCGGCGGCCCGGCAGCGCCTGATCAAAGCAGCAACTCCGTCAGAGATGGCGGAAATACTGCTTCAATTTCAAAGCTCGCTATGATAACGCTTCTATGACCAATTTTTTGCAAATCAAACTTACCCAAGTAGAGGAGGCCATGCCCACCAGTGGGGAGCCAACAGGGAGCAAACCCCATGCCCCCGCCAGACGGGCGCTATCAGAAAGACAAAAACGGTGCCATTCCTAATCTCCTCTCCCCTTTGAGGGGGCTTTGGGGGGAGAGGGTAAGTGGGGCTGAACTCGGCTCCTGCCTTTTCTGAATAAAGAATTAATAACAAAATAACGAGCCGTTCTCGCCTCGGATCTGAGCGTACGGTCTCTTTACTTTTTATCAGAAAAGTGCTAAATTGTTTTTGTATACAAGAATGTGCACACGGTGTGAGAACAGTGGAGTTTGAAAGGATTATACGGGTTGGAGATAAGCTGATCAGCCTGGATAAAGCGGAACGCCTGCTGGAACGGGTGATTAAGATGCGCTCGCAGGGTGTTTCCCAGCAGGAGGTGGCGCGCCGCCTTTCTCTTGACCGCAGCTTTATATCGCGCCTTGAATCGGCAGGAGAGATCCGGAAAGGCAAGCGCATTGCCGTGCTCGGCTTCCCGCTGCAAAACAAGGAAACCCTGGCGGAAATCTGCCGGGAGATGGGCTTGGAATATGTCCTTTTGATGGATAACCGGGAGCGCTGGGTCCTGGTTAAGGAGAAGCAGGCCCTTGACTTTTTTAACCACGCTTTTGAGATGGCTGCCCGGCTAAGGGAATTTGATTCCCTCGTACTCGTTACATCCGAGAAATGGTATCGCCTGGCCGAAGCCCTGTTGGATATCCAGATTATTTTTATCAGTTTGGGGCAGACACCGGTCCATGAGGATAAATTCGTTGAACCTGAGAAATTTCGTGCTATTTTGGCGCAGATTATCAGCAGCAGCGAAAAGAGTTAGGGGTGTTGAAAAATGAAACGCGTAGTGGGAATCAGTCTCGGCTCGTCGGAAAGGAATCACGTGGTTACCGTGAATATGCTTGGCGTGGAATGCCGGATCGAGAGGATTGGCACAGACGGCGATATGCAAAAAATGATCGACATTATTACTGAACTGGACGGCAAGGTCGATGCGTTTGGGCTGGGCGGCATGGATCTCTATGTTCATGCAGTTGACCGTCGCTATGAAATCAGGGACGCGCGGCGGATTGTTAAAGCTGCCCGGAAAACGCCCATTGTTGACGGTTCGGGTTTGAAATACACGCTGGAACGCAGAGCGATTGAGTATCTGGCCGAGCATACGGCGCTGTTTAACGATTCTCCGAAGGTCTTGTTGATGTGCGCCATGGATCGTTTCGGCATGGCCCAGGCTTTAGAAGCAGCCGGGTGCCAGATGACCTATGGCGATTTCCCGTTTATTCTTAATATACCGCTGCCCCTTCGATCATTAAAAACGCTGGCGGGTTTTGCCAGGGTTTTTGCCCCCATTGTCGTCCAGTTGCCCTTTTCCATGATCTACCCTACGGGGGAGAAGCAAAAGGTTAGCAAACCCCGGTTTGCGCGCTATTTTGAAGCGGCCGATATCATCGCCGGAGACTTTCACTTCATTCGCCGCTACATGCCCGCAGTTCTACCGGGCAAAACAATTATCACCAATACGGTGACCAGGGCAGATGTTGACTTAATGAAGGAGCGCCAGGTCAAGACCCTGATCACGACGACCCCGGAAATGGAAGGGCGCTCCTTTGGGACCAATATCATGGAAGCCCTTTTGGTCTGCCTGGCTGGCAGCAAGACGGAACTAACCGCTGAACAGTATGATCGCCTGCTCGTTGAGCTGCAGATCAAACCAAGAATTATTGAGCTGCAGGAGCATACAATACAGTAATACTTTCTAGTTCGAAAGGGCGCCTCTAGTGGATGGGTGACCTCCCCTTTGGGTATATTGTACCTTCTTTTTTTAAACGGGAAGACTTGCCGTCTCAATCAGGCAAGCTGCTTTCTCTGGCCGGAACGTTAATCAAGCGACACCTTAAGGCTTTTAGGGTGACGCCTTTAATCAGCTTGAACTCCCCTCTCTCCCGGGCAAGGGGCTGGATGATCACCGCCAACTTGCCTTATCAGGATTTAACCTCGGAAAAAGCCATCACATTCCTGGCGAAAAAAACGCTTAAGGCCTGCCTTCTTGCCGTAAAAAAAGGAGCATGCATTGCCGGATTGGGATTTGATTCATTCAATGCCGGGGTTATTGGCGCAGTTGTAGCCCGCAGACTCCCGATCGCCTTAACCAGCGGTTTAAGCTACTCCCTGGCCGCTTCACTAGAGGGATGTATTCATGTGCTGGAACAGAAAGGTCTGGACCTTGCGCAGACAGAAGTAGTGGTGTTGGGTGCGGCCGGCAGCGCCGGGGGAATATTGGCACAGTTATTGGCACGTGAAGGGGCCAAGTATATCACCCTTGTGGAGTGTGGCAAACAAAGCCTGGATAAGCTGGCGCGCCTGATCGTGCATGAGAGCGGCGTTCCCTGTAAAATAACCGTTCAGGCGAGGAAAGCGATCAGGCGGGCCGACTTGCTGATCGCAGCACCTGGGGAGACAATCGAACCGGTTTGGCCCGGGGATCTTAAGCCGGGTGCTCTTGTCTGTGATTTGGGTTGGCCTTATTTTTTTTCTGTCAATGCTTCACGTAGCCGGACGGACGTCCTTTTTTTTAACGGGGGGGTGGTTAGGATTCCGGATCCGGCCTTTAAATTTGCAGTGGGTAATTTGCCGCCCGGTGTTATTCCGCCTACTTTTGCGGAGGTCGTCATTCTTGCGCTGGAAAGGCGCTTTGAAAATTATTCTTCGGGATCGGCGTTGCGGGCTGGCAAGGTTGAGGAAATGCGCCGTCTTGGGTGCAAGCACGGTTTCCGTTTGGCCGGTGTTCACTACCGGGGTCGGATTCTCGGCAATGTGGCCAAGCCGGTTCGGGCTGGACCTCTGGTCACGGCTTGACAACAGTGTAATGGGGCTTGTATAATTATACAAAAATTGTTACCGGCTTATATCTGCCGGTTTTCTCCGTTAAAGTGTCAAGGATGCTTGGCACTTACTTTATTATGCTGGGCGAATGGACCTGGCAGTGAATAGTTGTCGCAGTCTGTTAATATATTGTTACTGTTTATTAGTCCTTTCTCTGGAAACGATAATAAATTTTTGGAGGAGAATTAATTAATGACTGGCGAGGAAATATTATTGACGAAAGATGGACTTGATAAATTAGAAAAAGAGCTGCACTTTTTAAAATCAGTGAAACGGAAAGAAATCGCAGCGCGGATTAAACAGGCAATCTCGTATGGGGATATCACGGACAACTCGGAATACGAGGATGCCAAGAATGAGCAGGCATTCGTCGAGGGACGGATCATTACCCTGGAGAAACTGCTTCGCCGGGCGCGTATCTTGGAAAAGACGGAGAAGGAGAACACCTTTGTCGCTTTAGGGTCGACTGTCCGGCTGAAAGATCTGGAGACTGACCAGGTTTACAATTACACCATCGTTGGCACGGCGGAAGCAGATCCCGCGGAAAATAAGATTTCAAATGAATCGCCGGTCGGTAGGGCCCTGTTGGGGTTGGCAGTAGGAGATGAAGTTGAAATTAAGATCCCGGCGGGTTTATTAAAGGTCAAAGTGGTCGAAATAATCTAATCGCAGCGTGAGGGGGGTTTTGAATGGACCAGGAAAATTTAAACGAGTTGATGCAGAGCCGCCGCCGGAAGATGGCTCAATTGCGGGAAAGAGGGATCGAGCCATACGGTAAAAAAGTTAAGGCTAGTCACTATTCCACCGAGATTATCGAACAGTTTGCGGAATTGGAAAATAGCGTGGTGACTGTAACCGGCCGGATCGTCAGTATCCGCGCGCACGGCAAAGCCACGTTTGCTCATTTGCAGGATTACAAAGGCCGGATCCAGGTTTATTTTCGCCTGGATCAGCTTGGCGAAGAAAAATATAGCCTCTTTGAATTATGCGATTTGGGGGACTTTATTGGAGTCCGGGGCCCCGTCTTCCGGACCAGAAAAGGCGAGGTTACAGTTGCGGCCGACGACTGGTATTTTATGGCTAAATCGCTGCGTCCGCTTCCAGAAAAATGGCATGGGCTAAAAGATGTGGAGCTGCGTTACCGGCAGCGCTATGTTGATCTGATCGTTAACCAGGAGGTTAAGGAAACCTTTATTAAACGCAGCCGCCTTATTCAGGCGCTGCGTGATGCTTTGAATGAACGCGGCTTTTTAGAAGTGGAAACGCCGATCATGCAGAACATAGCCGGAGGAGCCTTGGCCCGCCCGTTTGTTACCTACCATAATGCTCTGGGTATGAAACTTTACTTGCGCATCGCCACGGAGCTGCACTTAAAGCGGCTGCTGGTAGGCGGGCTGGACAAGGTTTATGAGATTGGCCGGGTTTTCCGCAACGAAGGCATATCCTCGTTTCATAACCCGGAATTTACCACGGTGGAGATCTATCAGAGCTATGCCGATCTGGACGATATGATGGAGCTCACCGAGAATGTGATCTATGAAATTGCCCAACGCGTTCTCGGGACAAGCCGCATCACTTACCAGGGAGTGGAATTCGCTCTGAAGCCTCCCTGGACCCGCCTGACGATGATTGAAGCGGTGCGCAAGTATGCCGGTGTAGATTTTAACAAGTTGTCGGATACTGCCTCTGCCGCGCAGGCCGCGGCAAAGGCCGGGCTGGAGCTGGAAAAAGGGATGACCCGCGGAGAAATATTAAACGCGTTTTTTGAAAGCTTCTGCGAACCGCATCTGCAGGAGCCCACATTTATTCATGATTATCCCATTGAGATTTCCCCGCTGGCCAAAAGGATAGAAGGAAACCCGCAGTTTACTTACCGCTTTGAGGGTTTCATGGCCGGCAAGGAGATCGCCAATGCCTTTACGGAACTAAACGATCCCATTGATCAGCGTGAACGCTTCGAGCAGCAGCTGGCCAAGCGGAGGGCGGGCGATGATGAAGCGCACGTTATGGATGAGGATTTTATCAACGCCCTGGAATACGGTATGCCGCCGGCCGGCGGTCTGGGAATCGGCATTGACCGGCTGGTAATGTTTTTGACCGACAGCCCCTCGATCCGCGATGTGATTCTCTTTCCGACTTTAAGGCCGCGGGCGGAAGAGTGATTTTCACGTGGTCCCCGTGGGAGCTGCCTTTAATTGTCCCTCCTACTCGATTCGGGAAGAGGAGAAAACGTTGTTCATGTAAACTTTTCAACCGTATCGATTGGTGCATGGCTCATGTCGAATTTTTTAGGGAAATGTTTTTAGGTAATTTGTCAAACTAAAAGATAAAATGGGGTTTGACAAAATGATAATCCCGTGCTAATATGTAAAAGTCGTCCTTAAACAAAAGGTTTTCACGACGTTGTTCTTTGAAAACTGAACAGGGTAAGGTTAGGTTTTTGACGGCCTTTGGAACTTCTTTTGGGAGTTTTAAAGAGCTTTGCGGAGAGCCTAAGATTTAACTCTAAAGTTTTTAAGGTGTAAACTGGAGAGTTTGATCCTGGCTC
>ERZ773359.5260-NODE-5260-length-12559-cov-3.980326_pt1 | contig 12559 bp, 7 predicted proteins | sample MGYA00374955_ERZ773359 | MGnify/ENA primary metagenome ERZ773359 (study PRJEB29098, sample SAMN04486028) | biogas fermenter metagenome | study: EMG produced TPA metagenomics assembly of the Biogas fermentation microbial communities from Germany - Plant 4 DNA1...
GATCTTTCCTTCTTTTCCTGCGTCTTCTTTGAATTTTTGTTATATTTGTCGAAAAGTTTTCGTAAAAAAAGTCTTGTCTAAAAAATCTTGATAAATAAGACGGAAAAACCCACTCTCCTTCGCCATATTTTAATCCTTTCCAGAAAGGACTTTACTGGCGAAGAGAGAAGAGAAGTAAAGTTATATCAGAGTGAAGGGATGTTTGGGGAAAGTGCATTATTTACAAGAAAAATTCGCTGAAATCGGACTGACTATTCCGGAAATACTACTGCCCAACGCTGAAGTGGATCTGGAAAAATGGGCTGTAGTAGCCTGCGATCAATTTACTTCAGAAAGGGAGTACTGGAGACAAGTGAAGGATTATGTGAATGAACAGCCTTCCACACTTCATCTGATCTTTCCAGAAGTATACCTGGAGGATCCGGATACTGAAGAAAGAATCGCTAAAATCCGGCAACATATGACCAACTACTTAGCTAGCAACACCTTCTGCCCGCAACCACCTGGCTTTATTTATGTTGACCGAAGAACACCGTATACCTACTCTAGAAAAGGCCTGATTGTAGCGGTTGATCTGGAACACTATGACTACCGTCCGGAAGCCAAAACTTTAATTCGCGCCACTGAAGGTACGATCCTGGATCGTTTGCCTCCCCGAATCAAGATTCGCGAAGGCGCGCCAGTAGAGTTACCGCACATCATGGTCTTAATTGACGACCCCGAAAAGACGGTGATCGAACCTTTGTCCGCAGAGGTTGATGCGAACAACCTGCAAAAATTATACGATTTTGATCTAATGCTGAACAGCGGGCATCTCCGGGGATACCTGGTTAATGATGAACGCCTGTTAACTGGGGTTCTTCGGGCGTTGCAAAGATTAACCGAACCCGCCATATATCGGGCTAAGTATCAAGTGGAGGAACCCCCTTTGCTCTTTGCCGTTGGCGATGGAAACCATTCCTTAGCTACAGCCAAGGCGGTATGGGAGAGGATAAAAGAAGCGCATACCCGCGCGAACAAGGTAAATGAAGATATTATGAATCATCCTGCCCGGTACGCTTTGGTGGAATTGGTTAACCTCTATGACGAGGGTTTGGTCTTCGAACCCATCCATCGGGTATTATTCAGTGTGGATCCCACTGCTGTGCTTGAAGGAATGAAGAATTATTTCTCCTGTGAAATTCAGTACATGAACGGGGTTAACATCCCTGAATATCTGAAAACTACAAAACAAACTTTTCCGGATGACTGTGCGTGCCGCATTCATCTGATTGGTTTTGTCAGTTCCCAGGGCGCCGGAGTTATTAAGGTTCAGAACCCTGCTTTTAATCTGGAGGTAGGAACCTTACAGTCTTTCCTCGACGACTATCTACAGAACAACAAATCAGGTAAGATCGATTATATTCACGGAGATGAGGTCGTTACCACCTTGGGTTCGCAACCGGGAAACCTCGGATTTTACCTCCCGGTTATGGACAAAAGAGACTTGTTTACCACCGTAATTTTAGACGGCGCTCTGCCCAGAAAGACATTTTCCATGGGAGAAGCCGTGGAAAAACGATTTTACCTTGAATCTCGAATCATTTCGCAACTACGTTAGTGGTTTATACCTAAGCTTACCGGTATCGTCTTTTCTTCCTAGGAATTTTCTTAAATGATTAATCATTAGATTAATCATTAGCAACAACTTTTATAAGTCGCTGTTTATAGCTGAAAAAAGAAGAACCCATGTAGGGAAAGAGCCTTGACTGTTGGTCAAGGCTCTTTCCCTCCTCCTGGTCAGGTCGCCAAAGCAAAGCGTCCGGACTTCCTTTCCCCGGCGTCCATAACCACCAAGCACAGGTTTTATCTTTGTTTACAATTGATCTGCATCAAGCTTCTTTTTTAATCCGCTTGTCCCCTAACACTTTACGCAGAAACTGACCGGTGTAGGAGGCGGGTTCCTCCGCCACTTCTTCCGGAGTGCCGGTCGCCACCACCTGCCCACCCCGATCTCCGCCCTCCGGTCCCAGGTCCACTATATAATCGGCGGTTTTAATTACATCCAGATTATGCTCGATCACGAGCACGGTATTACCGCTTTCCACCAAACGTTCAAGCACTTCCAGGAGTTTCTGCACATCAGCAAAGTGCAGACCGGTGGTGGGCTCGTCCAAAATATAAAGAGTACGGCCATTGCTCCTTCTGGAGAGTTCGGTGGCGAGTTTGACCCGTTGCGCCTCTCCACCCGAGAGAGTAGTAGCAGGCTGACCCAGTTTAACGTAGCCCAAGCCTACGTCATATAGGGTTTGGATCTTCCTTTGGATCCTGGGGTGATTCTGAAAAAACTCCAGTGCTTCTTCAACCTGCATCTCCAGGATGTCGGCGATGGTCTTATCTCTATATTTTACCTCCAACGTCTCACGGTTATATCGTCTCCCCTTGCACACTTCACATGGAACATAGACATCGGGCAGAAAGTGCATTTCGATCTTGATGATCCCATCACCGGAGCATGCCTCACACCTTCCGCCTTTAACATTAAAGGAGAAACGGCCGGGTTTATACCCCCGCATCTTGGCCTCAGTGGTACTGGCAAAGACCTGACGAATATCGTCAAACACCCCGGTGTAAGTTGCAGGGTTTGACCGCGGTGTCCGCCCGATGGGAGATTGGTCGATATTGATTACCTTCTCTAAATGCTCCACTCCTTTGATCCCGGAATGGGCCCCGGGAACAACACGCGCCGCCCGGTTCAGCTTGTGGGCTAAGACGGGGTAGATGATTTCATTAACCAAAGTACTCTTCCCCGACCCCGATACCCCGGTGACGCAGATAAAGCACCCCAAAGGAAATTTTACATCGATCTGCTTTAGATTGTGCTCACTGGCGCCTTTGACCTCCAGCAACTTGCCATTACCGCTCCGGCGGCGGGCCGGAACGGGAACCTGTAGCCTTCCGGAGAGATACTGACCGGTCACCGACTCCGTGCAGGCCATGATGGTCTCCAGATCCCCGCTAGCCACCACTTCACCGCCGAAATTCCCGGCCCCGGGGCCGACATCGATGATATAATCGGCCTCCCGCATCATTTCTTCATCGTGTTCCACTACGATCAGAGTGTTCCCCAAGTCCCTCAGACCTTTTAAGGTGTCGATCAGGCGTTGATTATCCCGCTGATGCAGTCCGATACTGGGCTCATCCAGTATATATAAGACCCCGACCAAGGAGGATCCTACCTGGGTGGCTAGGCGGATGCGTTGGGCCTCCCCTCCGGATAAAGTGCCTGCCGCGCGATCCAGCGTCAGATAGTCAAGGCCTACATCAATGAGAAACCCCAGCCTCAGATTGATTTCTTTTAAAACTTGGTGGGCGATGAACCTTTCCTTCTCTGTAAGCGGTAATTTCTGGAGGAACTCCCGTGACTTCATCACAGTGAACGCCGTCAACTCACTGATATTTACCCCTCCGACCGTTACCGCCAGACTCTCCCGGCGGAGGCGGGCGCCCCGGCAATCTCCGCAGGGCCGGATCGTCATATACTTCTCCTGAATCTCTTGGCGCATGTATTCGGAGTTGGTGTCGCGGTGACGCCGGGCAATATTATTAATAATCCCTTCAAAACGTACCTGTTGGCGCCATTCCCTCCCGTTCTCTCCTTTATATGAGATCTCAATCTTTTCTCCCTGCGATCCATAGAGGATCGCATCCAACTGCTTCTTGCTGGCCTTTTTCAAGGGGAGATCCGGATCAAGGCCATAATGCCTGGCTACGCCCATGAGGTACTGCATGGACCAGGAGGACCGATCGGAACTCCAGGGTAAAACCGCTCCATTATTCAAAGAGCGCTCCAAATCCAACACCTTGGCCGGGTCGACCTCCATCTTGAACCCAAGACCGTCACAAGACGGGCAGGCGCCATAAGGTGAGTTAAACGAGAACATCCTGGGAGTAAACTCTTCAAAACTAAATCCACACTCCGAACAGGCAAAATTTTCACTGAAGAGTTCTTCCTCTCCCTCCAGCGGAGCAATGATCACCAGACCCTTCGCTAAACCCAGCGCGGTTTCTATTGAATCAGCCAACCGCGTTTCAATCCCTTCCCTGATGATTAACCGGTCAACCACTACTTCAATCCAGTGTTTCTTATACTTTTCCAAACGAACCTCTTCGTCCAGGTTCCGGACTTCACCATCTACCCGCACTCGGACAAAACCGTCTTTTTTCAAATCGGCAAATACCTTCTCATACTCGCCTTTTCTTCCCCGCACTACCGGAGCTAAGACTTGAAACTTAGTCCCCTCTGCCATCTCCAAAACTCGGTCTACGATCTGTTCTACAGTTTGCTTGGTGATGGCCCGGCCACACTCCGGGCAATGGGGGTGTCCGATTCTAGCGTAGAGTAACCGGAGGTAGTCGTAGATTTCAGTCACCGTCCCCACTGTGGAGCGGGGATTATTGGAAGTGGTTTTCTGATCAATGGCGATCGCAGGAGAAAGACCCTCAATACTATCTACATCTGGCTTATCCATTTGGCCCAAAAACTGCCGGGCATATGCGGAGAGCGACTCCACATATCTGCGTTGCCCCTCCGCGTAAATAGTATCAAAGGCCAGCGAAGATTTGCCTGATCCGGAGAGTCCGGTGAAGACCACCAATTTGTCCCGGGGGATCTCCACATCGATATTCTTCAGATTATGAACCCTGGCGCCTTTGATTACAATCTTATCCTTACTCATGATTTATTCCTCCAAAAGCTTCTGCCATTCCAACATCTCATCCCGGAGTTTGGCTGCTGTTTCAAACTCCAACTCTTTGGCGGCCTTCAGCATCTCCTGCTCCAACCGGGCGACAGTCTTTTCAATCTCAGCCCGGCCGATCTTCTTAGTAGCCACCTCATAGAGGACTTTATCTTCAGCAACTTGTTCTGTGCTGATCAGATCCCGTACTGCCTTCTTTATAGTCTCAGGAGTGATGTTATGCTCGGCGTTGTACTGTAATTGCTTTTCCCGCCGGCGCCTGGTCTCTTTCAAGGCCCGCTCCATAGAGTCAGTGATTACATCAGCATACATAATCACCCGTCCGGAAACATTGCGCGCCGCCCGCCCGATAATCTGGATCAGAGTGGTCTCCGATCGTAAAAAGCCTTCTTTATCAGCATCCAAGATCGCCACCAGCGTCACTTCGGGCAGATCCAGACCCTCCCGAAGCAGGTTAATCCCAACCAACACATCAAACTTGCCGAGCCTTAAGTCCCGTAGAATCGAGATCCGATCCAGAGTATGCACCTCACTATGGAGATACTGTACTTTAAAACCGGCTTCTTGCAGATACTCTGTTAAATCCTCGGCCATCCGCTTGGTCAGGGTGGTCACCAGCACCCGCTCCTGCTTAGCCACTCTGATCCGGATCTCCTCCATTAAGTCGTCAATCTGTCCCTTAACCGGTCTGACCTCCACCTCCGGATCGACTAAGCCGGTGGGGCGGATGACCTGTTCCACCACTTGCCGGGCTCTGGTCAATTCGTAAGCAGCCGGGGTGGCGGAGACGTAAACCACCTGATGCACTGCGCGTTCAAACTCGTCAAAACGCAAAGGACGGTTGTCCAAAGCAGACGGCAAGCGGAACCCGTACTTCACCAGGTTCTCCTTGCGCGCTCTGTCTCCGGCATACATCGCTCGCAACTGAGGCACGGTCACATGGGACTCGTCGATGAAGACCAAAAAATCATCGGGGAAATAATCCAGCAGAGTCGCTGGCGCTTCCCCCGGCGCCCGTCCTGTTAGATACCGGGAGTAGTTTTCAATACCCTGGCAATATCCGACTTCCTGCAGCATTTCCAGATCGAATCTGGTGCGCTGTTCCAAACGTTGCGCTTCCAGAAGTTTCCCTTCACTTCTCAGTTTAGCCAATTCGCTTTCTAATTCTTCCTCGATGCCTGCGATCGCCAGTTTCATCTTCTCCTCACTGGTGATATAGTGAGTGGCCGGGTAGATGGTGACGGTTTCTTTCTCTCCGAGCACCTCTCCGGTTAAGGGATCCACTTCAATCATGCGGTCTATTTCGTCGCCAAAGAGTTCAATCCGGATGATATTTTCTCCATAGACTGGATAAATCTCAATGGTATCCCCTCGCACGCGAAAGGTACCGCGGGCAAATCCCAGATCGTTTCTGGAGTATTGAATCCCTACCAAACGCCGTAAGATTTTATCTCTATTTCGCACGTCGCCATGCTGCAACGATAAGGTCATACCCTTATAATCCTCTGGTGATCCCAGACCATAAATACAAGAGACACTGGCGACAATTAAGACATCCTTCCGCTCAAACAGGGCGGAAGTGGCGGCGTGGCGCAGTCGGTCAATCTCCTCGTTGATACTGGAATCCTTCTCTATATAAGTGTCAGTCTGCGGGATATAAGCTTCTGGTTGATAGTAATCATAATAACTGACGAAATACTCCACGGCATTCTCCGGAAAAAACTCTTTAAACTCACTATATAACTGTGCGGCCAAGGTCTTGTTATGGGCGATCACCAGAGTCGGCTTGTTCACCCTGGCTACTATATTAGCCATGGTATAGGTCTTGCCTGAGCCGGTGACCCCTAGGAGAACTTGATCCCTGTAGTTCAGTTCCACACCGCGCGTCAGGACGGCGATGGCCTCCGGCTGATCCCCGCTGGGCTGATAAGGAGATACCAGTTCAAATCGGGACATGCCATAATCATCTCCTTAGCATAATAAAGTCCGATTCTTCTTCACTCTGCATTCATTCATGCATATAGTTAGAGACTCTGTCGAACATATATTCGCCATCCTTACGTATAACCCTTCTTTGAAGCAATGGAAAAGACATTGAGATCAGTTTTCCCCAGATGGTGTCAAAACTGTGATACGCAGGGCATCGTAAACAGACCAGAAGATTAAGTCTCACCCAGCCAGACTTGGACCAGAAAATTTAACATGATTCCGGAGATTCCTGTCTGTCTCAGAATGGGAAAGATAGGAAAAGAAAGAGAAAGCCCGAAAACGGGCTGTACCTGTACGCTCAGGATTATCTTCCAACACCGGCCTGACTATCAAGGTGTACTAAACTTGAAACCGGAACGATCTCTACTCCGGCCTGGATAAACCGGGGCAAGCACTTGGCGATGGCGTGAGCGACTCCCGGACGGGTATGGGCAATCCCCACCGCCGTCCCGTTGGTTAAAGCCTTCTTCAGCAGTATTTCCATTTGGCCTTCAATCTCATCCACCCCATAGTAATCAATAAACACATCGCGCACAGTAGATGACACTCCGTACTGCACCGCCACTTCCCACGCAACAGAGGTAGCCACCGTCCTGCTGTCCACGAAAAAAAGGTTTCTGGCCTTCAACTCACTCATGATTAAACCCAGCAGCACCGGGTCTTGAGTGGCTTTCGATCCCATGTGGTTATTCACTCCGCGCACTCCGGGAATTGCTTCCAGATTCCTTCTTAACTGCTGCAAAGCCTCACTGGCAGTCATCTGGCTGGTGATCCCGCCCGGGCCCCAATCCACGGTTGTATCCAAGGGTTCCAAGGGGAGATGCAGGATCACCTCATAACCTTTATCCAGAGCCTGATCAGCGTGGGATACTGAAAATTCTCCTCCGGGCAGGACGGCAAAGGTCAACGGATACGGGATGGTGAAAAAATCCAACGTGGGTTGGTTCACAAAACCTACATCATCGATGATCAACGCTACTTTTGACCTCGTCGATGGCCTTAACTCCGGAAATGTCTCCAATCTAGGCGCATATAAGGGTTGTGGTTTGGTCCTCAATAAATCTGGGTTAACCCTGGAAAACAAGGCGGAATCGGCGATACCTGCCTCCGCAGCCGCCCTCCCTCCGGCGCCCATCTCCCCCTCGTTCTCTTGACGGAAGAAGTTCATCCTCAATACAACTCCTGCTTCTTGCGGAACTCCGATCTCCACTTGCATGACGGGTTCAAAACCCACCTGAAGCCAAGAAAGCTTATTGATGGCCACCCCAAGCTGATGCCGGTCCAGGGAGGCCTGGATCTGATCGACATAGTCCCGCAGTTCCTCCAAGGTAAGCGTAGGAGGAACAGAAAAGCTCCTTTCCCTTACGCCCGATCGGTCATGGTCCGGACCTCTGCTTGCTATGAACTGGTCCGGGGTTTCCCTTGGCACCCACCCATTTTGCCCAGCTAATAGATTAATGATCTCCTCGATCTGAGCCTGCGCATCAAGTACTGATTCTTCTACCTGTTGCTTGCCTTCAATGACCGGTGATGATTCTTCACGGCCCGCTTTTCTATGAAATTCTGAGTTATGCTGGAGGGACATAGTAGTGAAAACCGCCAAAACCAAAAAAGAAAGATAGATCAGACAGATTTCCAGCCATCCACCGGGTTTGCTAGTGCGCATCCTTCCTCCACCTGCCAAAAGAATAACCGGTACACCGCTAATGGTCTACCGGTAATCTACATAAACTAAAATACCGATTCATCGCTGGTCTGAAGCAAACCTACTAAGCCACTTCTTTCTCTTGCCAAGATGCGTGCAAGATCTTTTCCCTCAAGACTTCCAGGGCTTTTTCTTTCTGTTTTTCATCGATCTTTTGCAATTCCTGGTAAGCTTCACCCTTTAACTGCCGATCGCCGCCGGTGTCATCCGTATACTTCTGTATAAGGTCCTCTTTCTCCTCAGCTGTTCCGACCAGGACATCCGGGGTAATTCCTTTTTCATGAATAGAGTTGCCTCCAGCCGTCAGGTAATTAGCTACTGTTAAAGTAAGGGCGCCTCCTCCCCATAAGGGGATTACATCCTGCACCACACCTTTACCGAAGGTAGTGGCACCCACCAGTGTTCCTGCGTTTCGGTCTTTGATGGCTCCGGCTACTATCTCCGAAGCGCTGGCGCTCCATTCATTAACCAAAACCACTAAGGGAAACTCCGGACCCTCATAGGGAATGGCCGGATAAACCATTTCCCGACCTGTCCGGGGCTGAACATAGACGATCGGTCCGTTCCGCACGAATTTACTGGCTACTTGGACGGCGGAGTTTAATAACCCTCCTGGGTTATACCTCAGGTCCAGGACGAGCCCGGTCACCTTTTCTTCGCTGAAATAAGCCAAGGCTTTCTCCAGATCTGCGGCAGTGTTTTCGTTAAACTGAGATAGCTCTAGCCAGCCGATCTTCCCCGCCACCGGGTCGGATTTCACCTGCCACTCCACGGTGGGTATTTTGATTATCGTCCGTACCAGCTCCACATCGAAGAGGTTATTCCTTCTTTTGATGGTCAGTTTAACCTTTGTGTCGGACGGCCCCCTGACTTTGGCTACCGCCACCTCTTGCGCCATTTCTTTGGTAGGTTCCCCATTAATGGCGATGATTTCATCCCCTTGCAGCAGTCCCGCGTCTTCGGCAGGGGTCCCTTTCATCGGACGCATAATGATTAATTGGTCCTCTTTATACTCTAGATAGAGACCAACGCCGCCGTAAGAGCCCTCCGTCTCAGAGATGAGTTCCGCATACTGCTCAGTCGACAAATATCTGGTATAAGGATCATCCAGCGACGCTAAGAGATCTTGAATATTTCCCTTCTGCACATAAATATCAAGGAGGTGAAGAAGGCTCACCGGTTTATAGTAATTAAATTTGATATAAGGGATGATTTGCAGGGCCAAGCTAACGTCCTTATACCTACCCTGCGTGATACCGACACCGAATCCGAAAAAAAACACTAAAAAAAAGAAGAGGAGCACAACTCCAACTAGTCTCTTTCGCCCGACTTTTGTCACAACCGTCGCTCCTTTTTTCACCGAAAGGCGCTTTACAAAAAATCTACTTATCATTATGAAACTCTGCTCTATTATATGCCTTTATTTGACGCGCGCATACGTATCCTGTCTCTTTGAACCCGGTAAAGTTTTTCGCCTGTTTTAGCCCCTTTAATTGCGCGCACATCCGTATCCCACCCGTTTCAGACTTTAAGGTATCTTCTGACCGACAAGATACTACCGAGGGCGCCGAAGAATATTCCCATGATCAACAGGAAGACAATCAGATCCATGGTTACCTCAAAACTGCTTAAGACAGGCAGGATCCGCGCAAAGCTTTTTGCTTTTCCGTAAAGTATGGTATACCCTTGGAAAAGTAGAAGTATGGAAACTAGGGCGCCGGTGATCCCCAAATAGATCCCTTCCAACAGAAAGGGCCACCGCACGAAGGAATCAGTCGCCCCCACTAGCTTCATGATTTCAATCTCATTCCGCCGGGCATAAACGGTAAGTTGAATAGTGTTGATTACAATATACAAGACAGCAAAGACGGTAAGAGAGATTAAGATCAGCCCCACAATCCAAATCAGGCGAACAAAAAGATTCAGGAAACGCACAAAATTCCGTCCATAAACCACTTCTTCCACACCGGAAATTCTTTCGATCTTTACGGCAATAGCCTCCACATCGGCGCCTCTAACCGGATAAATGTTAAAACTATCAGGCAAAGGGTTCTCTCCATGAGAAAAAAGATCGGTCTGGCCGAACATTTCACCGAGAATACGTGCCCCTTCTTCCTTGGAAATGAACTTCACACTCTTCACCCCGGGGATAGAGGAGAGCCTTTCTTCCATCACTTGCCTGTCCGGGGCGTTTTTGGTGAGAAATGCCCTCACCTCAAGTTGGTTTCTTGCTCTTTGCCCCCAATACTGCAGGTTGGAGGTTACTAAGTAAAGGCCGCCGAAGATTAATAGGGCCATGGTAATGGTTCCGACCGCTGCCAAAGACATCAATTTATTACGGAAGATGCCTCTCACTGCCTCACGGGAAAAATAGCGGACAGTTCTAATCTTCAAGGCTGTAACCTCCTTTCAGTTCATCCCGGATAATCCGGCCGTTCTCGATGGCCACCACTCTCCTTCTGAGCCGGTCGACAATATCCTTGTTATGAGTGGCCATCACCACAGTAGTGCCGCGCTTATTAATCTCTTTTAGTAGCTCCATGATTCCCCAGGAAGTTTCGGGGTCTAAATTACCGGTGGGCTCATCCGCCAAAAGGAGATGCGGGCGGTTTACAATCGCCCTGGCTAAAGAGACCCGTTGTTGTTCTCCTCCGGAAAGTTCGGAGGGGAATTCGTTTCGCTTATGGGTTAAGCCCACCAAATCCAAGACATAATTGACCCTTATTTTAATCTCCCGGGTATCGGCTTCGATCACTTCCAAAGCAAAGGAGATGTTCTCATAAACGGTTTTATTCGGCAATAACTTAAAGTCCTGAAAAATGACGCCGATATTTCTCCGGAAATACGGAATCTCGTTCTTTTTAAGAAGGGCGACATCCATATTGCCTACTTTCAATAGGCCGGAGGTTGGCAATTCCTTACGGATGACCAGATTAATGAAGCTGGATTTTCCCGCTCCGCTGGGTCCGACTAAGAAAACAAACTCGCCTTTGTCGATGTGTAAGGAGAAATCTTGCAGCGCCACTACTCCATTACTAAATCTTTTAGTAAGATTTCTCGTAGTAATCAACCTTAACTACCTCTCTTTGCGCTATTTCACTTTATTCACTTCGACATACCCCCACAATCTCCTCCAGTAAAATCAGGGTATTGAGTTAAGCCCAATGAAACAAAAAACCGCTCTTGTGGAGCGGCTTGCCCGTGTGCACAGGCCAGCATTATTCTCTGAAAAGGAAGCGATATCCGTTGTCAGTTGCTTCTGGATAACCTCTTAGTGACGGTGCTGTCTGGAGCAGACGGAAATCAATCCGCATAAAGGTCTGAAAATCATTGATCTTAACCACTTCACCCACGGCAATACGGCGTAAAGTATGGTCGTAATAATGCAAGATCTCTAAATTGTGGCCTTCACCAACAACCCCGCTGCGGATGGCAGTAACCAATGCCGGTTGGATCAGTTCTACCGGATAAGCCAGGTGATAGAGAAAACCGCTCCCCAAAGAGTTAATTGTTTCTAGAGTCCATTCCTTCTCTACTAACAGTTGTAAGGTCCTCTCCTTTTCCACACTGATCCCCCCTTCCTTCAGCCTCCTTTCACTATTATATGTGGCTAAACTGTCAGGAGTGTAAAAAGGAGAAGTTCCATCTATACTCCATTACTTTGTTCAATCTCTTTGATCACCAAGTTCCCCATCTCTTCGGTGCCGATCTGGATCATGCCGTTGCTCATCAGATCTGGTGTGCGATAGCCCTTGGCCAGCGCCTTGGCTACTGCCTGCTCTATGGCCCGGGCCGCCTCTTCGCTCTGTAAAGAATATCGACAGAGCATAGCTACAGAGAGGATAGTTGCCAAGGGGTTGGCTTGATCCTGTCCGGCGATGTCCGGGGCGGAACCATGGGCTGGTTCATAAAGAGCGACCTCCCCGCCGAGACTGGCCGAGGGCAACATGCCCAGGGAGCCGGCGAGCACCGATGCTTGGTCGCTTAAGATATCGCCGAACATATTCTCTGTAACCAGCACATCAAATTGGGCCGGATACTTCACCAGTTGCATAGCGCAGTTATCCACATACATGTGTTCTAGTTCCAGATCAGGATATGATTCATGCAACTCCCTGGCAGTTTC
>ERZ773359.5261-NODE-5261-length-12557-cov-5.810110_pt1 | contig 12557 bp, 14 predicted proteins | sample MGYA00374955_ERZ773359 | MGnify/ENA primary metagenome ERZ773359 (study PRJEB29098, sample SAMN04486028) | biogas fermenter metagenome | study: EMG produced TPA metagenomics assembly of the Biogas fermentation microbial communities from Germany - Plant 4 DNA1...
TATACAGCTGGTTGCTTTAACGTAGCAGCGCTAATCGTTAGCGAGGGCTACACTTTAAGCGAAGCCGATAAGGATAAGCTGCGTGAGCGCGGCATCTATCTTGGCACCGTATTACCCGACTAACAAAAGGAGGATGGAACAATGCCAAACAACATCGATATTTTCGATACCTATTACATGGCCGGAGTAGTGCAAGAGATTGTCCCTCCGGCAACATTCTTCCGTGATAGGTACTTCCCCACCGATGCTGCAGACATCTTTGCTGCAGACAAAGTGTTAGTGGAGTACATGGAAGGCGATCGGCGTCTTGCGCCCTTCGTAGTCCAGCGTGCTGGTGATATTCCCGTTGGGCGCAAGGGCTATGAAGTGCATGAGTTCGAGCCGCCCTTTATCGCTCCGTCTCGCCTTCTGACGTTGGATGACCTCCGCAAAAGAGGGTTTGGTGAAGCCTTGTTCGCAGGTTCGACACCCGCTCAACGTGCAGCTGCTCTGCAACTCCGTGATCTGACCGACTTGGACTTGAGGATCACCCGTCGGGAGGAATGGATGGCAGCTCAGACCATGATTAACAACGGGTGCTCTGCCGTAGCGTACATCGACAACGCCACTGCTGGTGTACCCTTCGACATCTACTACTATGACACGGGAGGAAGCAATCCCGCGGTCTACACCGTGGCAGATGAATGGGATGATACTGGCGGTGACTTTTTCGGTGATGTTGAAGCTATGTGCGCAGATCTCGCCGAGAGAGGACTCCCTGTGACCGATTTGGTTGTAGGCACGGCCGTGGGCCAGTTCATCATGTCCAACGAAAAGGTGGCCAAGATCCTTGACAACAGGCGCATGGAGTTCGGACGTCTCGCTCCGGAAGTCAGAGTACCTGGAGTATCCTGGCTCGGTCGCTTGAACTTCGGTGGGTTTGACCTGGATATCTTCGTTGTGCGTGAAACCTACGTAGATGACAACGGGACTACCCAGTATTACTTCCCCACCAAGAGCGCCATGGTCACGGCTCCAAATTGCGGTCACATGATGTACGCTCAAGTAACCCAGATTGAGCCAGACGATCAGTATCACAGCTTCGCAATGAAGCGTGTACCCAAGTTCGTTGTTGACCGTGACAAAGACACTCGCAAGCTGCGCCTTGCATCTCGTCCTTTGGCTGCCCCCAAACAAAAGGCACCTTGGATGTATGCTGCAAACGTAGTGAAATAGGGTAGTCTTGTGGAAAGGAGTTACCATGAGAACGATAAGGATTGTCAGTGGCGTGTACGGTCACCGGCCCGCGGGTAACAGGTATACCGAACGCAAACGGGCCGGTGATCCCCCGTTTGAGATTGAGGAAGACAAAGCTGCTCGCCTTGTCGCACTTGGAGTTGCCGAGTATGTAGACGCTGTTGAGGAAGTCCCCTTTCAAGGAGTTGCAACAGGGCATAGTGAGGAGAACGTGGGCGAAGTGGTAGATAATTCGACCGAAGAATTCGATGCCCTAGAAACTGATTTAGAAGACGATATCATCGATGAAGATGAAACGGAAGAGATTCCTCATTATAGCACCGACATGCGAATGGACGAGCTGCGAGAAATCCTCAACGATTGCGGCATTCCCTTCAAGGTTGGGATGTCGAAAGAAGACATAGTGGATGTGTTGGACGAGTACTTCTATGGTGCGGATGATGAACCTGGTGATGAAGACGATGACCTGCCTGGGTTCGATGATGAGGATGTTGTCCCATGAGTGGCTTCAAGGACATGGTGCAAGCCGATATCAAAGGCGTGTTCCTGAACCTGGACGAGTTTGCCGAACTGCACACAGTTGTCTATGATGGAGTAACCTACGAAGGAATTCCCATGGTGATGTCGGGGATAAAGGAATCCGAAAGGCCCGCATTGGTTTCCACTGGTGGGGATAGGATTCAGGGGCTGTATCTTGTCACGGCAGTTGTTCACTTTGCCGCGAGTGATTTGGGGGGAGTAGTGCCAGAGAAGGGTATGAGGATCTCGATAAGTGATAGTGATGATGGCTTCCTCAGAGAGTACAGGGTAGCCTCCTCGGTGAACGAACTCGGGATGATTCGCCTGGAACTGGAGGCGATTGACGAATGACCGTTAGGATATCAGAAGTCGGTGCCAACAGTCTCGACCGGGTTAACAAGATACTTGCCGGCATACCGGGGGGCATCTGGAGAGCAACCCACTCGGCCCTGCAAAGGGCGGGGGCTACTGCCAAAACCAGATCTGGGCAGTTCGCGGCTCAAGAATACACCATCAGAAAAGGCGACTTCATGTCCAACGTGCACCAGAAGACACATATCAGCTCCGATGGGGGAGGCGTTGTGTCCTTGAGCATAAGCTACGCGGGCACCGTCCTCCCCCTTCTGATGTTCAGAACGAAGTACTCTCGGAGCGGTAAGCTGGAGACCCAAGTGAAGCGTGAAGGTGTTTCCACCATGTTGGACAGAGTGTTTGCCGCCAGGGTATACGGCCCTCTCAGAGCATTTGAGCGGGTGGGACGTGAGCGATTCCCCATCCAGCAGAAGTTTGGTCCTTCTACCGCACACATGATGCAGAACCCCGTAGTGATTCAGAAGATGGATGAAACAATCCAGGAGACATTTGATCGCCGCTTGGAGCACGAGATAACCAGAGTATTGAACGGTTGGGGAGGGTAGCCTGTGAACCGAATAGCATTGTTGGAGGCGCTTAGGGATTACACCAAAGAGACTGTCGCCGATCTCATTATGCCTACCCGCCAGCAAAAAGGAGATCCGGAGGGAGGCCAAAGGGCAGCCGATGTTCACCTAATGCGCTTGCCGGACAGTTCGTCCGCTACCAAAAAGGCTCCCTATATCATCCATCAACTGATAACCGGGCAAGACATTCAGGAACCCAGACAGCATGTATCATCTTCGGTGTCAATCCGCTCGATTTGTTGTGTGTATCACCCGGACGAGGAAGAGGGAGCTCTGCTGCTCCTAAACCTGATGGAGCGGCTACGGATCCGGTTGCTCAAAGACGTTGTCATAGCAGGGCAGTTCGAACTAGACCTGGAAGCTGGATTAGAGACGCTGATCTATCCCGATGATACCGCTCCGTATTACGCGGGGGAGCTTCTCAGTACGTGGAAGCTGCCTGCCGTGGAGAGGGAGGTAAGACAATGGCTGTAAAGAACAAAAAGAAATCGGCTCCGAAGGAGGAAGTGGAGGTAAAAGCTAAGGAGGCCATCACCGAAACCACCATTGAAGAGCCGGAGAAAAAACCTGCTGACGATCCTGGCAGGTTTTGTGTTTATATCGGACCTAGCATAAGGGGTGTGATTCAGTCGAATACCATCTTCCCGGGAACGAAGCCGGAAGTGGAGAGGCGCCTCGCCTATGCTATTGAGCGATACCCTTTGATTGCAAAGCTCATTTCCCCCGATAAGACATTCGCTGAGGATCGTATCAAGGTAAATACTGCCGGAAACGTGCTTAATGTGTACTACAAGAATCTGGCGTCCGGCAAGTCCAATTGAAGGAGGAATGACAAGTGGCTCAACATGGAGTGTATGTATATGAGAAGGCCACCAGCGTGGGTGTTCCCGCTGTAGCAGAGTCCGGCATACCCTTTGTCATCGGCGCCGCGCCCATTCAAAGCGCTGCAAATCCGGCGAAGATCGGGGCCCCCGTGCTGTGCACGAGTTTTGAGGAAGCTGAGGCGAAGCTGGGATACTCGGAGAACTGGAAGGACTATAACCTGTGTGAGTTCATGTTCTCCCATTTCAAGCTGTACGGAAGCCAGCCCGTAATCTTTGTCAACTTGCTTGACCCCACCGCCATGAAAGAAGTCGTTGCGGCCGTTGACATGGATGTGGTAGACCGTAAAGTAGAGCTCCCGATGGAGGCGATTAACGACACTACTTTGGTCGTCAAAGCTGCCGGTGGGTCTGGGTCTGCCTATGAGAAAGATGTGGACTATGCAGTCTACTACAGCGGTGACAAGTGCTACGTGGAAGTATTGGCTGACGGAAGTGCGTATGACGCAAAAAGTTTAAACATCGCCTACCATAAGGTTAAGCCCGACCTGGTAACTACGGGCACGGTGGCTTTGGGCATGGAAGCTATCGAGCGCTGCTTGGGTGGCTTGGGCGTTGTCCCTGACCTGATTTGCGCGCCGGGCTATTCCCACGATACCACCGTGGCCGCGGTCATGGCGGGGAAAGCCGCTGGTATCAATGGCATGTTCAAGGCCAAGGCGCTGATCGACCTCAGCACCAAGGAAGGGGACGGGGCCACAGATTACAGCGAAGTAAACTCTGTAAAGAACGCCAAAAACATCACGGACGTAAATCAGATCGCTTGCTGGCCCATGCTGAAGCTGGGTGACCGTGTGTTCCACATGTCCACTCAACTGGCAGGCTTGATGGCCTCGGTGGACACTGGCAACGCTGGCTGCCCCTACGAGAGCCCTTCCAACAAGCGGCTGCAAGCCGATTCGATGGTGCTGGATAGCGGGGAAGAGGTTGATCTGACCCATGCCCAGGCCAATATTTTGAACGCCGCTGGTGTTGTAACCGGACTGAACTTCATGGGTGGATTGGTGGCCTGGGGCAACTACAATGCTTGCTATCCGGCCAATAGTGACGTGAAGGATTTCATGATTCCCATATCCAGGATGTTCGGCTGGGTCGGCAAGACTTTGATCAAAACATTCTGGGGCAAGCTGGATAAACCGATGAACAGGCGTCTGATCGACACAGTGATTGATACCTGCAACATCTGGCTGAACGGCCTCGTGGGTAATGAGTACGTGCTGGGCGCACGTGCTGAATTCCGGGAGAGCGAGAATCCGTTGACCGATCTCATGGCCGGTATCATCAGGATTCACATCTACATCACGCCGCCAAGTCCCGCCCAAGAGATTGATTTCCTCCTGGAGTATGACGTTGAATACTTGACGTCTGCTCTCCAGGGTTAGAGAAGGAGGGTTAAGGCATGCCTAAGTTCGACCAAAGTATCATCAACTTTGCGGTGTACGAGGATTCTATGGAGTATGTCGGCATGGCCGAGGCGCAGTTGCCCGATCTTACGACACTGACGCAGACCATTTCGGGAGCGGGGATTGCCGGCAACATCGAGGCTGTCATCCTTGGTCATTTTGAGGAAATGACCCTCACCCTGAACTTCAGGACCACCACGGAGCAAGCCATTAGGCTGAGCGAACCGCGTCGGCACCAGATCGACCTGCGCGTGGCCCAGCAGGTGGAGGACACCGTGGCCGGGCAGGTAAGGGTCCAGGCCGTGAAGCACCTATTCGTTGTTGTGCCAAAGAAAGAAACCGGTGGTTCTATAGCTCCAGCATCGCAACAAGATGCTTCCGGCGAGTACGCCGTCAGGTATTGGGCAACCTTTATTGACGGTCGGAAAGTTCGGGAGATCGATCCGCTCAACTTCATCTTCATGGTTAACGGGAAGGATTACCTCAGAGAGGTTAAGGCCTCGCTAGGAAAGTAACACTACTAACGGCCCAGGGGGACTAGAGTCTCCTTGGGCTTTTTTGGTTTATCAAGAAAGGAGATAATCATGAACGCTGACAAGAAGGACGTTTTTCACGTTGATCAAGACGAGTTTGATGTTGCAAAACAGCAGGCTGAAAGCAGCGGGTCGTCTTACACGCACGTTTTTAAGAAGCCGTTCGAGTACAACGGGGAGACCTACACCAGCCTGACGTTTGAGTGGGACAAGCTAACCGGCAGAGATGCCCTGGCAATCGAGAACGAGATGCAAGCGATGGGCAAGGCCCTGGTGGTACCAACCTTTTCCGGAGAGTACCTGATTCGCATGGCCGCCAAAGCGTGCACTGAGCCCATCGGAGCCGATGCGTTTGAGATAATGAGCATTGCGGACTACAACAAGATCAGGTCAGCTGCCCGGTCTTTTTTACTGCGATCGGAGTTGTAGTCGGCGATGGCGGACAGTGGATCCGGCAGCAGTGCCTAGCAATGGCCAGGACCAATAACACGCCGGTACCATGGTGGTTGTCCTTACCGCTATGGGAGTTTGTCTCCTGGATAAAGGATAGCAACCACACTCTAAAACAGCGATAGACGAAATGAAAGGAGGGCCCCCATGGCAAGTAGGAAAGAGTATGAAATGCTATTCCAGCTCAATGCGCAGCTTGGCAGTAGTTATACGAGCACCTTCAAGAATGCGCAGAGCTCCATTACTTCCATGCAGAATGAGATAGCGGCCCTCAGCAAGATCCAGTCCGATATTTCCTCGTACCAGAAGCAGCAGGATGCAGTCGAGAGAACCCGCCAGAAGCTGGGAGTGCTGCAACAGCAGTATGATAACATCCAGAAAGAGATTCAGGAGACTGGAACTTTCAGCTCCAATTTGGAGAACAAGCTCCTGGCCAAGCAGTTACAGATCGACAAAACGGCTGCTTCGCTGGACAACCAGACTCAAAAGTTGGAGGCCATGGGTGTTCGCCTCAGAGATGCTGGGATTGATGTTGGTAATCTGACTGAGGAAAGCTCTCGGCTCACCAGTGAAATGGAGCAGTTGAAAGAAAGTCAAGTGGAGGCTGCGGACGAAGCTGCAAACTTCGGCACGACAGCCTCCCAAGCTTTTGCGGCCGCAGGGCAGGCACTTGTCGCCGCCGGCATCACCGTGGCGCTGAAGGAAATCTACGAGTGGTTTGGTTCCGCTGTCCAGGCGTCCGTGGAGTTTGAATCTGCCATGACCGGGGTGGCCAAGACCACGGACATGAGCAGCGAAGAACTCGCTGCGATGGCGAGGGAAATCAGGCTTCTTTCAACGGAAATTCCCATTACTACCACTGAGTTTGCGGCGATTGCCGAAGTAGCAGGTCAACTTGGCATTGCAAAAGAGAACCTTTTAGACTTCTCGACCACCATGGCCATGTTGGCTACGGCCACTACTATGACAGCGGAGGAAGCCGCCACATTGCTGGCGCAGTTTGCCAACATCACTCAGATGGATTCGGCTTACTATTCCAACCTGGCCAGCACCATCGTAGAACTGGGCAATAACTTCGCTACTACGGAGCAAAAAATCACTCAGATGGCGCAAGGGATTGCGGCTGCGGGTTCTCTTGCCGGGATGTCTGAGGCCGATATGGTTGCACTGTCTGCTGCTGTTACCTCGCTAGGTATAGAGACGCAGGCCGGTGCCTCTTCGATGAGCAGGCTGATCCAACAGTTGAACACCGCCGTGGAGACTGGGGACCAGCTCGAAGAGTTTGCCTCCATCGCTGGCATGACCGGCGAGGAGTTCAAGAAGGCCTGGGGAGAGGACGCAGTACGAGCACTCGAGGCATTCGTCATTGGCTTGGCAGATACGGAGCGCAACGGAAAGTCGGCTAACGTGGCTCTGCAGGAACTCGGCATCACCGAGATTCGTATGCAGCGCATGATTCTATCCTTGGCTAACTCCGGGGATCTGCTGAACCGTACCATTGAGACCGCAAACAAAGCTTGGGAAGAGAATACTGCTCTTGTTACCGAAGCTGAGCTACGTTATGGCACAACTGAAAGCCAGCTAACGCTCATGCAGAACGCCTATAACAACTTGAAAATCGTCATAGGCGATCAATTCACTCCCGAGCTGCGCAAGCTCTATGCGCTGCAGACCGATGTGCTAAAAACGGTTACGGACTATCTCGAACAGAACCCAGAACTCATCAAGGCGGTTACTGCTTTTGTCGGTGTGATTGGAATAGCCGTTGGAGGACTCACGGGGTATGTGGCTATCACAAAGCTGGCGACAGTAGTGTCCACGGCGTTCGCGGCCGCCATCCCTGGAGTCAACGTAATCATGGGTGTGGCGGTGGCCATCGCCGGGTTGACCGCTGGAATTGTTGCTCTGAACGAAGCAAGCAATAAGTATGTAGACGAATCCTGGTCACTCACCGCTGCATCTAGGATGCAGTACCAGAGAATTCAGGAACTCACTGCGGAATATGAAAAAGCCGTTGCGACATACGGCGAAACTTCGTATGAAGCTCAGTCTCTAAAGTGGAAACTCGAGGAGCTCACTACAGAGTATGAACTCAGCAAGCAGAAGCTTGTCGAGTATAAGGCTGCCCATGAAGCGCTCGTCAAAAGCTATGTCGAGATGACCGAATCGCATGCGAAGGCTACTGAAGAGATCGAGAAAGAGCAGCTGAGCACTCTGGCCTTGATTGCGAAGCTCGAAGAGCTTACGGCAACGACAGACAGCGCTACTGAAAATCAGCAGGCTATCCTGGGTGTGATTAAGGCGCTCAACCGGCAAATGCCGGAGCTCGCTTTGAACTATGAAGATGTAACCCAATCATCCAAAGGATACATTGAGTCCTTGAAGGCCATGGCTCAAGCCCAGGCTGAGCAGGCAAGGCTGGAAGCACAGTGGGCCGAGTACATCGATCGTGTAGGACAGCAAGAATCTCTTAGAGCGGCGAAAGAAGCTGCGGAGCTAAATGCCCAGCTCGCTCAAGAAGAGTACGACCTTGCGCTCAAGGCTTACAACGAAGCTCTTGACTTGTACAAGTGGGATCCCACGGGTGTTAGTGGATGGTTCGGCACTCTTGATGAGGCAAAAGTCCTTAATGTGGCCAAGGAACAGCTGGAGCTCTACAATTCCGTGCTGGAAGAGACTACGCTGCTCTATGAGGAAAACAGCGCTGCAATAGCCGAGCTTGAAGAAGCATTCAATGCCTATCAGAAGTCCCAGGAAGAAGGAATTGCAACTGGGGAGAACCTGGCCGAGGTCATCAACGATGTCCGGGCCAGGATGAAAGAACTGGCCACAGCCTATCAGGAAGCTTACGATGCTGCCATGGAAAGCATATCCGGGCAGTACAAACTGTGGGATGAAGCGGCCGAGGTTGTTGCCAAGTCAGCCGGCGAGATCAACTATGCGCTGGCAACCCAGGCTCAGTATTGGGCAGACTATCGCACTAACCTGGAAAGCCTGACGGCGCGAAGCGAAGACATCGAAGGCCTGTCGGAGCTGTTGGCCACGTTTGCAGATGGTAGTGAAGAGAGTGTCAATGTCATTGCCGGTTTGGCCATGGCGACCGATTCTGAACTACGGGCTATGGTTGCAAACTGGCAGGCCGTCAAAGCTGAACAGGAGATCGTTGCTCAGAGTTTGGCTCAACTCCAGACTGATTTTGCTGCTGCTATGAGTGCGCTCCAGCAGGAGTTGGAGACAGTCGTCGGTGAGATGAACCTGACAGAAGAAGCTGCCGAGAGCGGGAAGAACACCATCGAAGGCTTCATACAAGGATCCGAGGACATGCTCCCAGCAGTCCGTGAGGCCTACGAAAGAATCGCCAAAGCAGCCATTGCTGCGATCGATGCACAGCTTCAAATCGAAAGTCCGTCCCGAGTGTTTGCTGAGCGTGGTAGGTTCGCCATGAGTGGTTTCGTGGACGGGGTTTCTTCCATGGAATCTGAGGTTCTGAAAACCTTGTCGCAAATTGCGGCAGATGGTGTTGGAGCGCTTTCGGTAGAGGCTGAGGTGAGTCAAGAAGCGTCTTATCCGGAGCGGGTTTCGCTTGATGCGGTGATGCCGGCAGGCATAACTGAAATACCTCGAACCTGGGTTGAGTCTCAGGCCAAATTGGCCAGCCTTGTGGAACGCGAGGCACACATCGAAAACATGTCGGAGTTCCTGGCCTCGCTTGCGGACAGTGGCCGGAGTAGCTTTAATGTCATTGCTGGCTTATCGGTGGTCTCTGAAGAACTGGGATCGGTTTTGTCAAATTGGCGAGCAATCCAGACTAACCAAGAGATGGTCGTGGCAGATTGGGCCAGACTGGGTACGGACGTCAAGAGTGTCATAGAGGCAGTGCGAGCAGAGGGGATTGGTGGAAGCGACGCCGTATTTGCGGCGATGGCTACACCTGTCACACAGGAGACTGGCGTAGTTGCTCGCAACGATGCGCTGCGTCCAATTCAGGTGGTCTCGGCACAGACCGCGCCAGCAACGAGTGGGGTAAGGATCCCTCCCATTCAGATTACCTACAACATCACGGGCGTAAGCAATGTCGAAGAGCTAGAGGATGCGCTACGTACGAGGGATGTTGAGCTGAAACGCACACTGATGGATATCCTTGAAGAAATCCAGATAGAAAGAGAAAGGGGGGCTTACGTATGAGCAGGACATACGTCACCAGGCAAGGCGATATGTGGGACAGCATAGCTCACGCTCAGTTGGGCGATGTGTCCTATGCCGATAAACTGATGAATGCTAACGTGGCCCTCCTTGGCTACTACATTTTTCCCTCCGGAATTGAACTGGTGCTTCCGGACGTTGTGCACCCGAAGGCCACTGATGCTGTTCCCCCATGGAAGCGGGTGAAAGGATGAGCGACAAGAATTTGGCCAGACGTACTGAGATACAAGTGTTCCTTGGAGGCGTTGATGTTACTAAGCCCCTACAGAAAAACCTGCTTTCCCTTACGTATAAGGACAATGAGGACGATGAATCTGACATGATTGAGATCCAACTCGAGGATCGGGATGGGGTTTGGTTGACCCAATGGCTTGCAGATTCCACCGAGGAGTCGGGCGAGCCCGCGTCGGTTCCAGAGACTGTGTTCAAGGTAACGGCACCAAGCGGCATAAATGTGCGCAGCGGCCCCGGAGCAGATTATGCCAGAGTGGGAAGTCTTTCCTACGGTAGTGAGGTTGAGGTAGAAAGCATGTCAAATGGCTGGGCTAGGATTTCCTACGGTGGGTCTGAGGCGTATGTCAACGCTTCATACATCGCTGAAGCAGAACCGGAAGCAACCGTTATGACAGAGCAGGAGACGCTAGGACTGAAGATCCAGGCGTCTATCATCCGAAGGAACTGGAATGATGATGGATCAGACAAGATATTGGATTGTGGAGAATTTGAACTTGATGATGTGGATACCAGTGGTCCTCCATCTGTTGTAACGATCAAAGGAGTGGCACTCCCGTTCAATTCGCAGATCCGCCAGGTCAGGAAAAACAAGGCCTGGGAATCCTATAGCCTGTCCGGAATTGCTAACGAGATGGCTTCGTTGAATGGTATGGCCTGCATGTATGAGTCGTCATACGATCCGCACTACGAGAGGGTCGAGCAGCTTGCCATGTCGGACATTGAGTTTCTGTCCAACCTTTGCCATGAAGCCGGGATATCCCTTAAGGTCACAAACAACATGCTAGTCCTGTTCGACCAAAGGGAGTATGAATCCAAACCGGAGCTCCTGACCATTACAAAAGACGACAAGTCGTATAAGAGTTACAAGATGAGGATTGGAAGGGCGAATAAGCAGTTCACCAGCTGTCGTGTAAGGTATATCAACCCCGAAACCGGCCAACTCATTCAAGCCTATGCCTACACTCCAAACTACCGGAAGAACAACAAGAGCAATCAACAACTAGAAATTAAGGCCAGGGTCAGCAGCTATGCGGAGGCCAAGGCGCGGGCCGAGAAGGAATTGCGGCTGCACAATAAAAGGGAGCGCACGGTAATGTTCATGCTGGAAGGTAATCCAGATCTGGTGGCGGGTGTAACTGTCAAGCTCTCAGGCTGGGGCCTGTGGGATGGCAAGTACATCATAAACTCCGCTACGCACATCGTGGGCACCAAGGGTTATATGACGCAGATTTGGTTGCGCCGTGTATTGGAGGGGTACTGATGTATTCAGACATTCTTGGCGGCCTGGTGAGGATTGGAAGAGTTAGTTCTGTGGACAAGGAGAAACGCACTGCCAGGGTCATTTTTGAAGATCATGATGACCTGGTTTCTGGAGAGCTAAAGGTGCTGCAAAACCACCCGACCATCGCTGTCACCAAGAAGGTCGATGGTGATAAGTGGGACTACGAGGCGCAGTATGCCACGTATCCCAGGGACTTGGGGCTCGGTGAGAGCTACAAGAAATCAATACCGGACAATATCAAGCTGGAGAAAGAAATTGAGTATTACAAGACGGAAACGGATCCAAGCTGCACCTATACCGGCCTTCTGGAGAAGAAAAAACACGAGACGATCATCGAAGTGCACCCATGGCTGCCTTACATCGGGCAGCTTGTGGTATGTCTCTATCTGCCGATTTGGAACGGCGATGGGTTTGTATTGGGGGGACTGTGATGGCACAAGTAGGAGCTCTTGGGGACATCGTCTTTCAGGTGTCCGCAGATACAATCAAGACTATAAATAACGTAGTGTGGTCAGGGTCTGCTCGGTATGCCGAACACAAGAGGCACCTGGGCGATACTGCGGTGGAGTTCACTGGTTTGGAGGCGGACACCATCTCGTTTGATATGATGCTTTCTTTGTATCTGGGTGTTGATCCGATGGAGGACATTGAGAAGATCAAGGCATACGAGCGAACAGGGACAGCTCTCCCCTTCGTCCTTGGAGATCGAAGTATCGGGAAGTACAAGTGGGTAATCAAGAGTCATAAGGTGCAGATGCAGACATTTGATGGACGCGGTAATGTAACTGTCGCAATCGTAAGTGTTGAGCTGCTAGAATATGTCAAATCGAGGTGAGGTGGTGCATGAGCTATTTTGTCAGTTCAAGAGACCTGAGCAA
>ERZ773359.5265-NODE-5265-length-12546-cov-5.290609_pt1 | contig 12546 bp, 10 predicted proteins | sample MGYA00374955_ERZ773359 | MGnify/ENA primary metagenome ERZ773359 (study PRJEB29098, sample SAMN04486028) | biogas fermenter metagenome | study: EMG produced TPA metagenomics assembly of the Biogas fermentation microbial communities from Germany - Plant 4 DNA1...
CTCCTATTGACATCTTTCCCCCTCCTTTTCTTGCCGGCTTCTGAGTATTTTTTTTAGGTAAAAACATTACTGTATTTCTGCAGCATCTGTATCTACCTGCCTTTCCTTAAGAAAGTCTTCCAGTTCTTCCCTGGTGATTAATACCTCTCTGGCTTTACTCCCTGCATATGGACCGACAATTCCATCCTCTTCCATCATATCAATCATCCTGGCTGCCCTGCTGTGTCCTATCCTTAGTTTTCTCTGTAGCATAGAGATGGAAGCCCGGTGATTTACTACCAGTTTGATAGCCTCATAATATAATTCATCCCGCTCATCATCTTTATCCAGGTCAAGTTTAGGATCATTTATATCTTCGATATCGAAAATATAATCGGGATTAGCCTGGTTTTTAACAAAATCAACTATTGCAGAAATCTCATCATTGTCTATGTAGGCTCCCTGAACACGTTGAGGTTTCGGGATTCCAGTGGGATAAAAGAGCATGTCCCCTTTACCCAATAATTTTTCTGCACCACCCATGTCCAGTATAGTCCGGGAATCTGTCTGTGAAGAAACAGCAAAGGAGATACGGCTGGGTATATTAGCTTTGATTAAGCCGGTGATTACATCAACTGAAGGACGTTGGGTGGCCAGTATTAAATGAATTCCTGCTGCCCTGGCCATCTGGGCCAGCCGGCAGATACTCTCTTCCACCTCATTGGCAGATACCATCATTAAATCAGATAATTCATCCACAATAACTACTATATAGGGAAGTCTTTCCTCTTCAGCCACTTTCCTGTTATAGGATTCAATACCCCTTGTCCCCGTTTCTGAGAATAAATCATAACGCTCTTCCATCTCTTTTACAACCAGCTTCAATACAGCAGCAGCCTTTTTAGGATCAGTAACAACAGGGGCAAAAAGATGGGGCAAACCCTGATATACACTCAGTTCAACCTTTTTGGGATCTATCAGTATCATCTTGACTTCATCTGGTGTGGCTTTATAGAGAATACTGGTGATAATGGTATTAATACAAACACTCTTTCCAGAACCTGTTGCTCCCGCTACCAGTAAATGAGGCATTTCAGCAAGGTCAGCAACAATAGGTTTCCCATCGATGCCCATACCGAGGGCAAGAGGGATTCTGGCTCTGGTTTTGGTAAACTCCCTGGAGGCTATTATATCCTTCAGGCCGATAGTAATATTTTTCATATGGGGAACCTCTATTCCCACAGCAGCTTTGCCGGGTATAGGGGCTTCTATACGTACACCAGGAGCTGCCAGGGCCAGTGCAATATCATCAGCAAGGCTGACTATCCTGCTTACCTTGACACCACTGGCTGGCTGTAATTCATACCTGGTTATAGTCGGTCCATGATTTACTTTTATGACCTTTGCATTGACACCAAAGCTTTGCAGGGTCTCTTCCAGGATGCTGGATTTATTTCCGGGCTTTTCCCGGTCTTTCCTGGTATCATTTAAAAATTTTAATCCCGGCAGCCTGTACTTATATTCATTACTATCCTTTTCATTCTTGTCCTTTGTAGCAGGTTCATCACTGACAACTGGAGTATAATCAATAACTTCATTTTTATCCTTATTCTCTACAAACATATCCCTTTCTATGAGTTCCTGTTTTTCTTCAAAATCCTCCTCATAAGTATTAATTTCTTCATAATCAGAAATATCTATTACCGGCAGATTTTCATCAAGGCTTTTTTCTTTCTTTCTTTTCTCCCTGATGATAGTAACAATTTTCTTAAAGTAGGTTTTGATTTTTTCAAAAAGGGAAATCAGGAATATATTTGCCCATAAGAGGACACCAATCAGAAGAAAGGCAGTTAACATAACAAATGCTCCTATATAGCCAAATAATTTCATGGCTATCCAGGAGATAGTTCCGCCAATCAGCCCGGCACCCTGGCCCTCTAAGGCATTTTCCAGAGGATAATCAGGGAACTGATATGTATGTAAAATAGCTAAAAAAGTAATAAAAGCCAGGAGAAAACCCAGTAATCTGAAGTTAAACTGAAAGCCCTTTAACCGAATTAAAGTGATGCCCCAGATTAACAAAAGTATTGGTATGATATAGGAACCATAACCAAATACATAAAAATAGAGCCTGGATAATTCTCTACCAACTAAACCAGCCGTATCGGTAAATAAGGAGATTACACTGAGCAGGGCAAAAGCTATAATCAATATCCCCAATATTTCATTTTTTCTTTTTTCTATGAAATCTTTATCTATCGCTAAATCTTCCCTATCTTTTTCTGCTGCTTTTTCTTTTCCTTTATCTTTTCTGGCCATTTTTTTCACCTCATCTGATATCTACATAAACTATAGCTTATAATTTCAGCACTAATATTTATTTCTCCACTGACTATAAATTTCCTGCCTCTATTTTAGCCCAAATCCTCTTTTCCCTCTAACCAACTAATAAAAGTATTAAGGAAAGGAAGGAAAACGAGGGTATTATATATATTAAATATGGTCTGGGCATTGGCTATCTGTCTGCTCAATTCCTGGCTGGAAGCCCTGACCAGGTTCTCAAATAAGAAATAGAAAGGAACCAGGGCTAAAACACCCAGGATATTGAAGATAAAATGTGCCCTGGCCAGCTTCTGTGAAACAGGACTGGCATTAATGCTGGCCAGATAGGCAGTAAAACAGGTGCCCATATTACTGCCCAGGATCAGGGCTATTGATGTCCTTAAATTAATCAGCTCATTAAAGGCCAGGCCTATGATAACACCGGTCAGGGCACTACTGCTCTGAATAATTGCAGTTATTATAGTCCCGGTCAATATACCCAGATATATATTTTTTGAAGAATACAGTAAGAAAGATTCGATAAGCCTTCTTTTCTCTGGAGACTCAAAGAAAAAGGTCATCAGGATCAGGCCAGCAAATACTATTCCGAAAAAAAGGATACTACTTCCGATATAAAAGAAGGTTCTTTTCCTAATAAATATACCTATAAGGGCTAAAGCCAGGCCCAGGGCAATAAGATAGGGGTAATAGTTTATGACCGGGAAGGTGAGGATTTGAGCTGTTACAGTAGTCCCTATATTGGCACCTAACATGATTCCTATGGCTGGTTTTAAAGATATTGCCCCGGCTTCAAGCAAGCCGATCAGGATGACAGAAACAGCACTGCTGCTCTGGATTATAGCTGTTATTATTATACCAATTAAAATAGATAGATATAGATGTTTATCAAGGGAGATAATTAGATCTTTTATTCTCTTGTTGACCAGGCTTTTAATAGCCCATTTGCTACCTTCCAGACCTGTCAGAAATAGAAAAAGACCAGAGATAAAAATAAGCATAGCTATATTTCCTTTCTATTCTCCTTTAGAATATAACTATGCCTTTCTCTCATGTTTTAGCAGTTTTTCTAATAATAAATATCATTTTTCAGGATGGAGCCCGGCTGTAACTCCGGGCGCAGGTAATCCTGGGGATCTGTTGATACGATTTTCCCTATCTTTATCTCATTACTTTCTGTTTTCTCTACCAAAAGGGTTAGCCCTCTACTAAGACTGATTTCCTCATATTCTGGATTAAAGTTTTCATATCCTTCCAGGATCAGCTCCAGGGGATAGATGGAATAATTGAGCATTTAATCCTTCACCTCTTCCCTGCTCTTATCCAGTGATCTTAGTTTGGCCAGGGCAGCATTTAAACCTCCTACTTCATCCACTAATCCCAACTCTACAGCCTCCTTGCCGATAAGGACTGTACCCACATCCCTGACTAGCTCGCCGGTACGGAACATCAACTCCCTGAATTTTTCTTCCGGTATTCTGGAATGAGTACTTACAAATTTAATAATCCTGTCCTGCATTTTATCCAGATATTCATAGGTCTGGGGAACACCGATTACCATGCCCGTTAACCTTATTGGATGAATGGTCATGCTGGCTGTAGAGGCAATATAGGAAAAGTCTGTAGCTACTGCGATAGGAACACCGATACTGTGTCCGCCTCCCAAAACCAGGGATACTGTCGGCGTATCCATACTGCTGATCATCTCTGAGATGGCCAGCCCGGCCTCTATATCCCCGCCGACAGTATTAAGGATGATCAAAAGACCTTTTATATTAGGATTTTCTTCTATGGCTACCAATTGTGGAATAATATGTTCATATTTAGTTGTTTTATTCTTTGGCGGTAAAACCATGTGGCCTTCAATCTGCCCTATTATTGGCAGGATATGTATATCACTCTTTACTTCAACAGGCGGCGAACTTTCTCCCAACTGCTTGATTGATTCTATAGTTCTGGCAGATTCTTCAGTCTCTTCTTCTTGCTTTCCCCGTTCTGGTAAAAAATCCTGTTTTATGCCCAATTATAATCACTCCCTGAGTTATTTTCAGGGATTAGTATTATCATCTTATATCCAGTTTATGCAAATAAAATAAAAAGCAGCCAGCAAATAAACTGACTGCTTTATCTTAACTCTTAAACCTGCATTATAATTGGAAGGATCATTGGATTTCTTTTTGTTTTTTTGTAAATATATTCATTCAGGGTTTCACGGATTTGATTTTTTAATATTGACCATTCTGTTACTTTATTATTTTCACATTCTTTCAGCTTTTCTTCCAATCTGGAAGTTAATTCTGCAATTAATTCTTCAGATTCTCTAATATAAACAAAACCACGGGTAACTATATCAGGTCCTGATAGAATCTTTCCATGACTGTCAATAGTCAAGACTACGATAATTATTCCATCTTCTGATAGAAGTTTACGGTCTCGCAGAACAATATTTCCAACATCGCCGACCCCAAGGCCATCAACATAAATACTACCAGCCTGTACGCTGCCGGCTTTTTTAACCTGTCTTTCGGTAAAGACTATCCGGTCACCAATCTCAGCAATATAGATGTTCTTTTCCGGTATTCCAACTTCCCGGGCCAGTGAGGCATGACGGATTAGATGCCTGTACTCACCATGGGTTGGAACGAAATATTTGGGTTTCACCAGGTTTAACATGAGTTTCAATTCTTCTTGACTGGCATGTCCAGAAACATGCACACCGGATATATCTTCATAGATAACCTCAGCTCCCTTTTTATAGAGCTGATTTATGGTTTCACCGATAAAACGTTCATTTCCTGGTATTGCCGAACCGGAGATAATGACTGTATCTCCCTTCCGGATATTGATATGATGATGGTCTCCCCTGGCCATCCTGGTAAGTGCAGCCATTGGCTCACCCTGGCTGCCGGTAGTCAAGAGAACGATTTCATTATCAGGGTAATTATCACAGTTTTTAATGTTTATAATCATATCATCTGGAATCGTTAAATATCCCAGGCTCCTTGCAATTTCAATATTATTAATCATGCTTCTTCCGGTCAGAGCCACTTTACGCTTATATTTAAAAGCTGAATTTATTATCTGTTGAACCCTGTGGATATTTGAAGCAAATGTGGCTAAAATAATCCTGTTTCTGGCTACTCTGAAGATTTCTTCTATGGTATTACCAACAACACTCTCAGAAAGGGTATAACCTTCTCTTTCTACATTGGTACTGTCAGAGAAAAGAGCCAGAACTCCAGGGTTGGAATTGCCCAATTCAGCCAACTTATGAAAATCAGCTACCTCTCCATCTATGGGAGTCTGGTCAAACTTAAAGTCACTGGCATAAATTATTGGTCCCAACGGTGTGTGTACTGCCAGAGCACAGGTATCTGCAATACTATGATTGACCCTGATAAAGTCAACCTTCATTTTTCCGATACGAACAGAACTACCAGGATTAACAACCTTTAAACGGGTTTTTTTCAACATGCGATGTTCTTTCAGTTTTCCTTCCAGTAAACCCTGTGTCAACCTGGTACCATATACTGGAACATTGATTTCCCGAAGTAGATAAGGTAAAGCACCGATATGATCCTCATGCCCATGGGTCAAGGCAATTCCTTTGACCCGGTCTTTATTTTCCCTTATATAAGTAAAATCTGGTATCACCAGATCAATACCTAATAATTCATCTTCCGGAAACATTACACCGGCATCTATAATAAGGATCTCGTCACCTACCTCAACTACCATCATGTTTTTTCCGATTTCTCCTATTCCACCTAAGGGAATCACTGATACTTGATTATTATTATTATTATTTTTCTTATTTCTTTTTGTCATTAAATAAAAAAAGACACCTCCATTTAATCCGTGCATTAAAGTTTAACAAATGATCATTCCAATAATCCGTTCACTTACCCGTTATCTTTATTATATCCTTTAAAACTATAAAAGACAAGCCCTCTCTTAAAAAAGAAGTATTAAAGGAGTTGGAACTCCCTTAATACCTCGCTAAGTCTCTCCCTTTCATTGTCATTCATTTCAACCAGCGGCCCTCTTACTCCACCGACTTCAAAACCGATAAGATTCAAGGCAGTCTTGACAGGTATAGGATTAGTAGTTATGAAAAGAATTTCAAATAATTTACCCAGTTTCTTATTCATCCTGATGGCTTCATCCAGTTGATTGTTTTTGAAGGCAGTAATCATTTTCTTGATTTCATTTCCCGCCAGATGTCCGGCTACACTGACAACCCCTGTTCCCCCTACTGATAGTACCGGTAAAGTCAGGCTGTCATCACCGCTGTATACCAGGAAATCATCTGGGAGCAGCCTGGTAAGTGCAGAAACCTGATTTAAATCCCCACTGGCTTCTTTTACAGCTATGATATTATCAATTTTAGCTAATTCCAACATGGTTTCCACTTCAATATTCCTTGCTGTGCGGCCTGGGATATTATAGAGCATGATGGGGAGGCTGGTTCTTTCTGCAATTGCCTTAAAATGATGATAAAGGCCGGATTGTGGCGGTTTATTATAATAAGGAGTAACCAGCATGATACCATCTACCCCTATCTTTTCAGCTTCTTCTGTCAATCTAATACTTTCTGCCGTGGAATATGAGCCGGTTCCGGCCAGTATTGTTGCCCTGTCTCCCACCTCATCCACCACGGTTTCCAGTAATTTCATCTTTTCATCATAGGTCAGGGTAGGGGATTCTCCAGTCGTACCCAGAACAACGAGGCCATCTGAACCATTATCTACCAGGTAATTGGCCAAATTCCTTGCTTTCTCTAAGTCCAGCTCCAGTTTCTCGTTAAAGGGGGTAACCATTGCCGTCAATAATTCACCGAAACTATCCATCTCATCACCTCTTTATTGATTTAATTCAAATATTTTATGAAGTGCATTAAGGGCATCTTTTTCTTGTTCTCTTTGTACTAAGCAGGAAATAGTTGTATGTGAATCAGTTGTCTGGTAAATTTTAATCCTTTTAATATTCAGGGCTTCAACTATTTTTGCCATTACTCCCGGCCGGCCGGTCATACCGCCGCCTACGACAGAAACCTTCACCAGATCATCTCTTAATTCATAACTGAAGTTTTGTTCCCGCAGTAAACCAAGTACCTTCTCTTTATCTTTGCTATCAATTATAAAAGAGCTGGCTTCAGGCCGTATATTTATAAAATCAACACTAATTCCTTTTTCAGCCAATAGATTAAAGACCCTTAAGCCTGTTGCATATTCGGCAGGCTCTTCCGGTATAATTTTTATAAAAATAATATTACGACGGCTGGCTACCCCTGTAACCGGTCTGTCTCCTTTGATGCTGCGCATACCATTGCTGTTGATCAAGGTTCCCGGTCCGTCTTCAAAAGTAGACTTGATCTTGATTGGTATTCCTTCCACCATGGCTATTTCTGCCGCCCGGGGATGAATTACCCTGGCTCCCTGATATGCCAGCTCACACACTTCATTGTAACTGACTACTTCCAGGATGCGGGCTGATTCTACAAGGCTGGGATCAGCAGTCATCACACCGGCAACATCTGTATAAATCTCAATATACAAAGCACCAATAGCTGCAGCAACGACACTGGCTGTAGTATCACTACCACCCCTGCCCAGGGTGGTTATCTCACCATCCCAGCTTATTCCCTGAAAACCTGCGATAACAGGAATTTGGCCATCCATTAATGCCTTATTAACCTTTTCCGGTATTACTTTCTCTATTTCTGCCTCACCAAAATTTTCATCTGTGTAGATACCTGCCTGTGCCCCTGTCAGAGCAATAGCACTAATACCATGTTTCTTCAGAGTCTGAACCAGCACAATGGCTGAGATAATCTCCCCACAGGACATCAGGAGATCTTTTTCCCTTCTATCAATATCAGGATGAATATCACTGGCGATTTGTATTAAGGTATCAGTAGCATAGGGTTCACCTAATCTTCCAATTGCTGAAACTACCACTGCAGGTTTATAACCATTATCAATTGCTTTCTTGATGTGTTTAACTACCAATTCTCTCTTTTCTACAGTATTAAGGGAACTTCCACCGTATTTCTGTACTATTTTTTTCATAAAAACCTCCTGCTAAACAGGCAAATTATAATATATTTTATCATAATCCATTATCTAATACAATCAAATCCCCCTATATTCTATCAAAACCGGCTGTATCTGTTTATTATCCAGGGCATATTCTGCCGCCTTTTTGATCAGGTCAAACCTGGCAACCAGTGAATTCTTTTTTTCCAGTGGATTATCCTGTCCGAAGGGAACAAAAAACACATTTTTCGTATTTAATAAAACACCCAGATTCCTGGCATTTAGGCCCAACCCATCATTTGTGGCAATTGCTATCAAAACTGGCCTCTCGTTACGCAGATGAGCTTTGGCTGCCATTACCACAGTTTCATCTATAATACCATTAGCCAGCTTACCCAGGGTGTTTCCAGTGCAGGGAGCAATTATTAATAAATCAAGCAATTTTTCAGGCCCGATGGGTTCGGCTTTAACAATGGAATCTATAATATCATTTCCACTGATTCCTTTTATTTTATCAAGCCATTCTCTGGCAGCACCATACTTGGTATCAAGTTTTCTGATTGGTTCAGAGACTATGGGAATAAGTTCTGCCCCAACCTTAATTAAGTCCTCCATTGCCTGTATTGTTTTGTCCAGTGTACAAAAAGAACCAGTTATGGCATAACCTATTTTCTTTCCCTGTAAAAGCAAAACAATTCACCTCCTTAAAAGGAACCGGATAAGTTTTTAGAAACTCAGTGATTAAGTCCGGAATATGAATTGATCAGGTCTGGAATAAGATCGGCAAGGATTTTCCCGGCAGTTACAGGAGCAGTTTTCCCCGGTAAACCGGGAGCAAGTATTGCCTTTATGCCCCTTTCTCTGGCTGCTGAAAAATCAGTCCCTCCTGGCGAAGAAGCCAGATCGATAATCAAGGCAGCTTCCTTTAATAGGGCAATGGACTCTTTATCTATAACCAGTGCCGGTACAGTATTAAAGATGATATCCATATCTGGCAGATAGGTCTTTACCGAATCATAAGTAAGCATCTCTATACCCAGATCTTTTCCCCTGGCTATGGCAGCTCCATCCCTTGTTACAGCAAAGGTATTTGCACCCAATGCCTTTAATCTCCAGGCCAGACTCAGACCGACCTTTCCTAAGCCATAGACGAGGATATTACTACTAGCAAGAGTGATATCTGTCTCCTCAATAGCAATTTTGATGGCAGCTTCGGCAGTCGGTATTGCATTTAGTATGGCCAGATCATCCAGACGGGAAAGCTCAATATAATTTATACCATTATCCTCCAGTATTTTTTTCAAAAGGGGATTGGCAAAACCGATGAGGAACAAGACATTTTTATTCAGTAGATTAAAAAAACCGGAATTTAATTGAATTCTTTCTTCCACAAAGGTGTTTTTCAAATAGCCTTCTTCGTCTGTACTGGACATGGGTGCTATAACTACATCAGCATTCCTGACAACCTGTTCTATATTACTTGAAATAAAAAGCCCCGGTCCCTTTAAGGGACGGTCTGACAGGACTGATAGTTTGAAACCTCTTTCAGCAAGGATTTCCACCAGGACCTCTTCCCTGCGATCTCCACCAATGACAGCTATTTTTATTTTTCTTCCTCCTCCCAGGAATAAACTAAAAAATTATACAGTACAGTATATGTATTCTGTAAGGAGGAAGTGAATATTATTTAAACCGGACCGGTTCCTTTTAAGGAGAATCCTAATCAAGCAGATGTTCCAATCCATAGACCAGGCCGGAAATCTGGTCTATCTTATCCAGGGCCAGTTTTACTCCTGGCATGAAAGACTTCCGGTTATAGGAATCATGTCTTATTAAAAGGGTCTGGCCCTCTCCTCCAAAAATTACTTCCTGATGGGCCACCAGGCCTGGCAGCCGCACACTATGTATCTTTACTCCTTCAGCATCAGCACCTCTCGCTCCGCTGATTTTTTCTATCTCCTCTAGTTCAGAATCCCTCATAGTATCCCGCTTTTGATTTAATAATTCAGCTGTTTTGATAGCCGTACCGGAAGGTGAATCCACCTTCTGGTCATGATGTAATTCTATAATTTCAACATTAGAAAAGTACTTTGCAGCCTCTGCGGCAAACTGCATCATTAATACTGCACCCAGGGCAAAGTTTGGAGCAATCAGGATATTGGCCTTATTATCCCGGGCCATTTTTTCTATATTTTCCAGATCTACTTCTGTTATACCGGTGGTCCCGACAATCATATTGACTCCATTAGTTAAACCAATCCTGATATTCTCCATTATCACTGTTGGAATTGTAAAATCAATAATCACATCAGGCCCTGTTTCTCTGATTAACTTTTCTAAATCATCATTTATGATTAACTCTTCAGCATCCAGTGCCAGCAGGTCCATTATATTCTTACCTGCATTAACCCGGTCACAGACTCCAACCAGTATTTCCTCTCTTTCAAGAACTATGGTTTTTACTACTTCCTGGCCCATTCTGCCACAGGCACCATTGACAATTACTTTCTTTTTCATACTCAATACTCCTTCCTTAATACTGAATATATCTATAAATCTATATCTAATTATAACATTATTTTACCGGCTGTCCATAAATCCCCTGACAACAGAATAAAATAATGCCAGCTTAAGCATAATAAATGATAGAAAAATAAGAAGGAGGCTAAAATGAGCAATAATTATAAAAAGAGAGTAGCCTATTTCTGTATGGAATATGGACTGGACCAGAAACTCCCTCTCTACGCCGGCGGCCTGGGCATCCTGGCCGGTGATTATCTTAAGGCAGCCTATGACCTGGATCTCCCCATTGTAGGAATAGGTATACTCTGGTGGCAGGACTATACAAAACAATTAATCGGTGCTGATGGATATCCCTATGATACCTATCCGGTTCATGATTTCAGTTTTCTGGAGGATACCGGCAAAAGGGTTACTGTGAAGATCAGTGGTGAGGATGTAGAATGCAGGATATACAGGGCTAATCAATTCAATAATAAGGACCTCTATCTGCTGGATACGGGCAAACCGGGCACCAGGCACGGCTGGATAACAGATAAATTATACTCAGGTAATAACTATGACCGGATCGCCCAGGAAATAGTACTGGGAATTGGCGGCATCAGGGCTTTAAGGGAACTGGGTATAGAGGTGGATCTCTATCACTTTAATGAGGGACATGCAGCCTTTGCCGGTCTGGAATTGATCAGGGAGAAAATGGAGAAGGCAAATATGGTATTTGAAGAGGCCCTGGCAGAAACCAGAAAAGAGGTTATCTTTACGACCCATACTCCCGTTTCAGCAGGAAATGAAGCCCATGACCTGAATCTTCTGCTGGAAATAGGGGCCAACAATGGTTTAAACTATGAGCAACTAAAGAAAATCGGCGGTGACCCCTTTAATATGACTGCTGCCTGCCTGAGAATGTCCTACATAGCCAACGGAGTATCCAGACTACATGGTGAAACAGCCAGGAAGATGTGGGGACATCTGGATGGAGCAGCCAGGATTATTTCCATAACAAATGGTGTACATAAAAACACCTGGCAGAACAGGGAAATAGCAGAGGCCTATGAAAAAAATGATGACAAAGATCTCTGGACTGCCCACCTGAAGGCTAAAAAAAGACTGGTGGATTTTATTGCCAGCAGGACAGATGCCAGACTGGATCCGGAAAAGCTGATTATAGGTTTTGCCAGGCGTGCTGCCCCTTATAAACGTAGTGAATTAATTTTCCGTGATACAGAACAGATCGATGACCTGCTAAAGACCGGGAAAATACAACTTGTTTTTTCCGGTAAAGCCCATCCCAATGATCATTATGGTAAGGATATTGTAGCTACCCTGGTCAGGATGGATCGTAAGTACAGGGATAATGTGGTTTTCCTGGAGAATTACGATATGGAAATAGCCTCATATCTGATTCCAGGTGTCGATGTATGGCTTAATAACCCTAAAAGACCCATGGAAGCCAGCGGCACTTCAGGGATGAAGGCAGCTATGAATGGTGTTTTGAATTTAAGTGTCCTTGATGGCTGGGTGGCTGAGGGCCCAACCCATAATGTCAGCGGCTGGATTCTGGACATGGTTTTCGCTGACCTTGATGAGAAACTGGATGAGGATGAGAAGGATTTAAGGGCCTTATATAAGATTTTACGAGAAGAGGTCATCCCAATTTATTATGATGACA
>ERZ773359.5269-NODE-5269-length-12539-cov-11.381849_pt1 | contig 12539 bp, 7 predicted proteins | sample MGYA00374955_ERZ773359 | MGnify/ENA primary metagenome ERZ773359 (study PRJEB29098, sample SAMN04486028) | biogas fermenter metagenome | study: EMG produced TPA metagenomics assembly of the Biogas fermentation microbial communities from Germany - Plant 4 DNA1...
TCACGGCCAGCTTGGAAGGCTGGAATTCTACCATTGAACTACACCCGCATTTTTCTGCCTATCCTCAAGCGACTTTTATATTATACAAAGCCCTTCGGTTTTTGTCAACTATATTTTACTGTGTATTCTGAAGATTTATTTCTGGTTGCAGAATCTGAACGTAATATTCATCGTAGGTAATATTGCTTTGATAAATTTCACTTGCTATTTCGGGGCCTACATATCTTAAATGCCATGGCTCATATTTATATCCGGTTATATGTTCTTTATCCTTTGGGTACCGAATAATAAAGCCATATTTATGAGCATTCTTACTGTACCATTGGAATTCTTCAGTTTCTTCAACGCTGTAATTATTTATTATTACATCAACAGCTAAGCCGGTATGATGTTCACTATGCCCGCCCCTTGCATTCAGGCTGTCTACATCTTCAATGGTACGGCCGCTGTTTACAGCATTATTCCAGATCCAATGTTGCGTTTCAATGCTTCTGTAGGTTCCATATGCTGTAATATTCAAGCCTAATTTCTTGGCATCCTCATGCATTTTTACAAATGCCTCGAAAGCTTGTTTTTGAAGATACTGTGGTCCAACGCCGGGAGCACATATGGCTGAATCCAGTTGAACCAATTCCGGTTTAAAATCATCGGGAAGTTTATTATATTTGTTTACTAAAACAGTTATGTCATGTCCATCATCGATAATATTCACATTTTCGTAAAATTCACAATCTAGGCCAATGTTTACATATGTAATGATTTTTTCGTAAGGATAATCAGGATTCTGCTTTTTATAGTTAATATATCTTTCTGTATTCTCGCCTATAAAATATGGCAAATCAGAATATAAAGCCAATTCCTGACTTTCTGTTAATTCTTCATTTGAAACAATATCCTTCGATGGCTGTTCCTCTTCAGGGTAAGATGCCTGTTCATGGGGAATATCGTTAATTTCATCATCCATACCTGGCAGAACTTCTTCTGTTTCGTTGCCATAAAGCTTATCATTGTCCTTTGAACCTTTATTACCCTGAAAGTATATAGAGCCACATATAATAAGTATTATAAGCAGTATAATGTTAATTCCTGAAATAATATGAATCTTTTTTCTGACTGATTTTTTTTTCATGACAAAAACCCCCGATTTAGAATACCAATATTATATCCCGGTTGAGGTATTTTATCAATTATTGTAGAAAAGGAACGCTGAAAAATGCCGGCCGATAATGTTATATAATAAATGTCGAGCATGACAACAGGCAGTTTATAAAACAAACAAACTGTAAATTTTCGTCCAGCCTGATTATCAGAAAGCAAAATCCTTATTAATGGAATCGGGAAATTAGTGTGTAGAAAAATGAAATACATCAGCAGTATTATAAAAAAGCAGGCTGATGCTTTTTTGCAGCATCAGCCAAATTGATTAATTATTCCCGGCAACAGCCCTGTTCAGTGCACAAATTATCGCCTCAAAGGATGCAGTGGTAGTATTTCTGTCCTTTCCTACTCCAAAAACGCTTTTTCCTCCACCGTTAGCCAGTTGTATGTAAGCTACGGCTTCAGCATCTGCACCACTCGAAAGAGCATGCTCGGAATAGGCTTCAAAACGATATTTCGAAGCACTGGCACCTTTCAGTGCATCAAAGAATGCAGAAATGGGTCCGTTTCCTTTTCCTGATATCTCAAGTAATTCATTATTTTTGTATATTCGTGCACTTATTGTTACCGATTCGCTTCTGCTTTCAATCCGGTAATCTACCAGTTTGTAGGGACCGGTAGCGTTTAAATAATTTTCTCTGAATACATCCATAATTTCATCAGGTGACAGTTCCCTGCCTGTTTCATCAGATTTCTGTTTGATCATTACTCCAAATTCAGGATGCATCTCTTTTGGAAGTATATATCCAAATTCATGCTCCATAATAAACGCCACTCCACCTTTACCTGATTGGCTGTTTATGCGGATAATGGCTTCGTATTGCCTTCCTATATCTGTCGGATCTATTGGAAGGTACGGTACATCCCAGTATTCGGGTTTTTGTTCCCTTAAATATCTGAAACCTTTATTAATTGCATCCTGGTGAGAGCCTGAAAAGGCAGTAAAGACCAGTTGCCCGGCATAAGGGTGTCTTTCATGTACTTTCAGATCGGTGCATTCCTCATAGGTTTTTATTATTGAGTTTATGTCCGAAATATCAAGTTCGGGATCAATTCCCTGGGAAAAGAGGTTTAGCGCCACTGTTATTATATCAAGGTTTCCGGTTCTTTCACCATTTCCAAAAAGGGTGCCTTCCACCCGATCGGCACCAGCAAGCATGGCCAGCTCTGTTGCAGCCACTCCGGTTCCCCGATCGTTGTGGGTATGCACACTTATTATAACGCTATCTCTGCAGCTGATATTTCTGCAGAACCATTCAATTTGATCTGCATATACATTTGGAGTAGTCATCTCAACGGTTGCAGGAAGGTTAATTATAGCTTTCTTCTCCGGGGTTGGCTGCCATATGTCCAATACCCTTTCACATATTTCGAGGGCAAAGTCCATTTCGGTACCGGTAAAGCTTTCAGGTGAATATTCAAAGCGGATATCGGTATCACAGTTTTGGCTTAACTGTTTTATCAGCTTTGTCCCTTCGACAGCAATATCTATAATTTCAGGTTTATCCTTCTTAAAAACAATACGGCGCTGTTGTTCTGAAGTCGAGTTGTACAAATGTACTATTGCCTGCTTTGCTCCTTCAAGTGACTCAAATGTTCTTCTAATCAAATGTTCTCTTGATTGCGTTAAAACCTGTATAGTGATATCATCGTTCAAAAAGCCTTCAATAATTCTGCGAACAAAGCGGAAGTCGGTATTCGAAGCTGACGGGAAAGCTACTTCTATTTCCTTAAACCCTATCTTTTTCAGAAGGTTGAACATCCTTAGTTTTTTCTCAACACTCATCGGGACGGGCAGTGCCTGATTGCCGTCTCTTAAGTCAACGCTGCACCATATGGGGGCTTTATCAATTGTGTTATTGGGCCATGTCCTGTCTTCCAGAATAAATTGTGGATGTTTTTTGTATTTTTTCCAGTTCATTTTAGTGACCTCCTTTATATAATCTTAATGAATTTGTTTTATAATAAAAAACCTTCCGCCTCTTCTGCTAAAGAGACGGAAGGTTGTTCCGCGGTACCACTCTTTTTTATTCCTTTCGGAATACACTCATTCAGATACCGATAGATCTTCCCTGATGCTATGACTGATTCTACAAAAAAACCTTCGCCAAAAGAGACGAAGGATTAATAAACCACTCTTTTTCAATCCAGATACAGGTCAATCGTACCGATATCCTGCCCTGATAACGATGGGCTTTCGTCCGGTCCTACTATAGATTTCAGACGGCAACTCCAGGGCCAGTTCAATACCATTCCCCTGCTGTTTCACACCAGCCAACAGCTCTCTGAAAGGTTCCGGGTATCTACTATTCCCCTTCACAGTTTTTAGATATTTGATGATATATTACTATGGAAATTAGCATCAGTCAAGAGTATTTTTAAAAATTTTTTTAAAAAAATTGCAACTTACAGAATTACCCCAAATTGTAGAAAATATGTATAATATTGTTTTATTGTTTTATTGTTTTGCATTTTGGGGAATATTTGGATATGAGATAAGCACCCGCGTGTAAATGTGCCGGTTTGCTTTCTATTTTTAATATATCAGCCATGATGAGTTGATTCATTTATTTCAGCCATATGCGCTGCTTCACAAAAACATTTCAGCAGTTTCGGTGAATATGGGTTATCCTGTTTGGTGGGTTTGTTATTCTTTTGGCAGTTCTTTATTTCAGACCATTCCAAAAATGAGTCAACCCTTGTAAAGTTACTGAACTGGCTCCTGAAATCGAATGCCAGTCCGTGGACAAACCTTTCCTGGAACATGATTATTCCGACTGTATGAGAAAAGAGCTTGAAGCAATTAAGCTCTGTCTCCACCATAATGTCGGTTTTTGCCAATTGTAATATACTTACATATTATTATATAGTTAACATATATCAGCGTCAACATATAATTATCTCAAAACAATTTATCTTAACTATTTACGATAAAGGCTCATCACCACATGTGATTTCATGGCAAGCTTATACCGGGCAAAAATACAGTATTATAAAATTTGCATTATTTATTATGGTGGAAATACTTTGAGAAATGGCCATTTAACAATAAAAACTGTTTGGAATTATTTTAAGTTATCCATAAGTATAAAAACAGGGTGTATAACCCCTACTGTCTCTCCTCCCCATGTTTTGACAGGTGGATAATGAAATTTTCTAAGTTTCCCCAATACTTCATCAGATAATGTACCCAGTTGTTTTAATGTTTCAATAACAACCGGATCAACAGCCCTTACTCCCCCATCCTGAATTTTAATACTTATACCAAGACCTTTTGAATGAACGTGAACACAGAATACACCATCTGACCCCATTTTACCGAAATGATCACCAGATGTTGCCCTGATTAATTCTGTGTCTATTCTGCCATCTCCTGCAATCATGTCCGGGTGTTTCTTTACTGCATCATACAGAAGTTCCTGCTCATCCTTATATTCCCCGTTTAAAAATCCGGTATCAAAAATCCTGGCATATGCAAGGGCCATGTTTTTCAGCGGAACCCCGAAAACAGGAACACCACACCCGTCCACTCCTATATAAATTTTCTCTTTAGGATAGCCACTAAATTCAGATATTGTTTCAAGTATATCCTGCTGTACAGGGTGGTCAAAGTCTGAATAATTTTCAATAGACCACCCCATAGCCTTACAGGCTGCAATATTGCCAAGATGTTTTCCCGAACAGTTGTTATGCCACTGCGCAGGTTTTTTTCCCGTACCATATAGCTCAAATTTCTCGTTTAAACCATAGGGTTCCCTTATCCCGCAGGTAATATCACTTTCTTCTACTTCAAGCTTTTTTGCAATTGATAGAAGAGTTTGCACATGTTTAGTGCCGCCGCTGTGGGATGAAGCCATAATGGCCAATTCCTGCATAGTTAATCCAAAACGCTCGTTAATTTTCTTTTTCAGGTGGGACAATAAAATAAATGGTTTTCCTGATGAGCGAAAATAACAAATTTGTTCAGGATTCCCTAAGTAACTGATAAGTTGCCCTTCGGTGTTAACTACTGCAATATTGCCGTGGTGAATACTTTCTACCAATCCATTTCGAATTACTTCTGCCAGCCTCTCTGTCATTATATACCTCCCTTGTTATTCTTGCCTTTAGCATTTATAATTAGTACAGGGATTTCTCCCCACCGAAAAAAACTTCAGGTACTCAGTAATACATCAATAAATCAATGTTTTTAGAGGCTGAATTATGAAGGTTCTTGGAATAGTTTCGGAGTACAATCCGCTGCATTCAGGACATATCTACCATATCCGGGCTTCGGTTGAAAAAACAGGAGCAACTCATACTGTTTGTGTAATGAGTGGAAACTTTGTTCAACGTGGTGAGCCTTCTATTGTTGACAAATGGGCCAGAACAAGAATGGCACTTAATGCAGGGATAGATCTGGTGCTGGAGCTGCCCGTTGTTTTTGCTTGCGCATCAGCAGAATTGTTTGCATACGGAGCTGTGCGTACACTTCACAATACCGGCATTGTGGATTTTTTAAGTTTTGGCAGTGAGCAGGGTGAACTTGGCTCACTATGGAGAATAGCATCGGTATTGTACGATGAGCCTTTGGAATATAAGGAACTTCTAAGGAAATATTTAAATGAAGGCCATTCTTTCCCCTCATCCCGTGAGAAAGCTCTACACGCAATTCTTCGTGAATTGCCGGAAAATATATTGTCTAAGTCTAACAATATTCTTGCCATAGAATACCTTAAGGCTCTGAAAAGTTTAAAAAGCAGTATGCAGCCTGTAACTGTAAAAAGGATGGGGGCTTCGTATCTGAGCGCTGAAATTTCTTCATCTTTTTCAAGTGCCACTGCCATCAGGAAATTTTTACAAAATGGAGGATTAATAACCGATCCTGTTTTATCAAATAATCTTCCGGGTTTTACTGTTGACCTGATAAAAAACGAGTTAAAGAAACAAAGGGGGCCTGTTTTTGCTGATGCCTTTTCGGAAATTATACTGCATAAACTGCGACTGATAGATCCGGACATGCTGAGGCAGATTCCGGATGTTACCGAAGGACTTGAAAACAGGCTCATTTCCTGTGCTCTGCAGGCAGGTACGCTTGGCGAACTAGTTGAAAAAGTATCAACAAGCAGGTATCCTTCCACCCGTGTAAAGAGAATTACATCAAATTTATTGTGGGGTATTACAAAAGACCAGCTTAGAAATTTTGTGAATGACGAAAACTGCGGTTATTTGCGGGTACTTGGATTTAACAACAAGGGGCGTGAATTACTTGCAAGAATTCAGAAAGAAGCCAAGCTTCCTTTAATTGTAAAAGTGTCAAACTACAGAAATCAATTATCGGGCTTGTCTAAAGTAATGTTTGAATATGATATAAAAGCAACCAATTCATATGTATTAGCCTTTCCTGATAATAGCCAAAGAGTTGGAGATCAGGACTTCACAATGCCTGTTATTAAAACAACAGAAGAATTTGATTAACAGCTTCAACACACTATTTCAATCAGTTTAGTCCTGCTGTTAAAGGAAACAGGTACTGCCATCCCTTTAAATAACATGTTAAATTAATAAAGCATTTTTAGCCCATTAGGCTAAGGATACCTGGTGGGGATACAGGCCGCTGTTTTGATGTGAAATGCCAAAAGCGGAGGTAATAACTAATACCTCCGCTTTCTGATTAAATTAATATCAATATTACCTTAATGTTGCATTCAAGTCTGTTTTAAGCCCATTAAGTATATTTTCCATTACCCTGTTTACTTCATCATCGGTAAGTGTCTTATCGGGTGAACGGAATGTTAAAGTGTAGGCTACACTCTTCATACCCTCAGGTACCTGTTCGCCCTTATATACATCAAAAAGTTTTATTTCCTCAAGAATGGTATCTCCAAACTGTCTGATCACCGCTTCAATATCCTTTACGGGAATCTCGTTTTTAACTACTAATGCTATATCCCTTACTATTGCCGGATATTTCGGAAGGCCTTTATATTCTTTTGTCATGTTTGAATTCTCAATCATTGTCTTTATATCCAGCACAGCAATATAAGTTCTGGCCGGGCATTCAAAATTATCGGCAACCTCTGGGTGTATTTCTCCTATATAACCTGTTGCTGTATTACCAATTGTAACCCTTGCACATCTGCCCGGGTGGTAGGCAGGATGATTTTTTTCGGGTGAAAAATCTGCGTCTTTAATATTCATTTGAGCAAACAACTGCTCAATTATTCCTTTCAGGTAATAAAAGTCGGTATTTCCGTAAAGCCCGATTGTCAGCACTTTCCTTTCCTCAGGTAGCATCTGGCCTTCTATCGGTCTGTACACATATGATATTTCAAAGAAACGACCATCCTCAACTTTTCTGTTATAATTTGTTTTCAATACACCAAGCATTTCGGGAATGGTAGTTGTTCTCATAATACTGAAATCTTCACCCAGGGGATTCGTTATAACAACAGCATTTCTAAGTTCGTGCTCCTTTGGCAGTCTCATTTTATCCCAGACCTTCGGACTTGTGAATGAAAATGTATAGGTTTCATACAGGCCAAAGGAGAGCATCTGCTGTATAATCAAATCTTCCATCTTCTGGCTGTAGGTCTTTCTTCCGAGAGTTGAAGACTTTCCTGACAAAAGGGTTGGTTTAATATTATTATAATCATAAAAGCGGGCCACTTCTTCAGCCAAATCAGCCTGGACGCGGACATCGGCACGAAAAGACGGAACAGTTAATATTCCCGAATCTCTGTCCACACCAAACTCAAGTTTTTCAAACAGATCTAACATCCATTCCCTTTTGATATCAGTGCCAAGCAAATTGTTTATCTCTTTATCATTCAGTTCAATTTCAACGGTTTCAGATTTAACCGGATAGCAATCAACAATTCCGGGAACAACCTTTCCGGCTCCCAATTCTTCAATCAGTTGTGCACAACGGTTAAGAGCCGGTATAACATTTTCAACATCCAACCCCTTCTCGAAACGATTCGAGGCTTCGCTCCGTATTCCAACTTTTTTACCTGTAAGTCTTACAGAAGTTCCATTGAAGTTGGCCGACTCAAGTAAAATCATTCTGGTTCCGGATGTCACTTCAGAATTCTCACCGCCCATAACTCCAGCAATTGCTACGGGTTTATTTTCATCTGCTATCACAAGCATTGAAGAATCAAGCTGGCGCTTTTGCCCGTCAAGCGTTGTAATTACTTCGTCGTCCCTTGCTGTTCTGACAATTATATTCCCTCCGTCCACACATTCCAGGTCAAATGCATGCATTGGCTGTCCCATCTCAAGCATTACATAGTTTGTTATGTCAACTATATTATTAATAGGTCTCATACCCGCTGCTGCAAGGCGTCTTTGCATCCATTCGGGGGACGGTTCAATTTTAACATCTGTAACAACTCTTGCAGCATAACGGCTGCAAAGCTCAGGATTTTTGATCACTACCGAAGCATGATCCGAAGCCTTTCCTTTACCTTCTTCTTTTACAGTAATTTCAGGTTTTTTAAAATCGGTGGATAATGTTACAGAAGCTTCCCGTGCCAATCCAATAATACTGAAGCAATCGGGTCTGTTTGATGTTATTTCGAATTCAATAACAGGTTCAAGCCCTAATACTTCTTTAACATCTCTGCCCACTTCAGGTTTATTGCGAAATACATATACCCCGTTTTCGGGTGCATCGGGCAAATAATCACTGGTTAAATTGAGTTCTTCTATTGAACACATCATTCCATAGGACTCAACACCTCTTAATTTTGACGCTTTAATCTTTCCTCCCGGAAGATGTGCCCCCACAAGGGCAACGGGTATATAGTCTCCTACCTGAACATTAGGAGCGCCTGTAACAACCTGAATAACTTCTTTTCCTACATCAACCTGAGCAACCTTCAGCTTATCTGCATTTGGATGCTTATCCATTGAGACTATTTTGCCTACAACTACATTTTCAATAGACTTTCCCAGGTCTTCAACGGCCTCTACCTTACTGCCCGAAAGAGTTAACAGCTCGGCAAGCTTTTCTATGTCTACATTTATATTTACATAATCCTTTAACCAGGAAATAGGTGCTTTCATTCCAAAATCACTCCAATCTTTAATGATAATTTCAGCGCTAAAACTGTTTCAGGAAACGCATGTCATTCTCATATAACAGCCTCATATCATCTATGTTAAAGCGTCCCATTGCCGTTCTTTCAACACCAAGCCCAAAAGCAAAACCACTGTATACCTTCGGATCTATACCGCAGATTTCAAGAACCTTGGGATGCACCATACCCGCTCCCAGTATTTCTATCCAGCCTTCGTTTTTACAAATCCTGCAGCCTTTTCCCCCGCATCCCCAGCATGAAACATCCACCTCAGCGCTTGGTTCGGTAAATGGGAAATGATGAGGTCTCAGGCGTATATTCGTGTCTTCTCCGAAAAGGCTTCTTGCAAACACCTGCAGAGTTCCAATGAGATCACCCATTGTAACTCCTTTATCTACTACAAGGCCTTCTACCTGATGGAATATTGGAGAGTGGGTTGCATCAACCTGATCAGAACGATATACCCTGCCCGGGCATATGATTTTTATAGGGGGTTTTTTGTTTTCCATAACCCTGATTTGAACAGGCGATGTTTGAGTTCTTAATACAACATTTTCATTAATGTAAAATGAGTCCTGAGTATCCCTGGCAGGATGATTTTTAGGGATATTAAGGGCTTCAAAATTATAATAATCCAGCTCAACCTCAGGTCCTTCGGCAATTTCATATCCCATACCTATGAAAACTTCCTTAATTTCATCTAAAACCTGTGTTAATGGATGTTTTTTTCCTCTTGCCAGTAAAGTACCCGGCATGGTCACGTCAATGGTTTCTTTCGCGATCTTCTCTTCTCTTTCTTTCTGTAAAAGCCTGTTTTTATTTTTCAGTATACTATCCTCTACCTGCTTCCTTACTTCATTAACCATTTGACCTACAACAGGCCTTTCTTCTGGAGAAAGAGCTCCCATTCCCTTTAAAATACCTGTGAGTTTTCCTTTCTTTCCTAAAAATAAAACCCTTATTTCCTCCAGACTTTTCATGTCCTGAACATTTTCCAGTTTTTCCATTGCTTCACTGGCAATTGATTCAATCTGCTCCTTCATATTTCCTCTCCTTTCAAAATGTTTTTAATACAAACAAGTAAACAGAGATTCTTCTTTAAAACAAAAAAGCCTCGTCCAAAATAGGACGAAGCAATACTCCGCGGTACCACCTATGTTTACACAGAATTTACCGTGTACACTCTACCCCTTTTAACGGTGGGAAACCGGCTTTTTCTACTTCTTAAAGAACCGAAGCCACATTTGAAGAAAGCTGAAAACTCGTTTATAGCTTCGCTGCAAGTTTCAAAAAAGCTACTCCGGAGGGAAATTCGCACTATTCCATTTAAAGGGATGCTTTCAGCCTCCGACATCCCCTCTCTGGTTAAAGCGGGAATATGCTACTTAACTCCTTCATAGTATGTTCTGTATCCTGAATATTTAAACTCCATTATAGCACAATCGGTTTGGGCATACAAGGGGCGGCTTTTGAAGAATATGGTCACACAAAAAGAAATAGCAATTATGTATTTGTAGCTATACATAATTGCTATTTTGATAGTCCACCTTTTAATAATATCGGAATCCGGCGCTGCAACATGCCGGATTATTCTATGTATTTAATCAGCCTGCTGAAGCACTTAATTTCTGAGTTTGCTTTTCTATAAACTCTTCAGCCTGATCAAAGCGGATCTTATTGATTGCATCTCCAGCCTTTTCAAACTGTTGAGCTTTTAACAGATCAAGTACATATACCAAATCACTGTTTATATTCTTGATAATATCGGCGCCTTCTTTAACAGCCGCAACATCTGCATTCTTAATTGCCGTAATAACCTCTGACTTAACAGCATCAAGATTATCAACATAGGCCATGAAAATATCATAGGATTCGGGATCTATCAAATCAAGCTGTTCTTTGATGTATCCGTCATCTTCATTCAGGTAATAAACAATATCCTGGATATATTTTGTATCTATACCTGCTAAGATATCAAGTATATATTGCTGCCCGTTTTCTATTTCGTATGCATACTTGACAGCCTGATTTACATACTCGGTAATTTCATCGTCAGGTATGGATTCCAGCATTTCTGTTAAAGATCTGGTGATATCGGCATACATGTTATAGTAGCCCTGAATTGAGCCAAGATAATAATCAACCGATTCACTGGGAATAACCATTGTAAGAGCCTGATACAGTTCCCTGTCGGCAACAAGCTGTTTAATAGCCCTTTCAATATCACCGCCTTGAAGTGCTACACTGAGATTATTCAATGAGCCTTCTGCCTTTTTGTAAACTGTGTAATAGGAACTTGCTGTGTCTACGTATTCAGATAATGTTGCAGCCGGAATAAACCAGGCTAGCATGTCATGCAACTCATCATTCTCTATAATACTTTCAACAATTTCATCAATTGTTCCATCCAGTTTAACGGTCTGAATTGGCTCTGCCCATTTAACTATTGCCTGTTGATATTTTTCTATGCCTTTTGCGTATTTATCCAGATCAGGAGCCAGTGCAAAGTATATAGCACTATTAACAAGCTCTTCATTATTCAGAACCTGGTCAACATATTTTTCAACATTGGAATCTGATAAAAGACCTTCTGCCAAAGCTCTGTCGATAAAGGTTGCTACTGTATCCGAAGCAGTGCGCTTAAAGCTGTTAATTTCTACTTCAAACTCATTTACATAATCCTTTGCCAGAGCTTTTATTGCATCAACATCAAGCTCGATGAATGCATTCAGGTTACCTGTACCATATTTGATATCTTTAATTGTAAATACCTGTGGTACACCGAGATCGGAATAATTGATAGCATAAGTTAGCTGGTCGATGGGTACGCGTTTGGTAACAAATTTAGGAGCTTTTTTCTTTCCTAAATTCAATTCGCCTGCTGAAATTGATATACCTGTATCGCTTGGTTCAATAAAGATTTTTGCACTGATGGGAAGGCTTATTGACCCGTATTTTGCGTTAATGTAGATACGTTGATCAGCTGTTTTAAATGCTACTTCCTGAATTGTTAAATTCTTGGGTAATCCTAAATCCAATTGTTCCAATTGGTCTTTGATAAGAGAGTTGATTAAATCCTGGTTAACTTCAATTTCTACTGTTTTGGTGTCCGCATTATAGTATAAATATTTTTTTGCAATTTCGTTCAGCGGATCCTCAAGTTGTACGTAGGTAAAGCTCAAATCGTCATAAACGGAATTGTTTAACCTTATGATGGTTGATAGTGGCACCGCTATAAGAATTATAACTACTGCCACGATAACGTAAAACCACCATTTTTTCAACATAACTGGCACCCCCTAAAAATTTTAAGCTTGT
>ERZ773359.5271-NODE-5271-length-12538-cov-7.903469_pt1 | contig 12538 bp, 10 predicted proteins | sample MGYA00374955_ERZ773359 | MGnify/ENA primary metagenome ERZ773359 (study PRJEB29098, sample SAMN04486028) | biogas fermenter metagenome | study: EMG produced TPA metagenomics assembly of the Biogas fermentation microbial communities from Germany - Plant 4 DNA1...
ATAAAAGGGAGAAGGCGAGTACCATGACGATGAGGAATGATAGGAGGGCCCACTCACCGGCTGTCCCCGTCTTTATCCTCTTCTTCCTCTGGAGGCAGTGGTAGGGTGTGTCCTTGAGGGGGTAGAGCAGGGGGCATCCATGGACCGTGAAGAGGTCCAGGAGGATGTGGGATGTGATTCCAGCAAGGAGCGGGATCCCATTCTCCGGACTCTTCAGTGAATAGAGTAGAAGGGGTGGTAAAATAAGGAGTGTGTGTCCGATGCCCCTGTGCCTCCCTGTGAGGTAATCCAGGAGGTCAGGGACTGTACCCGCAGCCCCGGCGAGGAGGGCCCCTCTGATGATTGACGTTACAGGGTACAGGAAGTTGATCAGGAGGAAGAGAACGACTGCAGCTGTTACATGAGTCCTTAACTTCACCTATTTCACCTTACAATGTAGTTGATTGTCCTGAAGACTATGAGGGCGAACCAGATTGTGCTCGTTGCAAGGAGACCGTACTCCAGACCCACCCTCAGGTAGCAGAGTGAGGCGAATACTGATATGAGGGCCATCACCGTGACAGAGACGTCGATGGAGTCCCCATCCAGGCACCCTGATGGGTTGAGCTTCTTGAAGGTTGAGTAGAAGGACTGGACCTCACCCCTGAAGGTCCCGGTGAGGCCTGCCATGTACTTCACCCTCCCGTGGGTGTGTAGCCAGAGGTACTTGCCTGCCGCCTTCCCTGTGAGGTCCTCGAAGTGGTCCATGAAGACCCAGGTCTCCCTCTCAATGGATGCTATGGCCGTCATTATCTCTGTGATGGTAAGCTTCTCCTGTGCACCGGGTTCATGGGCCCTCATTATCTCCAGGAGGCCTGCCTTGAGGGGCATGGGTGATACCAGGTAGACCAGGGCGGCCTGGAGGTTGAGTTCCTCTGCCCTTTCACTGAGTTCATGGTAGGTGTCCCTGATGTTCCCGCCGCAGTGGATGACGTTACCATCCTCAAGACAGGACACGATTTTTATTAAGTCCATGGAATAAAGTAATAAGTAATATTATTTAAATTTTTCGTATGATGTAGGGGTGCGACAGATTTTTACTGCTGGAGGTTTAAGGTGGAATAGGATAGATGGTCTGGACTGATAAAAGATCCAGGAGTGGACAGTGAATGCAGATCCTCGAGGATGGAGAGATGAAAAATGAAGATATGTGCTGTTGTCGTCACATACAACCGTAAGGATTTACTCGTGGAGTGCCTTGAAGCCCTGAGGAGGCAGACAGGACCGTTAGATGCAATCTACATCATAGACAATGCCTCAACAGATGGAACACCCCATCTACTCATGGAGGGGGGCTACATAGATAACCCGGATGGCTCCGTGAAAAATCTGCCGGACCATCATGGGGGGTCACTGAAAATTGTCTATGTGCGGCTCAATGAAAATACTGGAGGTGCCGGAGGATTCTATGAGGGCGTGAAGAGAGCCTTCCATGATGGATACGACTGGATATGGCTCATGGATGATGACGTTGAACCAGAAGAATATACCCTTGAAAAACTTCTCAGAGCCTCTGAAAGAATCCCTGAAGATATTTCCGCAGTTGCTCCTGTGAGGTTCTTCCAGGGTTCGCTCTTCAATCGTGAGACAAGACCTTCAACTTCAGAAATCCCCTAAAATACTTCACATATGATGTTATAAGTGATGATGATCTTAAAGAGGAATACTTTAAGATATCAGCCATATCCTTTGAGGGACCCCTTATAAAGAGAGAAGCCATTGAAAGGATAGGATTCCCTGATGAAAGTCTTTTCATAATTGCAGACGATACAGACTACGCCATCAGGCTGCGGGATTATGGACCAATTTATATGGTATCAGGGGCCAGACTCATCAAAAAGGTGGCTGCAGAGCCAGATTTCAACTGGAAGACCTTCTATCATCTGAGGAATGTGATCTATCTGGATAGGAAGTATGGAGAGAACATCCTTGTGAGGTATTTAAGACCCATGAGGACCCTCATTATCCTCACCTATCAATGCCTTAAATATAAACCATCCGGTTTCAGATACCTCTTAAAGGCTTTTTGGGAGGGATATACTCTCAAAAGGGGAAAAACCGTGAAACCGGGAGAATTCTAACCCTCTTGGAGGTCCCTGACTATCCCCATGATCAGAAAAAAAGGATGATTGAATGAAGATACCATCACCCTTATCAAACAGCGAGCATCGACGTGTCCTGGATAACATAATCTCACTCACAGGTATACAGCTTGTGCAGTACCTCCTCCCCCTCATCACATTTCCCTACCTTACCAGGGTCCTGGGTCCTGCCAACTTCGGTAAGGTCGCCTTCGCGGTTGCCTTCATAACCTACTTCCAGATACTGACAGACTATGGCTTCAACTTCTCAGCCACCAGGGAGATCTCAATACACCGTGATGAGACTGAAAGGGTGTCCCGGATCTACAGCTCGGTTATGGTAACAAAGACCATCCTCCTGGCAGTGACATTCATGGCCATGCTCGTCACGGTCTTCCTGATTGACAGGTTCAGATCAGACTACCTCCTCTACATCTTCACCTACGGCCTCGTTGTGGGCAACCTCCTCTTCCCGGTCTGGTTCTTCCAGGGAGTTGAGAGGATGAGGTACATAAGCATCCTGAGGATAGTGAGCTCCCTCATCTACACCGCACTCATATTCCTTGCTGTGCGGGGACCCGGGGATTACCTCTACGTGCCCCTCATAAACTCGGCGGGATTCATAGCCGTCGGTTTATACAGTCAGAGGATAGTCATGAGGGAATTCGGTGTTAAGTTCATGATTCCATCCCCCTCTGATATAAGGGAGCAGCTCCTTGAGGGGTGGCACCTCTTCATTTCAACCCTGGCCATAAGCCTCTACACCACATCCAACCGTTTCATACTGGGACTCCTTGTGAGCAGCGCAACCCTTGGATACTATGCCGTGGCAGAGGATATAACCAGGGCCCTCCAGGGGATCGTATCACCCATAAGTCAGGCCATCTACCCCTACTTCTCAAGGATCCAGAAGGATGACCGTGAGAGGGCGAAGTATGAGCTCAGGAAGATGCTGATCTTCATGGGGGTCCTGACCTTCGGGCTGTCTGTTGCCCTCGTCTTCCTTGCACCCCTCATCGTGGGGATACTTGCGGGTCCCTCCTATGGTGAGAGCATCCCCCTCCTCCAGATACTGGTCTTCATAATCTTTGCAATTGGTGTCAACAACATCCTGGGTGTCCAGGGGCTGGTATCCTTCGGCTACAAGGAGAAGTTCACGAGGATCGTCATATTTGCAGGTGTGGTGCACATCGGTCTCCTTCTGGGACTCGTCATGCTCCTGGGCTCAGGGGGTGCCGCGGTTGCCGTTGTCACCACCGAAATCATTATCGGAATCATTGAGTATATCATACTCAGAAGGATGGGAGTGCTATGAAGAATGCCGTGCTGAAGATCGCAAGGAGAACACCGTTCTTCCCCTATTTAAGGGCCTATCACACCCTATACCGGAAGCAGGGCCTGGGTTGCATTAAAACGAGGATAATCAGCTCCAGCAAAAAGGACATCCTTGAAAGAAGGCTCCATCAACTTGAGAAGGTCTGCAGGGACTCCCGCATACATTTCAATCCCGGTGACAGGTTCTTCTACAGTATAGACACCGGGATCCATGTCCTGGAGACAGAGGGTTACAGGCGCCTTGGAAACCTCACACCTGACTACGGACTCCTGGTTGAGAGGGGCCTTGAGGGTATTGAGGAGATGATAGAAGATGAGCCTGGGGGTTACCCGGATATCCTCAGAAGGGCCCTGGGGGCTGTTAAGCTCTACCTTGAGAGGTGCGCTGAGCACTCACCTGAAATCGCAGATAAACTCAGAAGGGTGCCCCTGAAGCCGGCAGAAACCCTGGGGGAGGCACTGCAGTCAATACTGTTCATGAATTCCCTCATCTGGATGTACGGGCACCCCCTCATCGGCCTTGGGAGGCTCGACAGCATCCTTAAGGAGTACCATGAGGACCCTGAGGAGTCCCGTGAACTCATAAGGGACTTCATCCTGAGCGTCTCCTCCTGCTATGAGTTCAAGAGCAACGTCCTCCCCGGGGACACAGGACAGGTGATTGTCCTCGGAGGGGAATACAACGACCTCACACGGATATTCCTGGAGGTCATGCTGGAACTCAGAATACCCGACCCCAAGGTTGTGCTCAGGGTTAACAGCAGAACACCTGATGATGTATGGGAGCTCAGCTACCGGTGCCTCAGGGAGGGCCTCGGTTATCCCCTCTTCTCCAATGACGATGTCATCGTGGACGCCCTCAGTCAGTACTACAGCAGATCAGACGCCCTGGAGTACGCGACATCTGCCTGCTGGGAGCCACTCATCCCTGGGAGGTCCTCTGACCAGAACAACCTGGCAAATCTGAACCTCCTGGAGCCCCTGGAGGATGCCCTCCACGGGTTCAGGGGTGAATTCAGTGAACTGCTTGAGAGGTACCGGCAGGAGCTGCACAGGTACATCGATGAAGTTATGGAGAATGTGGAGTCGGTCAGGAATGAACCATCACCCCTCCTTTCACTCCTCTTCCCTGACTGTATCAGGAACTCCCGGGATATCTGTGATGGTGCAGGCTACTCCATCAACGGGGTGCTGACCGTGGGGATGGGGAACCTGGTAAACTCCCTCCTCAACATCAGGAGGCTCTGCTATGATGAGAAGACGATGGATATCACCGAGGTTGAAGAGGTGATCAGGGATGATTTCAGGTCCGCCGAGGCACTCAGGGTGGGCCTCGAGTTGATTTCTCCCGGGTATGGTATGGACGAGGATGAGGTGGTGGAACTGACAAACACCATCATCCAGATGCTGCATGATAAACTCGGGGGGAGATACAAGTTCGGTTTAAGTTCCCCGGGCTACATAACACTGGGGGAATCCACCGGGGCATCCTTTGATGGGAGACACGCAGGTGAACCCCTCGGCGTCCACATCTCCCCCCTTAAATTCACTGACGGCATGTCCTACACCGAGGTCCTAAACTTTGCAGCAGCCCTGGACTACCTGAAGGCCTTCAATGGGGGTGTTGTTGATATAATGGTCGACAGGCCATTCCTTGACCGTGCAGGGAATGAATTCATGGCACTCATAAGGACAGGTCTCCGTAGGGGTGTTATGCAGCTCCAGGTCAATGTCCTGGACCCTGAAGTACTCCTGCGGGCAAGGGACAACCCTGAACTCTACCCTGACCTCATAGTGAGGGTCTGGGGATTCAGCGCCTACTTCAGGGACCTTCCAGAGGAGTACAGGGAGTTAATAGTCAGGAGGGCCCTTGAATACTCAGAGCATGGTGGTTACAGTGGATGAACTCCTGATAACCGGCATCCAGAGGTTCAGCGTCCATGATGGTCCGGGTATAAGGACCACAGTTTTCCTCAAGGGCTGCACCCTCCGGTGCCCCTGGTGCTGCAACCCCGAAAATATAAGGGGAGAACCCGAGGTCTACTTCAAAGAGGAGAAATGCATCGGCTGCCTTGAATGTGTGAAGAGATGCAGCTTCCTTGATAAGCCCCGGGACATATTCAGGTTCCCTGAACACCATGAGTGCGCCGGAAGCTGCCCCTCAGCTGCGATGGGTGTCTACGGTGAGTTCACAGGAGCAGATGACGTTGCAGAGGTCATCCTCAGGGACCTTGACTACTACAGCTCCACCGGTGGCGGTGTCACCTTCTCGGGGGGTGAGCCCCTCCTCCAGGCCGATGGCATACTCAGTGTCACCCGCAGGATAGGTGAAGTCCCCGCAGCAGTTGAAACATCACTCTTCGCCCCAGGCGAAGCGGTTGAGAAGTTAAAGGGTGAGGTGGACCTCTTCCTGGTTGATGTGAAGATACTGGATGATGCAGGGTGCCGGGAGGTCACCGGCGGCGACCCTGAGGTTTTCAGGAGGAACTTTGAAAGGATCTCTGATGGCAGCTTCACAGTGAGGTTCCCGGCGGTGAAGCCCTACACATTCAACAGGGAGAACATACGGGCCCTCATCAGATTCCTCAGGGAGAACATGGTGGATCACATTGAGGTCCTCGGGATACACAGGCTGGGACTTGAGAAGTACCGGAGTCTGAACCTCCAGATGCCTGATTTCTCAGCCCCCGATGATGCTGAGATAAAAAAATTGAAGTGGCTACTTGAGAAGGAATCAATAGGAATGAATTACCTGAAAATTTAGGTGCATTGTCATGTTCAAGTACATCATTGTCGGCGCCGGCCTTGCAGGTTCCGTCATGGCAGAGAGGATAGCCAGCCAGCTCGGAGAGAGGGTGCTGGTTGTTGAGAGAAGAAGACATGTTGGTGGTAACTGCTACGATGAGGTTGACGATAACGGGATACTGGTGCACCGGTACGGACCGCACATCCTCCACACCGACAGTGAGGAGGTCTTCCATTACCTCTCAGGGTTCAGCGAATGGAGGGAGTACCAGCACCGTGTCCTGGGATTCATAGACGGGGCAAAGGTCCCCCTGCCATTCAACCTCAACTCGCTGAGGATGCTCCTCCCCCAGTCACTGGCTGAGAGGCTCGAGGAGAAACTGGTAGGGAGGTACGGCTTCGGTGCCAGGGTCCCCATACTGGAACTCAGGGAGTCAGGGGACCCTGACATAGAGTTCCTTGCAGACTACGTCTACAGGAAGGTCTTCCTCAACTACACCAGGAAGCAGTGGGGCCTGAAACCAGAGGAGATGGACCCCGAGGTCACAGGGAGGGTGCCAGTGGTCCTCTCACGGGATGACCGCTACTTCACTGACAGGTACCAGGCCGTGCCACGGGACGGCTACACAGCCATGGTTGAGAGGATGCTGGACCACCCCTGCATCAAGCTTATGCTCAACACCAGCCACCATGAGGTCCTCGAGCTGAGGGATGGGCAGATCCACTTCATGGGCTCCGAGTTCAGGGGGAAGGTCATATTCACGGGTAAGATCGATGAGCTCTTCGGCTACAGGTATGGTGAGCTCCCCTACAGGTCCCTGGACCTCCAGTTCGAATCCGCTGACACGGAGTGGTTCCAGGAGGTTGCCACCGTCAACTACCCAAACGACTATGACTTCACCAGGATCACCGAGTTCAAACACCTCCACCCCACAGATTCCAGGAGGACGACGCTGCTGAGGGAGTACCCCTGCACACACATAGACGGGGAGAATGAGGCCTGCTACCCTGTATTCACAGATGAGACCCGGGCGAAGTATGAAAGATACCTTGAACTTGCCAGAGAATTTGAGGACCTTATACTGGTCGGGAGGCTTGCAGAGTACCGCTACTATGACATGGATGATATCGTCCTGCGGGCCCTCCAGGTCTTTGAGGAGAGGATACTTTGAGTGGTCTGTCTTCACATGCAAGGGAGTTAAGCGTGAGGAGATGATGCCTTGAGGGTCTGTGCCGTTGTCGTAACATACAACCGTAAGGATTTACTCGTGGAGTGTCTTGAAGCCCTGCGGAGGCAGACAGGACCCTTAGATGCAATTTACATCATAGACAATGCCTCAACAGATGGGACACCTGAACTCCTCAGGAGCAGGGGTTACAGGGACGGTGCAGTGATTGAGAACCCCCTTGATGGGAGTGAAATCGTTATCAGGTATGTCAGACTGCCCGTTAACACGGGTGGGGCCGGTGGATTCCATGAGGGCGTGAAGAGAGCCTTCCATGATGGATACGACTGGATATGGCTCATGGATGATGATGCTGAACCACTCCCTGATAGTCTTCAGGGCCTGCTCAGATATGCGGATGATGATACTGCGGCCCTTGCCAACCTCAAGGTCTCCCCGGATGGCAGGCCCCAGTACATACACAGGGGCTTCTTTGACTTCGACAGCTTCGGAACCTTTGTGAGGCCTGTGACAGAGGATGATTTAAGGGAGGAGACCCTTGAAATTGATCATGCATCCTTTGTGGGGATCCTGATAAACTCTGATTCGGTCCGGGAGATAGGATTTCCAAGGAAGGAATTCTTCCTGCATTACGATGATGTGGAGTACTGTCTGAGGTTGAGGAGTACCGGTAAGATCATCCTGGTACCCGGGAGTCTGATTCTGCACAAGGAAGCCGCGGAGAGGGGTAACCTCACGAAGGGTCTTTTCGGCAGGGAGATCCCGGTGGTACCCTACGATAAACTGTGGCTCCGGTATTACGGTGTCAGAAATTCCATATGGCTCCGGAGGAAGGAAATGGGCAGGGCACGTTTATTCATTTTCATGGTCAGAGCAATCCTCCTATCGGTCGCAGCTCAGATAATTACAGGTATCCGTGAGAAACCCTTCAGGAGGGTCAGATTTATATTGAGCGCTTATTCTGATGGCCTCAGGGGGAGATTTGATAATGAGAAACCCCGCAGGATACTCTATGGGTGATATAATCTTAGAGGTTAGGGTCTGCCGCTGAGAGGGTCATTGAGGCCCAGGGATGAAGGATCCCCAAAAGGCCATGAACAGTTATATTAATGAAAAGCCAGAGATATGATGCGACAGCTTTTATACTTCAGATACTGAATGGCGACTGTGATCCGCACCGTTCCCAGTTTATCTTCAGGATAGCCAGAGTCTGTATCTGCTTTAATCATGTTTCAGGTGCTAAAATATGAACCAGGTCCAGAGGATAGTCAAGAACATCGGTGTTACCGGGAGTGCCCAGATATTAACAGCCCTAATGTCATTTGTATTCATGATATACCTTGCAAGGTTCCTGGGAGAGGCCGGTTTCGGTAAATATAATTTCGCATTCTCCCTCACAACACTACTTGTAACCTTCACCGATCTCGGGGTTAACCAGCTCCTGGTGAGGGAGATTGCACGTGAAAGGGATCTTTCATCATACTATGTTAACAATGCCGTGTTCCTGAAGATACCCCTCTCAATCCTCACATTCGTCCTCATCGCCGTCCTGGCGTGGACCTTTAACCTGTCTAGTGATGCATCGATCCTCCTGTATCTCTTTGGAATCTACAATATTCTTTTAACGGTTTCAGGCACCTACCTGTCACTCTTCCAGGCCTGGGAGAGGATGGAGTACGTTGCACTCTTCCAGATCATAGAGAGGCTGTTCATAGTAACCCTGGGACTGGGTGTGCTCATCATGGGGTACGGTTTGATGGTTGTTGCCTGGGTCTATGTATTTGCAGGGATACTGGATATTGCTGTTGCAGCATCCCTGAGCTTCAGAAGGTTCATAAGACCATCCAGATCCATTGATACCGGGCTCCAGAAGAAACTGCTCCTGATGGGTCTCCCCTTCGGTCTCAATTCACTCTTCGCAGTCTTTTTTTTCAAGATTGACACTGTTCTTCTCGGCCTTCTCAGGGATGACATTGCGGTGGGTATCTACAATGCTGCCTACAACCCGCTCCTGGCCCTCAGCATGATCGTGGCTGGGATGGTGTCTGCAGCGGTCTACCCGGTCATGTCAAGGTACTTCCGGGAGGATGCGGGGTCGCTGAGTGGCTTCACAAGGATATCCTCGAGGTACCTTGCAATCGCTGGTTTCCCTGTTGCTGCAGGATGCTTCGTCCTCGCAGATAGATTCATAGGCCTTTTCTATGCCGGCGGATACGGTGGCGCGGTTCCTGCATTCCAGATACTCGCACTCTTCATCCCGATACGGCTTGTGAGTACCATAACGGGGACCCTCCTGAGTTCCATTGACCGGCAGTGGTACCGGATGCTTAGTGTTGGTATAAGTGCAGCCTTCAACATAGTCCTTAACATGATACTCATACCATACTACAGTTATATCGGCGCTGCTGCTGCAACGGTGCTTTCTGAGCTCCTCCTCTACATTCTCTTCCTCTACTATATAGGTAAATCCTATGACGATGTGAAGCTGAACCGGGAGTTCATCAAACCTGCTGCAGCATCAGCCCTCATGGCCCTGATGATCTACCCCCTCAGGGAGATCAACCTGCTGCTGGTGATAGGCGCAGCAGCTTTAATCTACCTCATATCCCTTATCCTTCTGCGTGAGTTCAGAGAGGAGGACAGGGCCCTTTTAATGAACCTTCTGGGGAGGAATACATGAAGAATGTCAGCGACGTTGGGGACCTCTGCACCGGCTGCGGAACATGTGCGGCGATGTGCCCCCTTGAGAGTGTTGTGATGAGAATAGATCATGATAGGGGTGTCTATGAACCCCTTGTTGATGGTGAGTGTGATGGATGTGGTGTCTGCCTCAGGGTCTGCCCCGGAGTTGGGGTTGACTTCACTGACCTCAACATGAGGGTCTTTGGAAGGGAACCCGATGATATACTGATGGGTAACTATGAGGAGTGCTACATTGCCCACAGCCGTGATGATGAACTCAGGTATGGTGCGTCCTCCGGTGGTATGATAAGCCAGATCCTGATTTATCTACTGGAGGAGGGCCTCATCGATGGCGCCCTTGTGACCCGTATGAATCCCGAGAGGCCCCTTGAACCTGAACCCTTCATTGCAAGGACGCCTTCGGAGATCATCGAGAGCAGGGGATCCAAGTACTGTCCCGTACCCGCCAACGTTGCCCTCAAAGAAATACTTGAGGTGCCGGGGAGGTACGCTGTTGTGGGTCTGCCCTGCCACATCCATGGGGTGCGGAAGGCTGAGGTGATCAGCAGAAAACTGAGGGAGAGGATAGTTTATCATCTGGGGATTGTCTGCAATCATGCACCAAGTTTCAGGGCGACGGAGTTTCTCCTTGAAAGGCTTGGTGTTGATCCAGGGGACGTTAAGTCCATAAGGTACCGTGGTGAGGGCTGGCCCGGGAGTCTGAGGGTTGAAACAGAATCAGGCGACCTACTACTACTACTACCTGAGTACTGGGGATCCGGGTTCGGGCAGTTATTCATGCCTGAGAGATGCAGGCTATGCGCTGATCATATGGCAGAACTCTCAGACATCTCCTTTGCAGATCCCTGGCTCAAGGAACTCAAAGACGAAAAGAAAGGGAGGACACTTGTAATCATTAGAAAATGGCCTGCGAAGTTCGCCGGAATCCTGAAAGGTGGTATATGTGAGATAGATAAGATTAAACCTGAAAAGGCACTCCTCTCACAGATATATAATATTTACATGAAGAAAAAGTTGTGCAGAAGGTCCATGTATAATGGGAGTTTTCCTGAGATAGATTTCATTGACAGAATCATCCTATCATTTGAACCATCACGGTTGAAGATCCCATGGACCATTAAAAGGAGGTACATGTTTTTCTATTCTATGATTGTAGCTCTAAAGGCAAGAATGGATTTTTTAGGAGATTCCAAGTGAGTCGCAGAGTTCCTTAACGAGCTCTCCATTCTTCCATGCTTTCATTTTAACCTCAGGGATGACCTTTCTGAGGTGTTCCTGTATTTCCTCCCTGTTCTCCCATGCCTTTAATGTCTCCTCTATTAAGATTTCAGAGTTGAGATCCTCTATATCTATAATATAATCTTCCAGACCTAGCATCTCGCCTATGATACCATGCATCTTGTGGCTGTATGCTATCCCAACGGTGGGTACAAACATCGAGGTTGCTGCAATGGTTGCATGCATCCTGGCGCCTATGAAGAGATCACACTGACCTATAATTGATTTAAGTTCCTCGGCATCATATTCTTTATCTATAAGTAAAAGCCTCTCTGAATCAAAATGTTCATAAATTTTAGAGAGGATCTTAAGGTCAGAGTCCTCACCGTATACATGGGGGATGAGAATAACCGTTCCATTAAAATTGTTAAGAAGGAAATCAACGAAACCTATCGATGCAGAAAAAACATCAAATTTACTGAAATGAGATATTAAAGGACTCATATTAAAACCAAACGTAGGTTTAATAACTTTTTCTTTTAAAACCATGCTAGAACATTTTAATAAAAAAACAGGATCTGCTGTTAAATGATAGTTCTTAGATTTTATATTGTTCTTTAAATATTCATATGAAATCTTGTCTCTAACCATAATTAGATCAGCTTTATCAAGTACATAGTTCAATAAAATCTTAACAAAAAGGTTTTTTGGATAACCTAAGCTCTCGGAAAATAAGATAAGTGGTTTATTCATTAGGATAGCGTAAATATTATTAAATAACGTTTTGAGGATATAAAGTCCAGATTCTCCTGAAAGATTATCCCCTCCACTGTTAATAACTATATCTGCTTCTTTAAAATAGGAGATATCTTCATCTTTTATTGAGCAACCCAACTTTTCTTGAAGCCCGATCTTAAGGAGAGAAATAATATATTCCATGATTCTAAATGGATTTTTGAATGAAATTCTATAGGGAATTGTCTCATGAACAACTGTTCCATATATATTTTCATCGTCCTCCTTAGGACCAATTAAGATAAATTCTGAATCATTACTAAAACTTCTTAAAATTTCCATTGTAGTTTTTAACAGTGCTAAATTACCTTTATTTTTTTTGTTAACACCCATAATTAGAAATTTTACCATATTCTTCACCTATAAATCTCTTTCACATATAAATTATAACAAAATTCTAGAAGCTCCAGCATCGTATATTTTGTTTTTATCTTT
>ERZ773359.5274-NODE-5274-length-12534-cov-18.286962_pt1 | contig 12534 bp, 8 predicted proteins | sample MGYA00374955_ERZ773359 | MGnify/ENA primary metagenome ERZ773359 (study PRJEB29098, sample SAMN04486028) | biogas fermenter metagenome | study: EMG produced TPA metagenomics assembly of the Biogas fermentation microbial communities from Germany - Plant 4 DNA1...
ATAGAGATTATGGAAAACTCTGAATTAGACCTATTTGAGGCTTTTAACAACCATGCAGATGATCCTAGAATTGATGATGTAGTAAAGGACATGGAAAAGGAATTAGGTGAGGGCAATGGATATCCTGGTATTTTACCAAAGCTTGCCCAGTATGAGCTGACCCTTCTAGATTGGATGGAGGAAAATATAGGAGCATCTCAGTACGCTGTATTTGCTAACAAATGCTGGCCTGCTTTCCAGACACAGTTTGGATTTGTTCCCTGCTATGTAAATTCAAGATTGGCTGCAAGGGGAATACCAGTGGCATGTGAAACAGACATATATGGAGCCGTAAGTGAATATATTATTACCTGTGCTACAAAGAAGCCACCAACACTGCTAGATATAAACAATACCGTGCCTCGAGACATGTATGATGAAAATAGGGAATTATTTGGCGACTATAAGCTGACTGACCTGTTTATGGGATTCCATTGTGGAAACACCCCCAAAGCATGCCTAAAGGATGCTGAGATGAAATATCAGCGTATCATGCATAGCCTATTGGAGCCTGACAAGGAGCCCAACATTACAAGAGGTACTTTAGAAGGCACAATAAAACCCGGCGAGATTACTCTATTTAGGCTACAAAGCACAGCTGATACTACTTTAAGAAGCTATGTAGCCCAAGGAGAAGTTATTGATGTGGATCCCAAGTCCTTTGGAGGCATTGGGGTAATTGCCGTAAAGGAAATGGCAAGATTCTATCGCCATGTACTGATAGCTAAGAGATTCCCCCATCACGCAGGTTTAGCCTTTAAGCATGTAGGTAAGGTACTGTTTGCTGCTATGAAGATGTTGGGCGTAGAGGATGTTTCCTTCAATCAACCTGCTTCTATGCTGTACAAGGATGAGAACCCCTTTGGATAAAAGATCTGAAATGCAAAAGCCCAAATATCAGGTGCTTAAAGAATATATTATAGAAACCATTAAGCAAGAAGGTTTAGAGCCTGGAGACAAGATTTGGTCAGAAAATAAGCTGGCCGAAAAATTTAATGTTAGCAGGCATACCGTTAGACAAGCCATTGGTGAATTGGCAAATGAGGGATGGTTATATAAGGTTCATGGTAAGGGTACTTTTGTAGGGGATAGAATAAGGCAAAAATCCAACAAAATTAAGACTATAGGGGTAATGACCACCTATCTTAACGATTATATATTTCCATCTATCATTTTAGGTATAGATGAAGTTCTATCCAAGGCAGGATATAATATAGTGCTTGGTTGTACTTACAATCATCATGATAAGGAAAGAGTGTGTCTAAAAAACTTTATCCAGGCTGATATCCATGGCATTATTATAGAGCCTACCAAAAGTGCCCTGCCAAACCCTAACCTAGATCTCTATAGGCAGCTCCTTGATAAGGATATCCCCATGTTTTTTATCCATGGTTCTTATCAGGAGCTTAACTGTCCCTATGTGGTTGTAGATGATATAAAAGCTGGATATTTGGCGACTAGGCACTTAATTGATTTAGGACATAAAAACATTGGCGGCATATTTAAGATAGACGATATACAAGGACACTATCGTTTTAAGGGATATCAAATGGCACTAAGCCAGGCTAAATTAGATTTAATAGATTTTAATGTTCTTTGGTTTGATACCGATGATAAAAGGGAAGAGTTTATAAAGTTTGATAAAAAAATGTTTGCAGAACTTATAAAAAGGTGTTCCGCCATAGTATGCTACAATGACCAGGTGGCACTAAAGGTTATGAATATAATTAGAAATAAGGGAATGAGCATACCTGACGATATATCCCTGGTTAGTTTTGATGATTCACAGCTGGCTGTTGTATCCGATGTGCAGTTGACCACAGTTGCTCATCCCCAAAAGAAACTGGGCAAAGTAGTGGCTGAATGCCTAATAAATAAGATAAATGGTGGTAGGGGCAAAGATAAGATCAAGATGGAGCCAGAGCTAATAATAAGAGATAGCGCAAAAGAGTACAAATAAGGGGGAACTATGGGTATGGGTAAAAAGTTTACTATTGGTGTAGATTTTGGAACTCAATCAGGAAGGGCGGTATTGGTAGAGGTAGGCACAGGAAAAGAAGTTGCAACAGCGGTTAAGGAGTATCCTCATGGAGTTATGGATGAATATCTGCCTGACGGTACCACCCGCCTAGAGCATGACTGGGCCTTGCAGCACCCTCAAGATTATTTAGATGTGCTGGCCGAGACCATCCCTGCAGTTCTTAAGGAATCAAAAGTGGATCCGGAGGATGTTATAGGCATAGGAGTTGACGTTACTGCCTGTACCCTGCTTCCAGTGAATGCAGAGGGGACCCCATTATGCATGTATGATGAATATAAGTCTAATCCCCATGCCTATGTGAAGCTTTGGAAGCATCACGCTGCTCAAGAAGAGGCTAATAAATTAAATGAGATTGCTCTGGAAAGAGGAGAGGAGTTTCTAGATCGCTACGGAGGCAAAATCTCTTCAGAATGGCTTTTCCCGAAGATATGGCAGACATTAAATGAGGCACCTGAGGTGTATGAAAAGGCTGCTAAGTTCATAGAAATTACTGATTGGGTGGTTATGCAGCTAACAGGACAAGAGAAGAGGAGTAGCTGTGCTGCAGGATACAAGGCTATGTGGAGCAAACAAAAGGGCTATCCAAGCAATGACTTTTTTAAGGCTATAGATCCTAGGTTAGAAAATGTGATCGATGAAAAATTAAGTAGAGAGATATATCCTATTGGTACCAAGGCCGGTGAGATTACAGAAAAGGCTGCCCGGCTGACAGGGCTTAAGCCAGGAACAGCTGTAGCAGTAGGGAATGTAGATGCCCATGTGTCTATGCCAGCAGTAGGTATAGTGGATGAAGGAAAAATGCTAATGATTATAGGAACATCAACCTGCCATTTGGTACTGGGTACTGAGGAAAAGATGGTTCCGGGAATATGCGGAGTGGTAGAGGACGGAATTATTCCTGGTTATTTTGGTTATGAGGCTGGCCAATGCTGTGTGGGGGATCACTTTGAGTGGTTTATAAAGAACTGCGTACCAGGCAGCTACTATAAGGAAGCTGAGGAAAGAAGTATTAGCATTCACGATTTATTAAGCGAGAAAGCCAAGAAGTTGGCGGTGGGTGAAAGCGGACTTATAGCCCTTGACTGGTGGAATGGCAATCGTTCTGTGCTGGTGGACGCCGATTTAACAGGTATGATTATAGGATGCACTCTGCTAACAAAGCCGGAAGAAATATATAGGGCCCTTATTGAAGCTACAGCTTATGGCACCCGTATGATTATAGATACCTTTGAGGAAAGCGGAGTTCCTATTAAGGAGCTGTATGCTGCAGGAGGCATTGCCCATAAGAATCCCTTTCTTATGCAGATATACGCCGATGTGACCAATAGAGAGATTAGAATATCAGCATCGACACAAACTCCAGCTTTGGGTTCAGCTATGTTTGGAGCAGTGGCGGCAGGTAAGGAAAGGGGAGGCTACGACTCTATAGTTAATGCAGCTAAGGAAATGGCCAGGTTAAAGGATATAGTGTATAGACCTATACCGGAGAATGTGGAGGCATACAATGAGCTATATGCCGAGTATAAAGCTTTACATGACTACTTTGGTAGAGGTACAAATGATGTAATGAAACGCTTAAAAGCAATAAAGAAACAAGCTAGTAAAAAATAATATGTGGGGAGTGATAGAATGCTTAAAGATTTAAAGGAACAAGTATGGAAGGCCAATATGGATCTTCCCAAGTATGGTCTTGTAACCTTTACGTGGGGTAATGTTAGTGGTATCGATAGGGATAGAGGACTTGTTGTAATTAAGCCTAGTGGTGTACCCTATCCAGAGCTAAAACCTGAGCACATGGTAGTGCTTGATTTGGAGGGTAATAAGGTAGAAGGAGATTTAAAACCTTCTTCTGATACTCCAACTCATTTGGTTTTGTATAATAATTTCAAGGAAATAGGCGGAGTAGTTCACACTCATTCATCTTGGGCTACTAGCTTTGCTCAGGCAGGAAGGGGAATCCCTGCTCTAGGCACTACTCATGGAGATTATTTCTATGGTGAAATTCCTTGTACCAGAAAGATGACCAAAGAGGAAATAGAAGGGGATTATGAAAAAGAAACTGGCAATGTTATTGTAGAGACCTTTGCTAATCTAAATCCCATAGAGATCCCTGGAGTTCTAGTAAATATGCATGGTCCATTCAGTTGGGGCAAGGATGCAGCTGATGCGGTGCACAATGCTGTAGTATTGGAAGAAGTAGCAAAGATGGCCTTAAGAACCTTTGTGCTTAATCCCAATATAGGACCTATGGATCAAAACTTATTAGATAAGCATTTCTTGAGAAAACACGGTGCAAATGCCTATTACGGGCAATAAAACTGTCCGATTTTTAAATAATCAGAAAATGGGTTGAATTAATATAAAAGTTGGTATATAATGTATTTAAGTAAATATTTTCGTTAGGTGAGGCTACTATACGGATATATGCCACTGTCCAGAAACGTCGAGAGACGCCAATGGGCCAACAGGCTTTATCGAATTAAGGTATAGCCTAATGTGGCTGGCCATAGGCCTAAGCCGTATAGAGTTAAAACTCAACGAGTGGAGGAATAGGTATCTTTGGGTCTTTCGCTTGTTGAGGGACCCATTTTTAAATATAAAGGAAAGTTGGTGACGATGGTGGATCCTGGGCCTTTACCTAGTTTATGTAATCTACAAAAAGTGAATAATAAGGACAGGGTCATGGCCATCAAAATATAAATGGCATGACCCTGTCAAGGAGGGTTGTGCCATGATACAAGATTTTATTTTAGGTCTAATACATCAAGGCAGGCTAGCTGAAGCTAGAAATTGGCTTAGCCAAATGAATGTTGTGGATATTGCCTACTGGATGGAGGAACTGGAAGACGATAAGATTTTGGTTTTGTTTAGGCTGCTTCCTAAAGACATGGCAGCAGAAGTATTTTCCCATTTCTCCAAAGAGCAGCAGGAGTTTATTATTGAATCCATAGCAGATCGGGAGATAAAAGGCATTATAGACGAGCTTTTTTTGGATGATACTGTGGATTTGATCGAAGAGATGCCTGCCAATGTAGTTAAAAAAGTGTTAAGGAATACTAGTGAAGAGCGAAGAAAAATTATAAATCAATTCTTGAAATACCCCGAGAATTCCGCAGGCAGTTTAATGACCATTGAGTTTGTGGATTTGAAAAAGGAAATGAGAGTAGATCAGGCTTTAGAAAGTATTAGGAAAAACGGGGTTGATAAGGAAACAATTAATATATGCTATGTAATTGATAGTAATAGAAAGCTAGAGGGTATCATTCCCATCAGAAAACTTATACTCAGCCATCCATCTGAAATTATCAAGGACATTATGGAGACCAATTTTATATCCGTTCATACCCTTGATGATCAAGAGGAAGTAGCTAACATATTTAGAAAATATGATTTAATAGCTGTTCCTGTGGTGGATAATGAAAATCGTTTAGTAGGCATTATAACAGTTGATGATATTGTAGATATAATTGAAGAAGAGAACACTGAGGACTTCCACAAGATGGCAGCTATACAGCCATCTGATGAGGAATATTTAAAGACAAAGGTGACAGCACTTGCTAAGCACCGTGTAATTTGGCTTCTTGTACTAATGATATCCGCTACCTTTACTGGCACCATTATACAAAAGTTTGAGGAAGTTTTGCAGTCAGTGGTAGTGCTTACCTATTTCATTCCTATGATCATGGATACGGGAGGAAATGCCGGAGCTCAATCGGCTACTCTTATTATCCGGGGATTGGCTCTAGATGAAATTGGACTGAGTGATATTTTAAAAGTCATTTGGAAAGAATTGAAGGTAAGCATAATAGTAGGAATAACTTTGGCTGTAGTAAATTTTGCTAGAATCATTATTATGAGGCAAGCATCCGTTGTAATTGCCGCAACGGTGTCTGTAAGCATGCTGATCACTGTAATTCTAGCTAAAGTAATAGGCGGGTCCTTACCTATACTAGCAAAGAAGATAGGACTAGATCCTGCCATAATGGCGGGGCCCCTTATTACCACTATAGTAGATGCCTTGGCTCTACTGGCTTATTTTTCAATGGCATCATGGGTATTGGGCTTATAGGCTACTGAAAGGATGATGGGAATGAGTCTAGCAAAATTTAAATCTATGCTTGATGAAAGTGAACGGATAGTATTTTTTGGAGGTGCTGGGGTATCAACTGAAAGCGGAGTACCTGATTTTAGAAGCGAGGCGGGCTTGTACAAGACAATGGAGGGAGAATCCTATCCCCCAGAGCGTCTATTAAGCCACAGTTTTTTTATCAGATACCCCCATGAGTTTTACAGGTTCTATAAGACTAAGATGCTCTATTTAGATGCCAAACCCAATGCTGCCCATTTAGCTCTTGCCAAGCTGGAAGAGCAGGGGAAACTAAAAGCAGTAATTACTCAAAATATTGACGGGCTGCACCAGGCCGCAGGCAGTAAAAATGTATTGGAACTGCATGGTTCCATATATAGGAACTACTGCATGGATTGTGAAGAAAGATATCCTATAAGTGCAGTTATATACAGTGAGGTGGTAGTTCCCATATGTAGCACTTGCAATGGTATTATAAGACCTGATGTAGTGTTGTATGAGGAGCCATTAGACTCAGACGTAGTAGAAAGGGCAATAGAGCATATAAAGAATGCAGATATGTTGATTGTAGGAGGGACCTCGCTGGAAGTTTATCCTGCGGCAAACTTTATAAGCCAATACGAAGGGGATAGGTTAGTGCTGATAAATAAATCACCTACCCCCTATGATGATAAGGCTGACTTGGTAATAAGAGATAGCATTGGCAAAGTTTTAGAAAGCGTAGTATCATAAAGGATAATGAGCGTATTAAAAGACCGATATTCTATTGCTGATAGAATATCGGTCTTTTTAGTTAAATTGATACAGAGATTGAATAGAAGGTATTTACTCGAGGTTAAAAGCCTTTTCGATATCCGCTATCTCATCATCACTAATAGTGACTATATCCCCAAGGGCATAGGAATCTATAATAGCCTTAGCGCTATATTCGGCAACTTCCAATCGATCAAAAGCATTTAGGAGGGAATCAGCCGTTACTATGATACAGTCATTTTCTACTAAAACGATAGGGGTCTTTTCCGAAAAGGATCTAGCTACCATTTCAGGTTGCATAAAACTGGATCCAAAGGGAAGCTTAGGAATATTCCGCAGCATTATATAGCTTTCTGGAATAGTCTTGGATTCAAATTCCCTATCTGTTACGGCAAAGGCCATAATATGGGGAGGATGGGCGATGATAATGGAATTAACATAAGGATGCTGGTCATATATATACTTGTGGAGCATAACAGATCGACTAGGCTCTTTTCCGGCTTCCTTCCAATTGTAGTCTATTCGTACAATATCATCAATATCTAGATACTTTCTATCTAAACCGTAGGGAGTAATAATGAAAGAATTATCGCTCAATCTCTGGGAGAATGTACCTTGGGTGCTTGTAAAGAGTTTTTGGTTATAGGATCTGTGTATTAGGGTGCACATTTCTTTACGGGCTAGTCTCTCTGGACTGCTAAACTTCTGAGGTATGAACTCATCCATAACTACACCCTGTTTGCTTTTGGCTATAGATATCTGCCTGTCTGTTAGAGATATAGGCTGACCTATCTTTCTTGCGTTAATTTCCAATCTAGCACAGAAATCCAAGGTTTCAAAAGCCATAAAAGCTTTAAAAAGATTGCTCCTTCCTAAAACTACACCGTGGTTTTCTAGCATTACAGTATCGTATCCCTTTTCAAATTCCTTAGCAATGTTGTTTCCCAGCTCAACACTGCCAGGAACAGCATATTCAGCCATACTAATAGAGCCGCATATCAAGTGAGCATCGGGTATAATACGGGTATTGGGAATTTGGCGGACAATGCTAAAGGCGACCAATGCTGGAGGATGGGCGTGTATAATAGCTTTAATATCTGGCCTTTTTTGATATATCTTTTCATGGAAAGGCAATTCCACAGAAGGCTTGTGGATACCTTCAATAGTGCCGTCAGGCCTTACCCTAATAATATCTTGAGGGGTTAAAGAGCCCTTATCCACTCCACTAGGGGTAATCCATATATCCCCATTATCATCTAAGATAGATAGATTACCACCAGAGGTAGTGGTCATACCATATTCATATATTCTATTCATCATCATTACCAACTGGTCTGCTGGGTGCATTAATTCAAATTTCAACATTTTTACCTCCCTTTTTACAAATAATTCGATGTTTAATATCAATATATATTATTTTAACATTTTTGACAAACCTGTTTATTCTGTTTTTATAAAGATCATCGGTCATTTGAACAAAAAATAATAAAATATTGCATTGACAAATACTCATGGGTTTAATAAGGTTGAAATGATTACTATATTATTAAATCCATATATTGGGAGTGACAGCATGAAGTTAGGATTAGGCATAGATACAGGTGGAACATATACTGATGGTGTTATCTATGATTTTCATAGTAAAAAAGTTATAAAGGACGCCAAATCAGTTACTGTAAAAGAGGATTTAAAGCTGGGCATTATTAATGTATTGGATCAAATGCCTAGAGATCTTCTTGAAAAAGTAGGAATGGTGTCCTTATCTACTACTTTGGCAACTAATGCTTGTGTGGAAGACAAGGGCAGCAGGGCCAAGCTTATATTGATGGGATGCGATAAAGACATTGTAGCAAAAAATGGTAAAAATTATGGATTGCCTTCTGCGGATGACATTATATTTATAGATGGAGGCCATAATTCCCGGGGTGAAGTGATAAAGGAGCCCAATTGGGATGAATTGCATGATAAGATAAAGAATATAGGTCAAGGAGTGGATTCCTTTGCTATAGTCCAGATGTGGGGAATTCGCAATCCGGAATTTGAGAAAAAGGCTAAGGACCTAATTAATACATGGACGGGTTTGCCTGTAGTATGTGGTCATGAGCTAGCTAGCCAACTAAACTTTTTAAAGCGGGCAGCTACAGCCCTTCTTAACGCAAGGCTTATCCCTTTGATCAATGAGTTTATTGATGCGGTAAAGCTAGGACTTAAGGAAAGGGGTATTGATGCTCCACTAGTTATAGTATGCGGAGACGGCAGCATAATGTCTGAGGAGTTTGTAAGGGATAGACCAGTAGAAACCCTTCTATCAGGACCTGCTGCCAGTGTAATAGGTGGAATGAATTTAAGTGGACAAAAAAACTGCGTAGTAGTGGACATGGGGGGTACCACCAGCGACTTAGCAGTGGTAAAGGACGGCATACCTATTTTAGCTTATGAGGGGGCCAAGGTTGGAAACTGGCAAACTGCTGTAAAATCTGTAGATATTCGTACCATTGGCTTAGGTGGCGACAGCATTATAAATTTTGATACTAGAGATAATTTAACAGTGGGTCCTCGCAGGGCAGCACCTTTGTCCTGGCTGGCCTATCGATGGCCGCAAGTGTTGGAGCAGATTGAAATTTTACATAATGAACACAGAATCCATACTCGGTCACTGTGTCAATTTTTCTATAAGCTGAGAGATATCCCTAAAGGTGGAGATTTTACTTTAGAGGAAAAAAATATAGTAGAGGCTTTAGAGAAAGGGCCTTTAAGCTTAGAGCAATTAGCAGAGGCGGCTGGAACATCTATTTATACTATGAAATTGAATAGGCTAGAGGAGCTAGGAATAATAATGAGAAGCGCCCTAACTCCTACTGATATCATGCATATTACTGGAGACTTCCGTGGTTGGAATGAGCAGGCTGCCTTAATGGGGGCCGAGATCCTAGCAAAACGATTAGGAATGACTCTAGCTGAACTTATTCATGAGGTTAATACCATTATAAAATCTAGGCTGTATTTAACTATAGCAAAGGAGTTATTGGAAAGAGAGAATTTGCCTTTGGCAGAAGAGGATTTTACTCCAGAGTTGGAGAAAATGCTACTTTTAGGATATAAGAATTCACAGAAACAAGACAGCCCTTATATATTCTTAAAATTATCTACTGACTTTTCTTTAGTTGGAATTGGGGCCCCTATACATGTATATCTACCTGATGTGGCCGCGGCCTTAAATACAGATTGTATAATAGAGGAACACGCAGCGGTAGCCAATGCAGTGGGAGCAATCACAGGCAGCGTTTCAGTAGAAGAAAGAGTGGTCATAAAACCCAGGTATAGTGCAGAGGGAGTGGCAGGCTATGACTGCTTCTCTTCCAGGCAAAAGACATATTTTGATGACTACGACAAGGCAAAAGCTTGGGCACAGAAGGAAGCTAGAGAAGTAGCTCAGGAGCTTGCTGTGGCTAAGGGAGCTACTGCTTGCGATGTATCTATTCAAGTAGATGAAAATATTACTCAAATAAATGTATTTGTATCTAATCCTGAAAAAAGGGGTCAAGAGGAGGCAATAACTCGGGACTTATTACTGGAAACCACTGTAACAGCCAGAGCCATAGGAGGTCTTAACTGGATATAAGAAAGGAAGGTAGGTAGAGAGTGGACAAATACACCGTAACAATTTTATTGGATAATCATGAGAAAAAGGTAACCTGTGAACCAGGCAGCACTTTGATGGATGTCTTTCATCATAACAATATCTATATAGAGGCTCCCTGTGGAGGGAAAGGCATCTGTGGAAAGTGTAAGGTTAGGGTTCTGGCAGGTAAGATATCGGATATTACTGATTTAGAGTCAAAATTTTTGTCTCAACGGGAAAAACAGGATGGATACCGCCTGGCTTGTATGACAAAAATACTGGGAGATGTAGAGGTAGCCACTAAGGGTCAGCTGGAAGGAGCCCAGATTCTATCTACAGGACTGGAATATTCTGTGGATATCTCACCTGGTATAATCAAAAAATATGTTGAACTGGATGTACCTACTGTGGATGATCAAAGGGATGATTTGAAGCGGCTGGCCCAAGCTGTTGGCATAGAAAATCCCTATACCCATATTTCTATATTAAGAAAACTACCTCAACTACTGAGAGATTCGGATTTTAAGGTGACAGTTGCCTATGATGGCAACAGAATATTGGATGTTGAAAAAGGGGATACCTCAAACCAGTCTTATGGAGTAGCTATAGATATAGGAACCACTACTGTTGTATGCTACTTAATGGATTTAACAACTGGTGAGCAAGTGGATATAATATCAGGTTTAAATGCCCAAAGACCCTACGGGGGAGATGTAATTTCAAGGATTCAGCATTCCATGGAAAGTGTTGATGGGCTCAATAGATTAAGGGAGGCTATAGTAAATCAAATATCCCAATTGATAAATGAGCTGGCCAGGCAGAATGGTATTTCAATAGATCATGTCTATAATATTGCAATAGCAGGGAATACCATTATGGGACATCTTTTGCTAGGAATAGATCCCCAGCATATTGCGGCTGCACCCTTTACCCCTGGCACTACTAAGGCAGAAGTATATGATGCTCATGATCTAGGCTTAAAGCTAGGTACAGCTTCCAGGGTATTCTTGTTGCCTCATATTTCGGGTTATGTGGGAGCTGACGTAGTAGCGGGAATTTTGGCTTCAGGCATGGATGAAAGTCAAGACCTAAGCCTTATTATAGATATTGGTACCAATGGTGAAATAGTACTTGGCAACAGGGACAAAATAGTGTGCTGTTCAACTGCTGCTGGTCCTGCCTTTGAGGGAGCCAATATCCGGCATGGAATGGGAGGAGTAAGTGGTGCAATTAATAACATAATACTGGACAATGGTGATATAAAGTACACTACCATTGATAATAAGGCTCCTCTTGGAATATGTGGTTCTGGAATTGTGGATGCATTGGCAGTTTTATTGGATGCAGGCATAGTAGACGAAACAGGGAGACTATTAGACAAAGATGAAATTGAATCAGAGGTTGGACAAAAATTAGCTGATAGACTGACAGAAATTGATGATCTACCTGCTTTTATCATTGCTGACTCTGAATCCAGCGGTACTGGTGAGCCTATAGTAATAACTCAAAAGGATATAAGGGAAATTCAATTGGCAAAGGCGGCTATTGCAGCGGGAATAAAGGTACTTATTAATAAAATGGAAAAAGAAGTAGGTGAAATAGACAAGCTTTATCTAGCCGGAGGATTTGGCAGCTATATTGATAAGGGAAACGCCTCTAGGATTGGTTTAATACCTACAGAGCTGCAGCATCGAATTATAGCTATAGGCAATAGTGCAGGTACTGGAGCCATGCTATCTTTGTTATCCCTGGAGCATTTTAAAAGGACTAGTATCATAAAAGATATGGCAGAATATGTTGAGCTATCTTCTACTTTAGAATTCCAAAATGAATATGTAGATAGTATGTATTTTGATGTTTAGTATATTCTAATAGTTAAAAAGTACAAAAAATATAAAAATACTTCAATACCTATAAAAAATATAGTGATATCATAAAGTGGCATTCTGTGTGTAGTCTATTTACTTATTACCTACAGTTTAATATAATAGA
>ERZ773359.5275-NODE-5275-length-12531-cov-64.350834_pt1 | contig 12531 bp, 11 predicted proteins | sample MGYA00374955_ERZ773359 | MGnify/ENA primary metagenome ERZ773359 (study PRJEB29098, sample SAMN04486028) | biogas fermenter metagenome | study: EMG produced TPA metagenomics assembly of the Biogas fermentation microbial communities from Germany - Plant 4 DNA1...
ATAATTGATTTAAAGTCTGCTCTCTTTCATCATTAGTTTGAAGTTGTGAATCTCTGCTTTTTCCTATTGAATCTATTTCATCTATAAATATTATACAAGGAGCATTTTTTTCTGCTTCTTGGAATAGATCCCTTACTTTAGCGGCTCCCATCCCTGCAAACATTTCAACAAAATTTGAACCTGAAATTGATAAAAATGGTACATTAGCTTCACCTGCTACTGCCTTTGCTAATAAGGTTTTACCTGTTCCTGGCGGCCCTACTAATAAGGCCCCTTTAGGAAGCTTAGCCCCAATCTCTACATATTTTTCGGAATGATTTAAATAATCTATTATTTCTTTTAATGATTCTTTTGCTTCATCTTGACCAGCTACATCATCAAAGGTAATTTTAATATCCTTTTCTCTATATACCTTTGCATTACTTTTTCCAAACTTCATCATTGATGAGCCACCCATTCTGCCTCCCATTTTAGAAAAGAAAAACCTCAATAAAAAGAAGCATATTACAGGGGCTACTACCCAAGTAAGTATAAATTCTGTCATAAAATTATTTTGAACTGTTTTTGCGGTAAATTCTATATCATTTTCAATTAATAACTCTACTAAATTATCATCCCCCACATTACCTGTATATAATAATTTACCATTATTTCTTTCACTATTTTCTTTAGGAATAATGTCTATTTCACTAGACGAAATAACAACTCTTTCAACTTGATTTGTTTTTATCATTTCTATAAACGCACTATAACTAATTTCTTGTGTTGTAATAAAATTTTTTGTTGTGCTGAATATATATATCAATATAAATGCAGTTATTGCATACCAGAGTATATAATTTTTATTTTTATTATTTTTATTTTCTCCTGTGTTTTTATTTTGCATAGTTTCTTCCTCTCATTTTAAATTTATTTTATTTTTCCAAATTCACTGAAAGGATATACTTTTATTTGGGCTTTCCCTTGAATATCCTCACCATCTATATAAGGATTTTTCCAATATCTCGAGTCTTTTGAAACAAGTCTATTATCACCTAAAAAGAAATACTTTCCTTCAGGAACTTCATATTCTCCATTGAATTTATCTGGAGTTCCTATGTAATCCTCCTCTAATTTCTCTCCATTTACATAAACTATTCCATTTTCAATTTTAATTTTATCTCCTGGCAAACCAATAAGTCTTTTTATTAAAGATTCACCTAATTCATCAGAATAAAAAACTAAAATATCTCCCCTCTTTAATTTATCTAAATTATAGACCTTTGTAACAAAAAGTTGATCATCTACATTTAAAGTTGGTACCATAGATTCTGAAGGTATTAATACCTTAAAAGTTAAGTATTTATTTATAAGAAAAGCTATTACTATCGCCAAACCTATTGGAACTATCCAATCTGTAAAGAAGTTACCTTTATTATTCTTATCTATCTTCCTTTTATTCACTTTACTTTCCATTTATTTATAACTCCTTCATTATTATTTTCTTCTACTTTATAAACTATTTATTCCCTTTTAATCAAGAAATAAATCATCTTTATCCTTTATTTTTCCTTACAACTTAGTATAACATATTTAAAAATTAAATAAATAGCCCATAATAACAAAAAATGGGCAAATAATTATACACTTACCCACTTTCCAATTCAATATATTTTTATATTTCATTTAATAAAAGTTCTTCAAAACTTTGTCTTTTAACTACTATCTTCGCTTCTCCATCTCTCACAAATACAACTGCAGGTCTTAAATTTTTATTATATCCACTTGCCATTGAAAAGCCATAAGCACCAGTAGATGTTACTGCTAATATATCCCCACTTTCTGCTTTCTGAAGCTTTATATCCTTTATTAATACATCTCCAGATTCACAACATTTTCCTACCACTGTTACTAAATCCTCAAAGGGCTCATTTGCCTTATTTGCAATTATAGCTTCATATTTAGCATCATATAAAGCTGGTCTTATATTATCAGTCATTCCTCCATCTACAGCTATATACTTTCTAATATTAGGTATTTCCTTTATTGAACCTACCTTATATAAAGTAGTTCCTGCATTCGCAACTATAGATCTCCCTGGCTCAATAGTTAATATAGGCTTTTTTATTGATAATTCTTTACAAACTTTATCAACCCTATCCAGTATAGCAGCACAATAGTAACTTATATCCTTAGGATTATCTCCATCTGAATAATAAACTCCAAATCCTCCTCCTAAATTAAGTTCTTCAATTTCATGACCAGTTTCTTGTTTTATTTCTTTTATAAGCTTCAACATAATTTCTGCAGCATCACCGAAAGGTTCATTATCGAATATTTGAGAACCTATGTGGCAATGTAATCCAACAAGATTTAGATTAGAAAGCTCTAAAGCATTTTTTATTGAATTCATTATTATATTATCAACTGGTGCAAAACCAAATTTAGAATCTATCTGTCCAGTTTTAATATAATCATGAGTGTGTGCTTCTATTCCTGGAGTTATTCTTAAATATATCTTTTGTACTTTTCCATATTTCTCTGCAATTTCATTTATTTTTTTCATTTCCCATAAGTTATCAACAATAAACCTTCCAACTCCGAGTTTAACTCCAAGTTCAATTTCTTCTTCTGTTTTATTGTTTCCATGAAAATAAACTTTTTCCATGTTAAAGTTTGCTTTATATGCTGTGTAAAGTTCTCCGCCTGATACAACATCTAAACAAAGACCTTCTCTATCTATAATTCTACACATTTCTAAGGTTAGAAAGGCCTTTCCAGCATAAGCTACTCTATTATTTTCTTCTTTTACTTTAAAAGCCTTATAATATTCCCTACATTTATCTATTATTAGCTTTTCATCCATAACATATAATGGTGTTCCAAAATTTTCAGCTAAATACTTAGCTTCTAGCCCAGCAATTTTTAAATTATTTCCTTCTATTTTACTTGCCCCAAATAATTTCATAATAAATTCCCCCAATTATATATTTATTTGCAAATCTTATATATTGCTTATTGCTATACATTATTAATATTGCTCTCTATACTTATCCATTAAGTCCCCCATTACATCTCCAGATGGAGGTGGAGTATAGGTTATTGCATTTGCCCCAGCTTCAATTGTTCTCTTTATAGTTTCTTCTGTTGGTCCTCCTGTTGCTATAATAGGAAAGGTTGGAAATTCTTCTCTTATCCTTCTTACTATATTAGGAGTGTTTTTTCCTCCAGAAACATTTAAAATAGTTGCCCCAGCCTGTATTCTCTCTTTTATATTTTCATTCTCCGAAATTACTGTAACTACTACAGGGATATCTATAGTCTCTCTTATCTTTCTAACTATATCATTTGATGTCGGAGCATTAACTACTACTCCCATAGCGCCTTTAAATTCAGCATCTAGAGCCAAATTAACAACTCTTTTTCCTTGAGTAATACCACCGCCTACACCACAAAAAATTGGAACATCAGCAGCTAATAAAAGTGCCTGTGTTATGAGGGGTTGAGGTGTAAAAGGATATACTGCGATAATGGCATCAGCATTTGTATTTCTTATTACCGCCACATCAGTTGTAAAAAGCAATGATTTTATTCTTTTACCGAATATTTTGATCCCACTGCAATCTCTTATACAAGAAGGTACTTCAATCACATGACTTCTTAAAATTCCCTTTATCTCTGGTACTATTTTTGGCTTTTTTGGCTCCATTCTTAACCCTCCTATTTATAAAACTCAATATAAAATCATCTCATAAGATATCACTATATTAATTAATCATATTATTTTTTTCATAGTTTTAATTTAATTATACTATACTATTAATAATCTCATCAATCTTTATGGGATTATATAATTTTATAAAAATAATTTGAATTTATCAATACTATTTACAATAATTTAAATTATGAACTTTAGATAGTCTATTAGTAATTTTGGATGGTCTATAATAATAAAAAAATAAAGTGCTTTGCACTTTATTTTTTTATTTTGCACTTTATTTTTTTATTTCAATTATCTTTTTAACAACCCTTAGTCCAATTTCATCTTCCTTCATTTCATTTAAAGCATTTGATAGCTTGCTCCAGCCCATACCTTCAACTTCATCTGATTTTTTTATTTCTCCTGAAACATAATCCGCCATAAAGGTTATCATTAATATTTCCTTATCTTTTACATAATCTGATCCCAAATATGTAATGTTATTTACTTCTATTCCTGATTCTTCTCTTACTTCTCTTTCAACAGCTTCTTCCGCTGTCTCATTATTATCTACATATCCTGTTAATAATACCTTAGAATTTTTATATATGTAACTTTGTTTTAATAATAATATTTCGTCACCTTTTACTACTGCAACCATTATACATGGTTTTGGAGTATCAAAAAACATCATATCATCTTTAGAACAATAAGGAACCCCTCCTTCATCCCAACTATATCTTTCTTCTAATTTTCTACCACATAAGGGACAAAATTTATATTTCATACTACACCTCTTTAAACAATTAACAATTATTATATAACAATTAATAATTTCTAACTATGTTATAATATTACACTAATTGGATCTTTAATTTCAATTCCATCCTTATAAACCTTACAATTATAGGCTAGTATATCTACTGAATTTTCCTTAGCTAATTTTAATGCTTCTGCAAACTTTTTATCAGTAATATCATTAGGTGAAAATACTTTGACATCTTCTAACTGAATCAAAAATAGAACGCCAGCACCATAACCTTGATTTTTAGCTTCTATAAGCTCTAAAATATGTTTTGTTCCTCTTTCTGTAGGAGCATCTGGAAATCTACAGTGTCCATTTTCTTCTAAAGTTACACCCTTTACTTCTAAATAATAAATTTCTTTTTCATCTTCTGTTGATAATTTAAAATCGAATCTACTTTTCCCAAAAGTCTTTTCCTTATTAATTTGGCTATATTTTTTTAAATTATCTATTTTTCCATTAATTAATGCTTCATTAACAACCTTATTTGGAATTTGGGAATCTATATTTATTAACATTTTCCCCTTCATTGCTGCAATTAAATCATATTTAGTTTTTCTTGTAGGATTAAGTTCTTCTCGCAAAAAGATCTTTGTTCCCTCTTTTAATATTTCTTTGCATCTACCTGTATTAGGTACATGAACTGTAATTTCTTCATTATTTAATTTTACTAAAGCATTAAATCTATTAAGACGAGTTATAAATAATCCTTCATAGATATTTTTATCATATTTCATACATTTCTCCTTCTCCTTTTTCAACTTTTAGACAATTTATCTAAATATTTTTATCCACAATTTTTAATATAAACTAATTTATCCACATCACATATTTTAAAAAAAGCTTATTTTTTAAGAATTTTTGAGTTTTAATAGCAACTTATCCACAGAAATTATCCACATTTTGTACAAACTGTTCATAACTCTTTTTACTATTAATTTTATTCTAAATTTTATATTTTACATTATACTACATAATTCATTGTTATTCTAAATAAAACATTATATTGTTACAAACATTCATTCTTTTCATATATCTTGTGTCAATAGTTTTTTTGACTTATCAACACATTTTAAATGATTGTCCACATTTTGTGGATAACTTTCCACACTTTCAACAATTATTAAATTCTTAATTAACAAAAATAAGAGCCTTATAAACTCTATAAGGTTTATAAGACTCTTTATTTTAGTAGTTTTCTGTAAATACTTCAAAATATGATTGTGGATGTAAACATGCTGGACATGCTTTTGGAGCTTCTTCTCCTTCATAAATATATCCACAGTTTAGACATTTCCATAGAACAACTTCATCTTTCTTAAACACTTTTCCTTCTTCTATATTTTTAAGAAGTTTATTGTATCTTCTTTCATGCCTATTTTCAACTTCTGCTATTTTTTCATAAGCTGCCGCTATTTCTGGGAAACCTTCTTCTCTTGCTATTCTAGCAAATTCAGGATAGTCATGTGCCCATTCTTCATGTTCTCCAGCTGCTGCTGCCTTTAAATTTTCTAATGTATTATCAGCATAATATGCTACTGGATATGAGGCATTAATTTCTATTGGTTCTCCTTGAAAGTCATTTACTAAGAATTTATAAAATCTCTTAGCATGCTCTTTTTCTTGCTCAGCAGTTTCTAAAAATATGTTTGCTATTTGTAAATATCCTTCTTTTTTTGCAACACTAGCATAATAAGTATATCTTGTTCTAGCTTGAGATTCTCCCGCAAAGGATTTCATTAAATTTTCTGCAGTCTTAGTTCCCTTTAAACTTTTCATATAAACAAACACTCCTTAATTTTTATTATTTAAGTTGTCCACTAATTTAATTTTACAATATTTAGAACAATTAGCAAAGGGAACTAACATTAAATTTCTGTTAATCTTCTAAATTTTTCTTTAATACTGCTAAAACTATCATACCTACTACTGATCCAATTAGAAGAGCTGCAAAATATCCAAGAGGATTACTTATAACCGGAAGAACAAATATTCCGCCATGAGGTGCTCTAAGAGAACATCCAAAAACCATTGATAAAGCTCCTGATACTGCTGATCCTATTATACAAGCTGGTATTACTCTTAATGGATCTGCTGCTGCAAATGGTATTGCCCCTTCTGTTATGAATGATAATCCCATAATATAATTTGTAAGACCAGATTGTCTTTCTTTCTTTGTAAATTTCTTTTTAAAGAAAGTTGTACATAAAGCTATTGCTATAGGTGGAACCATTCCTCCTATCATTACTGCCGCCATAATTTCATACTGACCGCTAGCTAAAGATGCTGTTCCAAATACATAAGCTGCTTTATTTAAAGGACCACCCATATCAAAGGCCATCATTCCTCCTAAAACTGCGCCAAGCAATATTTTACTTCCTTCTCCCATATTATTCAATGTGTTTGAAATTCCTGTATTTAATGCAGATACTGGAGGATTTATTACAAATGTTATTATTACTCCAATTAAAAGTATTCCAAATAAAGGATAGATTAGTACTGGTTTTAAACCTTCTAAACTATTAGGCAGACTTGAAAATAACTTCTTTATACCTAGTACCAAATAACCTGCTATAAAACCTGCTAATAATGCACCTAAAAATCCTGATCCTCCATTATTAGCTAACATACCTCCAACAAAACCTACTGCTAAAGCTGGTCTATCTGCTATACTCATTGCAATATAACCTGCTAATATAGGAAGCATAAAGCCGAAAGCAGTTCCTCCAACATTTTTAAAGAAAGCTGCTAAAGGAGTATTGGAACCAAAATTTGCTGGATCTATACTGTAATCGTCAAATAAGAAAGCTAAAGCTATTAATATTCCTCCTCCAATAACAAATGGCAGCATGTGAGATACACCATTCATTAAATGCTTATATATTGCTCTTCCTATTCCTTCTTCTTCTTCATACTCTGATTTTATTACCCTTGCTTCCTTATGGTTATACACTGGAACATCTCCTGATTTTGCTCTTTTTAGTAACTCTTCTGCCTTGTGTATTCCATTGGAAACCTTTGTTTGAATTACTTTTTTACCATCAAATCTTCCCATATCAACATTTTTATCAGCAGCAATAATAATACATTCTGCTTCTTCAATTTCCTTTTTAGTTAAAACATTCTTCGCTCCACCTGAACCATTTGTTTCTACCTTAATTGAAATTCCCATTTCGCTTGCTTTATTTTCTAGACTTTCAGCTGCCATATAAGTATGAGCTATTCCTGTTGGGCAAGCTGTTACTGCTAAAATTTCATAAGATTTATTATTCTTATCTGTTTTATTATTTAAGTTTGTTTTCTCAAATTTATCTATAATAGCTATAAACTCTTCAGCAGTTCTTGAATTTAATAATTTATTTTTAAAATCTGAGTTCATTAACATCTTAGATAATCTTGCTAATAGTTCTAAATGAGCATCATTTTCTCCTTCTGGAGCTGCAATCATAAAAAATAGATTTGCAGGTTTTCCATCTAAGGAGTCATACTCTACTCCCTTATTAACTACCATGGCTGAAAGAGTAACTTTTTTAACTTCTGAACTTTTACCATGAGGAATAGCGATTCCTTCTCCAATACCAGTTGTACTCAATTTTTCTCTTTCTAATACAGCTTTTTTAAAGCCTTCTTTATTTTTTATATTCCCTGACAAATCCAATAACTCAACTAACTTATTTATTGCTTCTTCTTTTGACTTTAAATTTGGATTTATTTCTATTGACTTTTTATTTAATAAATCAGAAATTTTCATTTTCTCTCCCCCTATATATCATTTATTTCTTGTAATAGCCTCTCTACTTTTTCTTTAGTAGCTAAGCCTTCTGAAAAGGCACTTGCACTTCCTGTTGCTACTCCCATTTTAAAGCCTTCTTTTAAATTTTTATTTTTTAAATATCCCGCTATAAAACCTCCCACCATTGAATCTCCAGCTCCTACTGAATTAACAACCTTACCAAAAGGTGCCTTACAATTCATTACTTCATCATTTTCATTTATAAATATTGCACCATCTCCAGCTCTTGAAATTAAAACATTTCTTGCCCCAAGTCTTCTTAGTTCCTTGCCATATTTAATAATGTCCTCTTCGGTTTTAATATCAACATTAAATAATTCTGATAATTCATTGTGATTTGGTTTTATTAAAAATGGCCTGTATTTTAAAACATTTAATAATAATTCCCCTGTGGCATCTACAATACATTTTATTTTTTTACTGCTAAGTCTTTCTAATATAATTTCATAAATATTTTCCGGCAATGTTTTAGGAATGCTGCCTGCTAAAACTAAAATATCCTCTTTATCAAATAGATCTAACTTCTTATATAATTCTTCTAAATCCTCATTAGTTATATTAGGTCCTTGTCCGTTTATTTCAGATTCAACCTCAGACTTAAGCTTTATGTTTATCCTGGATAATCCTTTATCAAGCTTTATAAAATCAGTTATACAACCAGCTTTTTTTACTCTTCTCTCTATTTCTTCTCCTGTAAATCCTGCTATAAATCCTAATGCTACACTACTTACCCCTAGGTTTTTTAGAATAATTGAAACGTTAATTCCTTTTCCTCCTGCATATACTTCTTCATAGGAAGTTCTATTTACCTCTCCTAATTTAAAATCCTCAACCCTTACTATATAATCTAAAGCAGGGTTGAAAGTTATTGTATATATCATTCTTTAAACCTCCAGTATTTTTGTCTTATCATGATATTTATCATTATCTAGTTTTGTTGTTATTATTGTTGCTTCATCTATTTCTCCAAAAGTTGCACAACTTATTTCATCGAATTTACTTTTATCTGCAAGTATATAAGGAGTTCTAGTTCTACTTAAGGCTTCTTCTTTAACTAAGGCTTCATTTATATCTGGTGTTGTATATCCCCTATAATCAGAAATTCCATTAGTTCCAAAAAAACCTTTTGTGAAATTATACCTTTTTAATGTTTTTATGGCTTCAACTCCTACAATAGCTTCCGTAGATTCCTTTATTTCACCCCCTAATATAAAGGTTTTAAATCCCTTTGAAATTAATTTTTTTGCTATCATTAATCCATTTGTAATATATACTGCATTTTTTTCTTTAAGAAAGTCAGTCATTATACTAGTTGTTGTACCTGAATCGATATAAACAAAATCATTTGCTTCCACTAAAGTTGCAGCATATTCTCCTATTGAACGCTTTTCTTCAATATTAAGAGTTTCTCTTATTGAGACATAATCATCTTTTGTATTAAACTCTTTTTCTAATAAGGTTGCTCCACCATGAACCTTCTTTAGTTTTCCTATCTTATTTAAATAGTTTAAGTCTCTTCTTATGGTTGATTCTGAAGTTTCTAACATTTCTACAAGTTCATTGACATATACAACCGAGTCTATTTTTAATTTTTCTAATATAAGTTTGTGTCTTTCTTCTGTTAGCATTAATATCACTCCCAACTATATAATACAACTTTCGGTAAAGGATTTCAAGCATTTTCACTCAAAAAAAATCATTTTTATTCAAAATAATTCACATTCATTCACTAAAATATAACAAAGTGACCGTTTTATGAATAAAAACAATAATGTATTTGCTCATAAAACGGTCTCTTAAAACTTTTCACTGTACATATTCAAAACCAACATTATTACTTTCTAATTGAAATAACTGTTTTTTATCTTTATAGAAAGTAAACTTTGCTCTGCAGGATATATTTTCGTATATTGTTCTAACCATTTCTCCTCCATTAGGTGCTAATAATTTTTGAGGATAATTTTCCTCTATTTCTATATTCAATTTATATTTTCCTTTTCTTATTGTTAATCCTGTTTCATTATAGTCTATTATCTTTACTCCATTATAAGTAGCCATTCTATATTCTTTTTCTTTATAATATACAATCGCTATACATCCCTTAAATTCAAATCCTAAAAAGGGTATATCGGCTATCGAAACTACAATGCTGGTTTTTTGATTTTTAAAATCATTTCCTTGAATCCACATATAAGACTTTGGAAAGGATCTTCCCCAATCCTTTTCAATATAACCAATTCCATCTTCTATTATTAGTTCTTTATAGTTTATATTTAGCTTTCCACTTATCTTATGATATAAGCTTATTATTCCATGATTGCATTCCATAAAAGGAATAATAGAAAATGGACCCATTATATCATATTTAATAGGTGTAATATCACTATAATTTAAAACTCCTTTAATTATAATTTCACTAGTTAATATATTTAAAATAACTCCCTTTTTAGAAAATATATTATCTTTTATTTTAATAATTGACTTATCATCACTTACCTGAAAATCTTTATAGTCATATGTTATATAATAGGAAGTTTTATCAGTTATTATTTGAATAAATGCATATTTTGATCCATTTTTATCTATATTAATTCCTGGAATAAAAGCAATATTAAAGTTATTAAACTGATGTTTAAAATACCATCCTTCAAAAAATTTTTTCTTTTTGTAGTTGATATTTTTACTCCTCATATTTTAGTTCCTTTATTGTTGGAGAATTTAAAAAGTTTCCTTTATAATCAAATCTTGAACCATGACATGGACATTCCCAAGCTAAGTCATCAGGATTCCACTTTAACTCACAACCTAAATGCGGGCATTTGCTAGAGACAGTAAACACTTCTCCTTTATTATTTTTATATACTCCGAGCTTTTCTCCTTCATAAGTTATTATTCCACCATGGCCTAATTTTACATCTTCTAAAACTGATTCTGGAAGGCTTATTTTTTGAGCTATAAAATTATAGACAGTTGTTCCAAAATCCTTAGTAAGATTTTTTATGGATGCAGTTAAATCAAATCTGCTTGGGGAAAATATTTCATTAAAATCATTTTCTTTTCCTGTTATTTTATCTGATATTATTATTGCTGCAACCATAGAGGAAGTCATTCCCCATTTATTATATCCAGTAGCTACATAAACATTTGGCATTTCATCAGAGTATATTCCTATAAATGGAATATAATCTGAAGTCATACAATCCTGAGCTGACCAATTAAATTCTTCTATAGAAGCAGGATATAATTGTTTTGCATATTCTCTAAGCTGATCATACTTTCCTCCTTCTTCATTAGCTCCTGTTCTAACAGAACCCCCTGTTAATATTAATAGGTCCTTATAATTTCTAAAAGAATATCCCTCTTCATTTTCATCTCTATATATTCCCTTTAATTTTTGAGCATTTTTCAAGGCAATTACATAGTCTCTCTCTTGATGCATCCTTAAGAAGTAATATCCAGGAGCATTTATAATTGGAAATTGAGTTGCTACTACAATATGCTTAGCTTTAATTTCTCCTCTATTGGTTATTACTAATCCTTCTTTTATATCTATAGCCTTGGTATCTTCATATATTTTTAAGTCTTTTGCTATAAAATTTAAAAATTTAACAGGATTGAATTGAGCTTGATTTTTAAATTTTACTGCCTTTGCTATTTCAAGAGGTAGTTCAACTTCATCTACTAATTCTGCATCTATCCCTATTTTTTTTGCTGCTCCATATTCATTAATTATTTTTTCAGGATTATCTAGGGTATAAACATAAGAATCTAAAGTTTCAAAATCACAGTCTATTTTATTTTCTTCTATTATTTTTTTATAAGTTTCTAGGGCTAATTTATTAGCTTCTGTATATCTTCTTGCATTTTCTTCATTAAATTCTTTTACTAACTTATCATATATTAAACTATGTTGTATGGTTACCTTAGCTGTTGTATTCTTAGTATTTCCATTTAATATCTTTCCTCTTTCTATTACTACAACTTCTACCCCCTTTTTCTGTAACATATAGGCTGTTAATAAGCCTGTTATTCCTGCACCAACAACTACCGCCTCTACAGCCATATCTCCCTTTAATTCCTCTCTTTTTTCTATCTTATAACTTTCACTCCAAACTGATTTCATAAAATTCACCTCATTGGTTATTATTCCATAAGTTTTAATATTTAAACAAAAACTTCTTTATAAAAAAATCCACAGCTAAAGTTTAATCTTTAACTGTGGACTGAAATTTTCTATTTAATCTATATTAAATT
>ERZ773359.5277-NODE-5277-length-12530-cov-18.427735_pt1 | contig 12530 bp, 12 predicted proteins | sample MGYA00374955_ERZ773359 | MGnify/ENA primary metagenome ERZ773359 (study PRJEB29098, sample SAMN04486028) | biogas fermenter metagenome | study: EMG produced TPA metagenomics assembly of the Biogas fermentation microbial communities from Germany - Plant 4 DNA1...
GGACCTTCCCTGGGAGGAGGAAGCAGTGGACCTCCCCTGGGAGGAGGAAACAGTGGAAGAAAGCGCAAGGGAGACTGTTCAGGAGGAAGAGCCCAGGGAAGAAAGCGGCGCAGGGGACCCAAGGGTGGACCTAATCCTAAACTCGGTGGATGAACTCCTTGGGGGGGTGATTTATCGCTGGGAGCGCATCGAGCAGATCGTGATGCGGGTGCTGGAGCTTGTCATGAGGGTTTACCAGCTCCAGGCCATTGTGGTCAAGACCTTAGAAACGGGGCACGCCCCGGTGGAACCGGCTGAGATCGACGAAGAGACCAAAGGAAATCTACTGGGTATGTTAAAAACCTTCCTGGAAGGTCTGGAACAGCCAACTTCGTGAGGCGGGCCCGCCGGAACCGGCCCGGCGGGCTCTAAAAAGTCAGGGGCTGCAGAGTTCTCCGGCGACGGTTGAATAGGGCCACCTCCCTGCAGCCTGTCTCCTGGAGCAGCTCTTTTACCTTATGGAAGTCCCTGGCTACCTCCATTGGCCTGTGGGCATCGGAGCCAATGGTGACCGCCACTCCCCTGGCGAGGCATGTCCGCAGGAAGGCTGCTGACGGATAGATTTCGCCGATGGGTTTATGAAGTCCAGATGAGTTGATCTCCAGGCAGACCTGGGCTTCAGCTAGGGCCGCGGCCGCCTTTTCGTAGTAGGTCTGAACGTCCGCCTTGGGGAAAAAGCCGAACTTCTTGATGAGGTCAGGGTGGGCCATGCTGTCGAAAAGCCCTGACTTTGCCGCCGCGGTGAAGAGGGCAAAGTAGCGGTCCCAAAGTTCGTCGATGTCCTTGTTTGCGTACTCATCGATCAGGCTTGGATCATCAAAGGGCCAACCGTCTATCAGGTGAATCGAACCCAGGACAAAATCAAAGGGGTGATTGCTCAGGAGCTGTTCCAGCTCCTTTTCTGCACCCGGAATGTAATCGGCTTCGATGCCTAGCCTAATCGTGATTGCGGGGTACCGCTCCCGCAGCTTCAGGACTGCCTCGCAGTAGCCGGGGAGCTCCTCCATCCCCATGGCATAACGGCCGTGCCAGGGATGGTCGGGGGGCAGATGGACGAAGGGCAGATGGTCGGAAAAGGCGATCTCCCGCAGTCCCTTCCGAATGGCTTCTTCCACGTATTCTTCCATGGCGCCCTGGGCATGGCCGCACAGGGGCGTGTGCATATGGTAGTCAAGGAACATCCCTTCGCCCTTGTTTCCAAGAAAACAGGGCCTTCACCTCCCGAATTCCTTTGGTTTTATTATAGCACTTGGGGATTCCCTTTTCCTTCGGTTTCTGGTATGATGGCTGTGTACAATTATGTGCACAGGCTGGGGGAGGGAGTAGGGTTTGCAGTCCGACCTGGTTCGCATCGGAGACAAGCTGATCAGCCGGAAGAAGATTATGCGGACGGTGGAGCGCATTCTCGAACTTCGCTCCCAAGGCTCGTCCCAGCAGGAAACGGCCGATATGCTGGGCCTTGACCGCCCCTTCGTCTCCCGCTTGGAAGGCTTGGGGGAGGTCCGCAAGGGAGAGCGCTTGGCCTTGATTGGCTTTCCCATCCGCAATGGGGAGGAGCTGCGGTCCATGGCCCTTAGCGAAGGAGTCGATTTTGTCCTCATCCTGAATGAAAAGCAGCGTTGGCATTTTGTGACGGGGCGGACGGGAGCCGATCTGTTCAATGAGGTCGCGGAGATGCTGGCGGGCCTGCGCCAGTTCGATACCGTCATTTTCCTGGGCTCCGACCGGCGCCTGCGCTGGGCTGAATCCATCTGGGACAATGTTCTTGGCATCGAAATAGGCGCCTCCCCCATTACCGAGGACAAGTATGTGGATCCTGAGCTGGTGCGTCAACTGATTCGTTCAGTAAGGTGCCCATAGCCAGCATCATCACCGAAGGAGGGGCCCCTGTGGCAGATTTGATCAAAGTGGTTAGCGTCAGTCTCGGATCGTCCCGCCGCAACATGGAGGCTGAAGTGGATCTGCAAGGGAGAAGGGTCTTGGTGCAGCGGGTGGGAACCGACGGCGATATGCGGCGGGCGGAAGAGATGATCAGGGACCTTGACGGCAAAGTCGACGCCCTTGGGCTCGGGGGCATCGACCTTTACATTTGGGCCGGGGACAGGCGCTACGTCTTTCGCGACGCCCAAAGGCTGGCCCGCGCTGCAAAGGTAACGCCGGTAGTGGACGGCAGCGGTTTGAAGAACACCCTGGAACGCTGGGTCATCCAGTATTTGTCGCGGGAGGCTGGCATCCAGCTTGCCGGCAGGAAGGTCCTGATGGTCTGCGCAGTTGACCGCTTCGGCATGGCTGAGGCCTTGGTCGCGGCCGGTGCGGAGATGATCTTCGGGGATCTGGTCTTTGCCCTGGGCATACCCTTGCCTTTGCGCCGGCTCAAGGACCTTCATTTAGTCGCTTCCATTGCCGCCCCCATCATCACCAAGCTGCCCTTCAAGTGGGTCTACCCGACGGGGGAGAAGCAGAATAGCAACCCCGTCGAAACCCGGGAGACTTATATCCGCCTGTATCAGTGGGCAGACTTCATCGCCGGGGATTATCATTTCATCCGGAGGTTCATGCCTAAAGACCTTGCGGGCAAGACTATCATCACCAATACGGTGACCATCGAAGATGTGGAGGAGCTTCGCCGCCGGGGAGCCTCTCGCCTGGTGACGACTACTCCCGACATCGGCGGACGGTCGCTCGGGACCAACGTGGTGGAGGCCATGGCCGTCGCCATGGAAGGCCGCAGTCCCGAAGAGATGACTCCCGATGACTACTTGCGGTGGCTCCAGGGGGTCGGCTTTCAACCGCGCATCGAAGAACTGAATAAGTGAGAGGAGAGAAGGGCGAGGCCCGACTTTAGCAATGAATAGATTCGCGTTTATCATCCATCCAGTTCAAGCAGGCGACTTAGCCCGCAAGTTTCCCATAACGCGCTATCTGCCCACCTCCTGGCAGGAGGCCATTTTCCGGCATGTGCCACCCATGAAGGCCTCCCACATCACCGGGATAAGGTCCCTTACCGGGGCCGAAGCGGAAGGCTGGTTCATTGGCTGCCCCCTCTCCAGCAGGCAGCTGTTGGAGCTGCCTGTGGATTTTGTCCTCAGGCGCATCATCCAGGCTGGCAGGTTGGCCGAAAAGCTGGGGGCCGACATCGTGGGACTGGGAGCCTTTACCGCGGTGGTGGGCGATGCGGGGATTACCGTCGCGAAAAACCTTAACATCCCTGTCACCACCGGCAATAGTCTGACGGTGGCCAGCGCCCTCGAAGGCGTCAAGCAGGCAGCATCCTCTATGGAAATCGACCTTGATGAGGCCAACATCTTGATCCTGGGGGCGACGGGGTCTATCGGGGCTGCCTGCGCTCGCATCCTCGGCCGTGAGTTTCCCCGGCTGACCTTGGTTGCTAGAAACACCCGGCGCCTGGAAGAGCTGCGGGAGCAGATCGAGGCCAGCAATCCCCAGGCCCAGGTCGCCATCAGCACCGACAGCCGCAAGTCCCTGCCCGGGGCTGATGTGATCCTCACCGTCACCTCCGCTTTAGATGCGGTCATTGAACCGGAGGATCTGCGGCCGGGTTCGGTGGTCTGCGATGTGGCCCGCCCCCGGGATGTGTCTAAGAGGGTGGCTGCCATGCGGGATGATGTCCTGGTTTTTGAAGGGGGAGTCATGTCGGTGCCGGGGGATGTGGAGTTTAATCTTGATTTTGGCTTTCCCCCCGGGACAGCCTATGCGTGCATGTCCGAGACGATGGTCCTAGCTTTGGAGGGGCGGCTTGAGTCCTATAGTCTGGGCAGGGAGCTGACAGTTGAGCAGATCTTGGAAGTGGACAGGCTGGCCAAGAAGCACGGCTTCCGCCTGGCTGGTCTGCGGAGCTTTGAGCGGATGCTAACCGGTGAACAAATCCTTCAGATCCGTGATAAAGCTCGCAAAAGACTGAAGAAGGCCCCTGCTTGGGTCTAACGCGAGAGTTGACATCGGGGTGGCGGTTGCCTATAATGTACGCGCAAGCGAGGCCGAAGCACTGCTCCTGGAGCAGTGCTTATGCTGTATTTCCCTTTAGGAAGGATATCGGGGACCAGGAGAGAATATGAGCTGAGGGATTTGCGTTGGACCAGGGTGTTCGCTTGCTGAGTGGGACAAATGTCTAGTGAAGGAGCTGCTGGGAATGGGCGAAAAGGAGATCCTCCTGACAGAGGAGGGCCTGAAGAAGCTTGAGCAGGAGCTTGATTACTTAAAGCGCGTAAGGCGGAGGGAAGTGGCCACTCGGATCAGGGATGCCTTGGATTTTGGTGATATCTCCGAAAACTCGGAGTACGATGATGCCAAGAATGAACAGGCCTTCGTGGAAGGCCGCATAGCGACCCTAGAGAAGATCCTGCGCAACGCCAAACTGATCGAACGCAATCCTGGCGACGGCAAGAACGGGAATACGGTAGCCGTGGGCGCCACGGTGACCCTTCTCGATCTGGACAGCAACGAGGAGTTTGTGTTTACGCTGGTCGGGTCCCCTGAGGCCGACCCGAGCGAAGCCAAGATCTCTAATGAGTCGCCGGTGGGCAAAGCGATCATCGGACGTCCTGAAGGGGCGGTCGTGGAGGTGGAAGTACCGGATGGCACCGTCCGGTACCAGATTGTCAAGATCAGTGGTTAGGTAGGTGGAGGTGGCGTATTGTCGCGGTTTGAGTTGGACCCGGAAGAGCTGCAAGAACTGAACGACCAAATGGTCATCCGTCGCCAGAAACTGGCGGAATTGATCTCCCAGGGCATAAACCCATTCGATGCTGACTTTGTCCCCACCCACCACGCCCTCGACATTAAGGAGGATTTCGCCCATTGGGAGGGGCAGGAAGTCAAGGTCGCGGGGAGGATCATGTCCCTGCGTCGCCACGGCAAGGCCAGCTTCGCGGATCTGCAAGACCAATCGGGCCGGATCCAGTTGTATGTCAGGCAGGATTTGCTTGGCGAAGAGGGCTACGATTTCTTCAGCAAGTTGGATTTGGGGGACATAATCGGGGTGCGGGGAAAGGCGTTCCGAACCAAGCGCGGCGAAATCAGCGTCGAAGTTGAGGAGCTCCACCTCATGAGCAAGTCCCTGCGGCCCCTGCCGGAAAAGTGGCACGGACTTAAAGATGTAGAGATCCGCTACCGACAGCGCTATTTGGACCTGATGGTCAACCCCGAGGTCAGGCAAGTCTTCATTGCCCGGAGCAAAATCATCCAGAGCATTCGTGAATTCCTGCTGGAGAGGGACTTCCTCGAAGTGGAAACCCCAATCCTCAATGTAATTGCCGGCGGCGCCAATGCCCGTCCGTTTATCACCTATCACAATGCATTGGATATGAATCTATACCTGCGGATTGCGCCGGAGCTTTATCTAAAGCGCCTGGTGGTCGGCGGCTTTGAAAAGGTCTTCGAACTCGGCAAGAATTTCCGCAACGAGGGCATCTCAACGAAGCACAATCCGGAGTATACATCCCTTGAGGTCTATCAAGCCTACGCGGACTACAAGGACATGATGGAGCTGACGGAGGAGCTCTTCGCTTATGTTGCCCGTCGGGTCTGCGGCACCACCAAGATCGAGTTCCAGGGACGGACGGTCGATCTGACTCCCCCTTGGCAGCGGATGAGCATGCTCGCGGCCATTGAGAAGTACAGCGGGGTCAGCTGGGAGAGGATCCAGGCCGACCCTGAGGGGGTTGCCCGGGAGAAGGGTCTAGAGCTGGAACCTGCACGAATCAGTACGGGATCCGTCGTGATGGAGCTCTTTGATACCTTCGTTGAGCCTAACCTGATCGATCCTGTGTTCATCACGGACTACCCTGTTGAAGTGTCGCCTCTGGCCAAGCGCACGGAAGGCAGACCCCATTTGACCGACCGCTTCGAGCCCTACATCATGGGCTGGGAGGTGGCCAACGGGTTTTCCGAGCTAAATGACCCCATCGATCAGAAGGAGCGGTTTGAGAAGCAGATGGAGCAGCGGGCCGCGGGCGATGAGGAGGCCCATATGATGGATGAGGACTACATCGTCGCCTTGGAATATGGCCTTCCTCCCACAGGGGGATTGGGGATCGGGATCGATCGCATGGTGATGCTCCTTACGAACTCTCCGTCGATTAGAGACGTAATCTTATTCCCCCACATGCGTCCGAAGGAGTAGGGTTGGTTCAGTTGACTGCAAGAGAAGCCTTTGGAGCTGGTGTGCGGCAGGCGGTTCCGATCATGTTTGGCTATGGGCCCATCGGAGTCGCCTACGGCGTCCTGGCCCGGCAGGCGGGTTTGACCTTGGCCCAGACGGTGGCTATGTCCATTTTTGTCTACGCGGGCTCCAGCCAATTCATCGCGGCCGGCATGCTGGGCGCCGGCGCCGGTTTCCTGCCCATCGTCAGCACCACGCTGCTGGTGAACTTAAGGCATTTGCTCATGAGCGCGGCTCTCAGCCCCCACCTCGGTGGTCTGCGGCGGAGCTTCCTAGCCTTATTCGCCTTCCACATCACCGATGAGACCTTTGCCCTGCACAGCGCCAATTTAGATCGAGGGCCGGCCCATCCCTGGCTGCTCCTGGGGATCAATCTAGCCTCTTATGGCACCTGGGTCCTCAGCTCCCTCCTTGGGGGGCTCTTTGGCAGCATCCTGCCGGACCCGGCCAGGTTGGGCCTCGATTTTGCCCTGCCGGCCATGTTCATTGCCCTCCTGGTCGTCCAGCTCAAGGGCCCCGTCCATATGCTCGTCGGCGGGGCCGCGGGGGCCCTGTCGGTGGTCATTGCCCTTTTGCTTCCCGGCAACTGGAACGTAGTCCTGGCGAGCATCCTTGCCGCCGGGCTGGGATTGGTGGTGTCGACTTGCAAGAGCCGTTCATCTTGATCCTGGCGGGGATGGCCCTGGTCACCTATCTGACCCGGGTCCTTCCCTTGCTCACCTTGACCGAAATGAGACTGCCTCCCCTTCTCCTGCGGTGGCTGTCCTTCATCCCCGTTGCGGTCCTGGGGGCTTTGCTTGGGCCCGAACTTCTTCTCGAAGGCGGAAAGCTGAACTTTTCCATTGGCAATCACCATCTCCTTGCCGCGCTCCCCAGCTTCATCGCCGCGGTTAAGACCCGCAGCCTCCTTTGGACTGTTGTTGCGGGGATGGGCGCTGTCGTCCTCCTGCGCTCCTTGTAGACCTGGGAAGTCCTGCCTGTCAGAAGCTTACAAGCTGGCAGGGAGGAGGTTGCCCTTTTTTGTCTAACCATCTTAGGGGGAGTGCCTCAAGTAAACTCAACAAGTGAAAAAGGAGGTTGAACTGGTGAGAAAGACGCTCTGTTTGCTGTTAGTATGTGTAATGCTTGTTGTTGGTAGCGGATTTGCTTTGGCTGCGGATTACAAGATTGGAGTCGTAACCGGGACTGTCTCCCAGGGTGAAGACGAGTACCGGGGAGCGGAGAAAGTTGTTGCCAAGTACGGGGACATGATCAAGCATGTCACCTATCCGGACAACTTCATGCAGGAGCAGGAGACCACCATCGCTCAGATCGTCCAGCTGGCTGCTGACAAGGACGTGAAAGCGATCGTCATCTGCCAGGCGGTGCCCGGAACGGTGGCTGCCATCCGGCGAGTCAGGGATATGCGCCCCGACGTGAAGTTCATCCTTGGGGTTCCCCACGAAGACCCGTACTTAGTCGCTGAGACGGCTGACATCGCGCTCGAGACGGACAACCTGGGCCGCGGCCGCACCATCCTGCGGCTGGCCAAAGAGATGGGAGCGAAGAAGTTCCTCCATTACTCCTTCCCCCGCCATATGTCCATGGAGCTTTTGGCGCAACGCAGGGACATCATGAAAGATGAGGCGGAGAAGCTGGGTCTTGAGTTCATCTTCGTCACCGCTCCCGACCCGATGAGCGATGCGGGTATCCCCGGCGCACAGCAGTTCATCCTGGAGGACGTGCCGCGCCAGGTAGCTCAGCACGGCAAAGACATTGCCCTGTTTGCCACCAACTGCTCCATGCAGGAGCCTTTGATCATCAAAGCCCTCGAGACCGGGGCCATCTTCCCCGAGCAGTGCTGTCCGAGCCCGACCCATGGCTACGTGGGTGCATTGGGCCTGGCCATCACCGAGGATATGCAAGGCGATATGAACGCTATCCTCAAAGCCATCGACGAGGCTATCGTCGCGAAGGGCGGCGCCGGCCGGTTTGGCACCTGGATGGTCCCCTTCAACATGGTGGCCGTGGAAGCTGGCGTTGAGATCGCCCGGGCGGCAGTGGAGAAGGGCTTGGACTTCGCCGAGATGGATGCCGTAGGCGAGATCTTCGGTGAAGTGGCCGGCGGCGATGTTACCATCGATCGCCTGGAGGGCAACTTCTACCTGTTGACGGCGCCCTCGGTCGTCTTCGGCGCAACTGAGTTGTAAGTCTTGATTGCTGCCAGGTAAGCCAGGTGCCTCGGCACCTGGCTTACCTCATTGTAAACCCGTAGGGAGGCGGCCTTGCCGCCTTCACGAGGGAGGATGGTGCTGGAGTGGCACAAGCTTTGAGGATGCAAAGCATCACGAAAAAGTATTATGGGACGACGGTCCTCAAGGATGTATCCTTGGAGGTTGATCAGGGGGAAATCCATGCCCTGGTGGGTGAGAATGGCGCGGGGAAGTCAACCCTGATGAACGTCCTTTTCGGCATGCCGGTGATTCACCAGACTGGAGGCTATGAGGGCGAGGTCTACATTGGCGGCCAGCAGGTTGACATTCTAACTCCGGCCGATGCCATGGCTTTGGGAATTGGCATGGTCCACCAGGAGTTTATGCTGATCCCCGGATTTACCGTCACGGAAAACATTAAGCTGAACCGGGAGAAGAGCCGTCCAAGTCTTCTTAGTCGGTTCTTCGGCAAGAGCCTGGAAATCCTCGACATGGAGGATATGGCCCGGGACAGCAGGGCCGCGCTGGACAAACTGGGCGTTGGCATCGAAGAGTGGCTGCCGGTGGCGGGGCTGCCGGTGGGCTACATGCAGTTTGTGGAGATCGCCCGGGAAATCGACAAGGAGAATGTGCGGCTATTGGTTTTCGATGAGCCGACGGCGGTGCTGACGGAAAGCGAAGCGGAGCTGTTCCTGGCGGCCATCAAGAAGCTGGCCCAATCGGGGATGGCCATTTTGTTCATCTCCCACCGTCTCGATGAAGTCGTCGCGGTGGCTGACCGGATCACCGTCCTGCGGGATGGGGAAGTGGTCGGGAGACTCTCCCGGGAAGAGGCCCACTTGGACCGGATCGCTGAGCTCATGGTCGGGCGGCGGATCGAAAGGCCCTCTTTGCCGCCCCGGGCTAAGGAGCCCAGCGATGATGACATTATCCTTGATATTCGGGACCTGATGGTTGACATGCCCGGGGAGAGGCTGAATGGACTGAACCTTGCCATCCGGCGAGGTGAAATCATTGGCCTTGGCGGTCTGGCAGGCCACGGCAAGGTGGCGGTCGCCAACGGCATCATGGGCCTTCACCCGGCGGCGGGGGAAGTATTGAAGGACGGGCAGCCCTTGCCCTTGAACGACCCTGCCGAGGTGCTGCGCCAGGGATTAGCGTTTGTTTCGGAAGACCGGCGGGGCACGGGCCTTCTCCTTGGCGACTCCATCGAGCACAACATTGTCTTCACCAGCCTTCAGGCCCAAGATCGGTTCTTGAAGGAAGGGTTCTTGCCCGGATCGATGCTCAAGCTGCAGGATAGCGCCCAGATTAGGAAGCACGCCCTGCAGATGATCAAAGAGCTCGACATTCGCTGCCGCGGCCCTGAACAGCCGGTGCGGACCTTGAGCGGCGGCAATCAGCAGAAGGTCTGTCTTGCCCGGGCCTTAACCTTGTCCCCTGAGATTCTGTTTGCCTCAGAGCCCACCCGGGGGATCGACGTTGGCGCGAAGAGCCTGGTGTTGGACCTGCTTGTTGAGTTTAACCGCAGGATGAACATGACCGTGGTCATCACATCGAGCGAGCTGGCGGAGCTGCGACAAATCTGTGATCGCATCGCTATCATCTACCAGGGGCGGCTGGTTGGCATCCTCGAGCCCGATGCCCCTGACGTGGAGTACGGATTGATGATGGCCGGCGGCAAAAGGGCGGGGGTGAGCTAGGATGAAGCAGCGATTGGAAAAGCTTGTGGAAAGGTTTGGCATTCCCCGGTTGATCATCATGGCCTTTGTTCTTGCCCTGTTCATCCTCGGCAGTCTGACGGGGCTGTCAACGGCCCAGCTGCTTAGCGCCTCCTTGGTTCGGTTCGGCATGAATGGGGTCCTGGTGCTGGCCATGGTTCCGACAATCACCTGTGGAGTGGGCCTCAACTTTGGCCTGCCGGTCGGCGTCTTGTGCGGTCTGGTGGGCGCCTTGATCAGCATGCAGCTGGAGCTGAAGGGTTTCGTTGGATTCATTTCGGCCATCCTCTTCAGCCTTCCTCTGGCGGCCATCTTTGGCTGGCTTTACGGGTGGCTGCTCAACCGGGTGAGGGGCCAGGAAATGATGGTTGGGACCTATGTGGGCTTCTCCAGCGTCGCGTTCATGTGCATCTTTTGGCTCCTTGCTCCCTTTGACAACCCAGAGCTGATCTGGGCCATCGGCGGGCAGGGCTTGCGGTATACCTTGACGCTGGACAACCACTTTGGCAAAGTGCTGAATGAATTCCTGCTCCTTAAGATTGGCGATCTGGAAATACCCTTTGGCCTGGTGGGAGCCTTCCTTCTCCTTTGCCTTTTGAGCCAGCTTTTTCTCAGGACGAAGGTGGGCTTGGCCATGCAGGCGGCTGGAGACAACCCCAGGTTCGCGAGGGCCGCGGGGATCGATGTTCCGCGGATGCGGTCCCTCGGTGCGATGTTGTCGACGATCCTCGGCGCGGTCGGGATCATCATCTACGCCCAAAGCTACGGCTTTTTGCAGCTTTACATGGCTCCCTTGATGATGGCTTTTCCGGCGGTCGCCGCCATCCTCATCGGCGGGGCCAGCCTGGCGAGGGCCACCGTTGGCCATGTCATCTTGGGCACTTTCTTGTTCCAGACGTTGTTGACCATTGCCTTGCCGGTAACCAGCCACATCATCGGCGGCGACATCTCCGAGGTGGCCCGGTTGATCGTCAGCAACGGAATGATATTATACGCCCTGACTAGGGCCGGTGGGGGGAGATAGCTTGAAAGGTGAAACTGCTTTGCAGCCTGGGGGGATCGGGGCGAGCACTCCCCTGTCTTTGCTGAAGCGAAACGCCGTTCCGGTGCTATTCGCGGTTTTGTGCGCCCTGGGAGTGCTCCTGGCGGAGATCGACCCCCTGTTCCTTGCCAATGAGATAATTTCCCGGCTGGCCCGAAACAGCTTCTTGATCTTATCACTGCTGATTCCCGTTTCCGCCGGGCTGGGCTTGAACTTCGCCATCGTCATCGGGGCCATGGCGGGACAGGTGGCCGTCATTACCATCACCCACTACAAGATCCGGGGTCTGGCTGGCCTTCTTTGGGCCATGGCCGGTTCGGTGCCCCTGGCTGTTGTGATGGGATATCTGGCCGGCCTTGTCCTCAACCGGGCCAAGGGCCGGGAGATGATCACCTCGATGATCCTTGGCTTTTTCGTCAACGGCCTTTATCAGCTGGTGTTCCTCTTCCTGGTGGGAACGGTCATACCGATGAAGAATCGGTCGATGATGCTCCCTGGCGGCGTGGGTCTGCGAAACACTGTGGACCTCTATCCCATCGCCCAGGTGCTCGACAAGTTGTGGCGGATCAATCTGGGCGGGGTCCGCATCCCGATGGCCACCTTGCTCCTTGCCGGCGCCCTTTGCGCCGCGATCCATTATCTGATGCGCACCCGCCTTGGCCAGCAGATGCGGGCCGTGGGGCAGGATAGGCACATCGCCGCGGTTGCGGGGATCGATGTGGACCGGACCCGGATCATCGCGATGATCCTATCTACAGTCTTGGCCGCATGGGGTCAGCTCATCTTTCTCCAAAACATCAGCACCCTAAACACTTACAACAGCCATGAGCAGGTGGGGACCTTTGCCATCGCTGCCTTGCTGGTGGGCGGAGCGACTGCCAGGCGCGCCACCATCTGGCAGGCCATGTTGGGATTGCTCTTGTTCCATACCCTGTTCGTCGTCTCCCCCTTGGCCGGTCAGGCCATCGTGGGCATTCCCCAGATCGGGGAGTACTTCCGGGTGTTCGTTGCCTATGGCGTCATCGGCGTGGCATTGGCCCTACATGCCTGGCAGAGCAGGAGTTAAGGGGGCGTGCTGCCGTACTCGCGGCGGCACGCTGCCCTGCGGCGCCTGGAATGCGCTGTGAACGAGACTCCGGCCTATCGACACAAAAACTAAAACAAGCCCTTGACTAGATGATGAGGGTATGGTAGGATAGGTCCTGTCGCCGAGCAGTAAATGACACAAAGTACCAAGCATAAGTTGACGAAGGCGATTGACAAGGCTGCTCGGTACATGTTAATATAGTCTTTGCCGGCTGGACCGGCACAGCATTGCACCTTGAAAACCAAACAGCGCATCGAAGAGTTTCAGG
>ERZ773359.5278-NODE-5278-length-12530-cov-5.074309_pt1 | contig 12530 bp, 13 predicted proteins | sample MGYA00374955_ERZ773359 | MGnify/ENA primary metagenome ERZ773359 (study PRJEB29098, sample SAMN04486028) | biogas fermenter metagenome | study: EMG produced TPA metagenomics assembly of the Biogas fermentation microbial communities from Germany - Plant 4 DNA1...
GTTAAATAAACTAAGAAAGTTAGCAGGAATAAAATATTATAATATAGAAATTAAGGTTACTAAACGTTTTGACATATTTTTTTAGATAAATTTTAGTTTATGGAAATCTATTAGGAGGTTTTCCTATGAGCCATAAATTTAATAAAATCATCTCGAGTATTCTTCAGCTGGTTCGTAACATTATTTCTGTCTTTAGTTTTCCCAATATTAGCTTAAGAAGGAAGTTGATCATTGCTTTCTTAGGTGTAAGTATTATTCCTATCGTATTAGTTGCTGTGTTTACTTTTTCTAATGCAAGAGTCAGTATTGAGGAGCAAGTGGGACTCTTTTCTCAAGAGTTTATTAACCAAACTGCAGAAGTTATCAATTTGAAGCTGACTGATTTTGAACGTTCATCAATGATGATTCAAACTAATTCTGAGTTAATTACCTTGTTACGGTTTGGGCCAGAAGACTATGATAATCAGTGGGAGCGGTTACAAGATCAGCGCTCGATTCAGGACTTTTTAAACTCGCAACTCTATGCCAACGACGACATTCGAAGTATTGCAATTGTGAAGACGAATGGTGAGAAAATTATCGTTGGTGATGATATTTTAACTGATGAGCTTTTATCAACTTTAGTAGATTTAGCTCAAGGTACAGGTGGAAGTGTACAATGGTATACTGCTATACAGACTAACCAAGCATCAAACTATGTCTATTTGGTAAGAATTCTTTCAGATTTACGCAGGATGACCGAGGCAGGGACATTAGTTCTTGCGGTTCGGACACCAGCGTTTGCTCGAGTGTTTTCGGATATGTCGTTAGCTGAAGGAACTGAAACTTTTCTTCTTGATGATACATATGTAGTAGCTCATTCTAATAGTGAGTTGATTGGGGTTCATCTCTCATCAGAAGAACTACAACAATATCTTAGTCAAAAGCAAGCTGCTAGTGATGAACTGATTTACACTGATACAACTATCAATGATTGGCAAGTAGTTACTAGTATTCCGCGAGATGTCTTATTCGGCTCTCTTAATCAAGTTGGAGTTGCTACCGGGATTTTAACTATGCTCTGTATTATTGTTGCTGTTATAGTTAGCGTTGTTATATCTCTAGGTATTTCCAATGGTTTAAAAGAGGTTCAAGACGTGATGAAATTAGCTGAAGCTGGGCAGTTAAACATTTCTGCACCAGTAAGAGGTCAAAATGAAGTGGGTGTTTTGGCAGCAAGTTTTAATAGTATGGTATCAAATATTGCTTCATTGGTTAGTGACGTTCAGCAGGCGAATAATAAGGTTTTAATTGAGGCTAAAGAAATGACTGCATTGGCCACTAATTCTGCGGATGTAGTAGATCAAATAGCCATGTCAGTTGAATCAATTGCTGCAGGTGCAAGTTCTCAAGCCCATGAAGCTCAGCAAAGTTCAGAAATAATGTTAAACCTAGCAGATAGAATAGAGCGGGTAGTTAAGAGTGTTCAAATAGTCTCTCAGCTGACAGGTGAAGTAAAAATTAAGTTGGCAAAGTTGATTCAAAACGATGCCGGTAGACAAAAGGAACGCTCAGATCAAATCATCAAAATTATTACTGCTATAGAAGATATTAGCGAACAAACCAATCTTTTAGCCCTGAATGCTTCGATTGAAGCTGCCAGGGCTGGAGATGCCGGCCGCGGTTTTTCAGTTGTAGCGGAAGAGGTTGGTAATTTAGCTCTACGCTCACAAGAAGCGACCAAAATGATTGCAGATATAGTGATTGATATTCAAAATGAATTCCGAGAGATTAATAAAGTAATTAGCGAGGCTGGCGGAAGTAGAATTGCTGATGATGCTAGTCAAGAACAGTTAAGTACAGCGGTGGCTTTCCAAGAAATGTTAGGCACAATGGAAGATATGTTAAGATGCATTCAGCAGGTTAATCAGGCAGTACAAGAAATGATTGAGTATAAGGATAAAAGCGTGGCTAGTATAGAAAATATTGCTGCTATTGCTCAAGAGTCCGCAAGTGCTACTCAGCAAATTGCAGCTATCTCTGGTGAGCAGGCAGCTACTGCTAATGACTTAGTAGAGCTAAGCCAGCGTTTGATTAAGGTTACAGAAGACTTAGATCAAGTAATTAAGCGTTTCACCCTCTAATTTAAAAGGATTACCATTTTAATTTAATTATATTTGTAATAAAAGGAAGTGGACGTGGAGGTGGTTATTAGCGAAGAATTTAGATTTGATTGTGGGAGTTTGAATAATCAAATTTTTGGGGAGGTATTTAGGTTGAAAAGAACGATCTTAGTTGTATTGCTAGTTTGTATGCTTGTTAGTTCCTTTAGTTTAGTGGCTCTAGCACAAGAAAAAATCGTGTTACGCGTTTCCTGGTGGGGTTCGCAAGGCAGACATGATCGTACTTTGGCTGTAATTGAGCTTTTTGAGCAGAAGTATCCCCATATTACCATTGAACCAGAATTTGCAGGTTGGGATAACTATTGGGAAAGAATTGCTGCCCAAGCTGCAGGAAGAAACCTACCTGATGTATTCCAACAAGATATGCAGTATTTAGATTTATATAGTTCGCGAAATATGTTAGCAGATTTGCAACCATATGTAGCTAGCGGTGCTATCGATACTACTTATATTTCAGAGGCTGAATTGTCAGGTGGCCGGTTAAACGGCAAGTTATATGGAATCAACCTTGGTAGTAATGCCTTGGTAGGTATTTATGATCCTGAAATTTTTGCAAAGGCAGGAGTAGAAGTTCCAGGTCCAGAGTGGACATGGGATGATTACATTGAAATTGGTAAAACAATTAAGGAGAAAACTGGACTTTATTGGGCTACTCAATTCCCAGGAAACTTCTTCCATGCCTTCCATCATGTGTTAAGACAAAATGGTTATCAGTTTTATGATGGACCAAAATTAGGCTATGATGATGACAAACTATTAGCTGACTTCTTAGCTTTAGAATTAGAATTAATTGAACAGGGAATTTTTGCTCCTTATGCATTACGTGAAGAGGTTTCAAGTGTAGAAGATGATCTACTAGTTAAAGGTCAAGCTGCTACAGCTTGGGCCTGGAGTAACCAAATTGTTGCCATGAGTGCAGCTGCCAACCGTCCACTTGGTTTAATTACTCTGCCAAAAGCAAAAGACCAAGTAAAAGAAGGTCTTTATATTAAACCAAGTATGTTCTTCTCAGTAGCTGAAACCTCACCGCATAAAGAGGCAGCCGTATTATTCATTGACTTCTTTACTAATGACATTGAAGCCAATAAGATTTTATTTGCTGAGCGGGGGGTACCAATTTCTTCTAAAGTTAGAGAAGCTTTAGAACCTGATTTGACTGAAGCTCAGATTTTAATGTTTGATTACTTGAACTTAATTGGAGATCATACAAGCCCGATCGATCCTCCAGAGCCAGCCGGACATCCAGAAGTTAATCGTGCCTTAGATGATATTGACAGTATGGTTCTTCACGGAGTTATTTCTCCAGAGGAAGGCGCTAAAAGATTTAGACAAGAAGCTACTCGAATTCTACGATCCATGTAGTCGATTTTGCTCCCACAGGTATTGTCCTGTGGGAGCAGCTTAATTCCGGCTTGGAAACTTAATCTTGGGAGGGAAATTTAATGGAAAAGAATCCTAGTCTAGCTCCTGCTAAACCAGTTCCCCGTAAATTAAGGAAGGGTAAAAAACTTAAGAATCGTAATAACTTAGCGGGTTATATTTTTATATCTCCATGGCTAGTAGGCTTTTTGATGTTTACGATTATTCCAATGTTGTGGTCGCTCTACTTATCATTTACTAAATATGACATTCTTTCAAGTCCTCGATGGGTTGGCTTAATGAATTATGAAACGATGTTCAAATATGATTATCTCTTTCCGCAATCATTAAAAGTTACATTTCAGTACGCCTTTACAGCTGTACCGCTGCGCTTATTATTTGCTTTAATACTAGCTTTACTGTTATCCCAAAAGAGACGGGGAGTGGGACTTTATCGTACATTATTTTATGTTCCTTCAGTTTTTGGCGGAAGTATAGCTGTAGCAGTAATGTGGCGTCAATTGTTTGGCGTTAATGGGGCTCTAAATTCGATCTTAATGGCCTTAGGGGTGATAGAGGAAGGAATTGGTTGGTTGACAGGACCAAACACTGCTATCTGGACTTTAGTAGCCTTAGCTGTGTGGCAGTTCGGTTCACCAATGTTGATTTTCCTTGCTGGCTTAAAGCAAATTTCATTTTCCCTATACGAGGCAGCAATGATTGATGGGGCTTCTAGTTGGCAAAAGTTAATTTATATAACTTTGCCTATGCTATCACCGATAATTTTCTTTAACTTCTTAGTTCAAATGATTAATGGGTTTATGATGTTTACTCAAGCATTGATTATTACTAATGGTGGGCCTTTCAATCGTACGTTAATGTATGTTCTGTATATTTATCGAAAAGGCTTTACTGATTATAGTATGGGCTATGCTAGTGCACTAGCATGGATCATGTTAGTGATTATTGGAATTTTAACCGCCATTATATTTAAAACCTCATCTTATTGGGTGTTTTATGAAACAGGGGAGGGAAAATAATGAGATTAACCACGAAGACTAGAAAGAATATTGGCTCGGTAGTTTACCATTTATTTGTCATCGCCTTGGCGCTGTTTGTGTTTTACCCAGTAATGTGGTTAATTGCTAGTTCGTTTAAGAGCCATTCTGAAATTTTTACTGAGGCACACTCATTAATTCCCTCAGAGTTGCGGTGGGAGAACTATGTAACCGGATGGAAAGGATTTGGTCGAACAACCTTTGCCACTTTCTTTAAAAACTCATTTATTATCACATTTGCTTCTACTTTCGGACAGGTTGCCAGTTCAGCCTTGGTAGCTTATGGCTTTGCGCGCGTTAATTTCACTGGTAAGCGTTTTCTATTTGCTTGTATGATTATGACTATGTTGATTCCCGGTCAAGTATTGATGATTCCCCAGTATTTGCTATTTAATGCCCTAGGGTGGGTAAATAGTTGGCGACCATTGATTGTTCCTTCTTTTTTCGGAGTACCATTTTTTATCTTCTTGATAATGCAATTTATTCGCGGGATTCCGTATGAATTAGATGAATCAGCTAAGATCGATGGTTGTGGCGTCTATCGGATTTTCTTTTATATTATACTGCCCAATATAGTACCAGCTCTTATTACATCTACCATATTTGCCTTTTATTGGAAATGGGAAGATTTCTTAGGCCCATTATTATATTTACAGTCAGCAGAGCTCTATCCAGTATCCCTAGCCTTACGTTTATTCTCAGATCCAGCAGCGATAACAGATTGGGGTGCTATGTTTGCTATGTCGGTAGCTTCATTAATTCCGGTGTTTATCTTATTTGTTTTATTCCAGAAATATTTAGTGGAAGGAATTAGCACCACAGGATTAAAGGGATAATTGCCAAATAAAGCAGGATTATGGCGATTTATCGCGAAAGATAGAAAGTGCCAATCTATGATAAAAAGGTTTTCTTACTATGATGGATTGTGTCAAGTAGGGGTCTAGCAAACACTTACCTAATAAGGTATAATATAGGTTGGTTATCATAATATTATTTGAAAGAGGGGATATTGGCTGTGAAAAAATACGCTGTCTGTGGAGTAAGTAACCGGGCAATTGGCATGTTTATTACTCCTATTGCTCAAAGATTCTCCCATAATAGCAAAGTGGTGGGACTATTAGACATAGATCCACGCAGATTTGAAGTATGCAAAGAAAGAGTTCCAGAAATGGCTGATGTAGCCACTTATACTCCAGACCAATTCGAGCAAATGTTGGCTGAACAAAAGCCAGATGCATTAATCGTTGCTGGAGTAGACAATACTCATGCTGAGTATATTATTAAAGGTTTAGCTCATGACTTGGATGTTATTTGTGAAAAACCGATGGCTACTACCAGTGAAGACTGCAATGCAATTCTAGAAGCAGAAGCAAAAAGTAAAGGTAAAGTAATCGTTACCTTTAACTACCGTTATGCACCAATCCATACTAAAATTAAAGAACTAGTTTTAGAAGGTAAAGTTGGTCGTGTAACTTCTATTGACTTAAACTGGTATATTGATACTTTCCATGGTGCTAGCTATTTTAAACGCTGGAACAGATTACGTGAAAAATCTGGTGGCTTATCTATCCACAAGTCTACACATCACTTTGACTTAGTTAATTGGTGGATTGATCAGAAGCCAGTAGAAGTTTTTGCTTATGGTGCTCTTAACTACTATGGCCCAGAAGGCGAATTAAATCCACGTAAAGTAGATGGACGCTTCTGTGGAAATTGTCCAGATAGCAGCAATTGTACTTATTACATGCGTTGGACTACTCGAAGCGCAGATTCAATGCCTAAAGATGACCATATTGGTGCATTAGGTAAGATTGAAAATCCATATACTAATTATCGTCCAGATAGTTGTATCTTTAACTCTGATATTGAAATCGAAGATACTTATGTTACTTCGATTAAATTTGATAAAGGCGCATTATTAAGCTATTCTGTAAACTTCTCAACTCCATATGAAGGATACCGTTTAGCGATTAATGGTACTAAGGGTCGTATTGAAACTATGGAATTCCACGCTCCAAATCGAGTTCCATTCCCAACACCTGTACAAACCATTGATTACTTCCCATTATTTGGTTCTAGAGAAAGAATTTGGGTAGTACAACGTGAAGGTGGTCATGGTGGTGGAGACCCAGTTCTACTAGAGGACATCTTCTTAGGCGTAGATCCAAACAGACCATATGAAATTCTCTCTGGAGCACTAGATGGTGCTTATTCAGTAGTAACTGGGGAGGCAGTTTGGAAATCTGTAAAAGAAAATCGTCCAATTCGCATTGACGAATTATTGAAAGTAAAATAAGTTAAAAGCTTCTCCTAGTTTGGGAGAAGCTTTTTTAAAATTTATAGAGGCACAGTTTTCGCAGTAATGGAATATCCTAGGGTGAGGTGATCAAATGGTATGCTTCTTATGTCAGCAAACAGAACAACCCTTGGGCTTTCAGATAAAAGATAACCAAGTTTGCCAGGCCTGTGAAGAAAAGTTAGTGGAAACAGACGTTTGTGACAAGTCTTATGATTATTACATAGAACGATTCAAATTATTATGGCAAGAGTTGCTAGTTGATTAACTCCTGGTCAAGACGGTCAGGGGTTTTTCCGTTAGTAAGTGGTTGAGCATTTAGGGATTAAAGCTTATAATAGACAAGGAAAGTTAATGGAAGGATTGATAAAGGAGTAAAACCCCTTTATGCCGAATTCAGTAGAGAGGTAGTGTCACGATGGGGAAAGGTGTCTTTATTACATTTGAGGGAATTGATGGCGTTGGCAAAACCACTCAGCTTAATATTTTGTGCAAACAATTACAGAAATTAGGTTACACAGTTGTCAAAACTCGTGAGCCTGGCGGAACTTGGTTAGGTCGACAAATACGTCAAATATTGTTGGCACCTACTGACCAGGCAATTAGTCAACAAGCAGAGATTTTATTATACGCAGCTGATCGGGCTCAACATGTTCAAGAAATTGTTAAACCAGCTTTAGCAGCTGGAAAAATAGTAGTCTGTGATCGTTACGTCGATTCTTCTATAGCTTATCAGGGATATGGATTAGGCTGGGATGTTGAAGCAATAGTGCAAATTAATCAAAAGGCCATTGACGGATTAATGCCTCATTTGACGCTTTGTTTAGATAATGAACCTGAACTAACCTTGACTAGAACTAAGGGAGATCGGATTGAGCAGCGGGATATTGCTTATTATCAAAGAGTGCGGCAAGGTTACCAGGAAATTGCCCAACAATACTCTGAACGTTTTAAAATTATCTCAGCGCAGGGTTCGATAGAAGAAGTTTCCCAGCGAGTGTGGAAAATAATTCAAGAGAGGGGTTTAGTATGAAACTTTTAATTACCATCGTTCAAGATCCAGATGTTCAGCCTTTGCTAGAAAAGTTAACGGAAAATGGTTTAAGTGCTACTAAGTTAGCGAGTACCGGTGGATTCCTAAAAGCTGGTAATACTACTTTGCTAATTGGTGTGACTGATGATAAAGTAGCCTTAACCTTAGATATTATTGAAGATGTTTGTAAATCAAATCCCGATAAGAACAATCGTCGCGGCTTATTAAGTAGAAGTCCAGCCACTAGTGTTGGCTCTGCTACCGTATTTAAGTTAGATGTTGAAAGGTTTGAAAGGATTTAAAAAGAGAATGAGGTTATGCTATGAAAATAGATAAGTTTAACCGCCCACAACAGCGAATACGTAGTAGTAAAAGTGGGAAGAGTGTTTCAGTTAAACATAGCCCTTTTCTAGAAATATTAGAACAAGAAGAGACCATTCAAACCATAGATTTGGATTTAGCTTTAGAGCAAATTGATGAAATTGGACGTCGTTTACGGCAAAATCCTTCCTATCGTGAATTGCGTGCGTATAAAGAAGCTATTCGTAGTTTTTTGTCGGCGGCTATTGAAAGAATGTATCGGGTGGAAGCTAAACGCTTTGTGGATTTAACTGGACGACGTCGTATTTATTTTTTAGTAGATTGTGTTGATAAAAAGTTGGAAGAGTTAACTGAGTTAATACTAAGGAATCAAATTCCAACGATCGAGGTAGCAAGGAGACTTGATGAAATTCGTGGATTGTTGCTAGATATAAACACCTGAGGTGAATACTAAGTGCGATTATCAGAAATAATCGGACAGCCTATCGCAACTACAACTTTGGCTCGCGCGATTGAGACTAATCGAATTTCACATGCCTATTTGTTTCATGGCGAAGCCGGAGTTGGCAAAGAGACAACAGCCAGATCTTTTGTCAATCACCTTTTATGTGAAACGAGACAGGCCTGTGGTAGTTGCAGTAGCTGTCAGAGTTTAAAAAGGAATAATAATCCTTATTTTCATGTATTGGAAACAGATACCAGCATTAAAATTCAAGAGATTCGCAGTTTGAAAAGAGATACTCAATTCAAGCAAGAGCAATATAATGTGTGGTTAATTAAAGATGCTGATAAAATGACATTACAAGCTGCAAACAGTTTTTTGAAATTATTAGAGGAACCTCCAGAATATGTAGTTTGGATTTTGTTAACTACTAATCTTGCAAGTATCTTACCAACGATTGTTTCTCGTTGTCAGGTAATAAGTTTTCCTAGATTGTCAGATGATATTGTTCGAAAATTGTTACAGGAAAAAGTAAATAATGCTGATCAAAGCAAAATAGATTTAGTAGCTAGAATGGCTCGTGGTTCGATTGGTAAAGCTTTAGATTTGTGGGATGATCAATTTATAGAAAGACGAAACTGGGTAGTAAAGCAATTAGTAAAATTGCCTACTATGGATATTCCACAAGTATTAGGTTTAAGTCTGACTTGGGAAGAAAAGCGGGACCTGGTAATTAGAGATTTAGAACAAATGTTAGAATGGTATCGTGATCTATGGTGTGTAAAAACTAAAGCTACCGACTCTCTCCATCATATTGATTATTTGCATGAGTTATCTGTTACCTGTGAAAAATATACGAAAGAGTCTTTGGAGCAGATCACCTCATTAATAATTGAGATGCTTACTTACCTTAATAGAAATGTGAGAGTTAGGTTTGTACTAGGACATTTGCTACTTCAAATGAGAAAAGGAGCGCTTGCTTGATGGTTACTGTTGTAGGAGTCAGATTTAAAAAGGCTGGCAAAGTCTACTATTTTGATCCCGGTGATCTTGATATAGATAAAGGAACTCTTGTAGTAGTGGAAACTGCAAGAGGTTTAGAGTGCGGTGAAGTGGTAGTTGGTCCAAAGCAAGTTCAGGAAGACGAGATTGTTCAACCACTGAAAAACGTTATTCGAGAAGTAACGGAAGAAGATCTTGTTCAGTTAGAAACAAATACTAAGGAAGCTGCCAGAGCCCATGAAATTGCTTTAGAAAAGATTGCTGAACATGGATTACCGATGAAATTAATTGATACAGAATACACATTTGATACTTCAAAGTTGATTTTTTATTTTACTGCTGATGGCAGAGTTGATTTTCGGGAGCTAGTAAAGGATTTAGCTGCAATCTTTAAAACTAGAATTGAGCTGCGCCAAATTGGCGTTCGTGATGAGGCGAAAATGATAGGCGGTCTTGGTCCTTGTGGACGGGCTCTTTGTTGTGCTAGTTTCTTAGGAGATTTTGAGCCTGTTTCCATAAAAATGGCTAAAGAGCAGAACTTATCCCTTAACCCAACAAAAATTTCTGGTATTTGTGGCCGCTTAATGTGTTGTTTAAAATATGAATCGGAAACATATAAAGAAGCTAAAGAAGAACTACCTAACATTGGTTCTACTGTTTTAACGGAATATGGCGAGGCAGAAGTGGAAGACGTTAATCTATTACAAGGTTTAGTTACTGTTAAAGTTGAAGATGAAAATTACACCTTAGATGCAGATGAAGTCGAAGAAATCAGTCGTGATATCTTACGTTCTAGAAAAAAAGTTCAGGAATCATTGAACCAGGATGAAGACGATGTCGTCGAAGAATTTTATGATGAAACTTTGATAGATTATGAGCCAAAACCTCAAATCCATCAGCATTTAGAGTTTAATTCAGATCTTAAACCAGATGTTAAGTCAGAGATTAGGTCTGAAGGAAAAGAAAAAAAGAAAATCTCTAAGAAACCACGAAGACCGAGAAAACGGAAAAGAAATAGAAAGCCTAAAGAACATTTAGGTGTGAATAAGCCGCAAGGTAATAAACAGCAGTCATAAAAGGTGATTAAATGTTATATGTTTGTGCAACACCGATTGGTAATTTGGAGGATATTACCTTAAGGGTTTTGCGAACGTTACGAGAAGTAGATTTAATTGTAGCTGAAGATACTCGCAGAACTCTTCAGCTCTTGAATCACTTTGAAATAACTAATAAGTTGACCAGTTTGCATCAGCATAATGAACATGCCCGGGCAGCGGAAATTGTTGATTTATTAAAGAGTGGGCAAGAAATTGCTTTAGTATCAGATGCAGGCATACCGGGGATCTCTGATCCTGGAGCAGAACTAATTAGACTAGTAATTGAGGAAGGTTTACCATTAACGGTGTTGCCAGGAGCAAATGCTGCTTTGACAGCTTTTGTTCAAAGTGGTTTAAAAACTGATGCCTTCTATTTTTGCGGATTTCTCCCCCGCAAGCATAAAGAACTACGGGAAGAATTAAATAAATTGAAGAGTCTTTCTTGTCCACTGATCTTTTACGAAGCGCCACATCGTCTTTTAAAAGTATTGCCAGTTTTACGTGAAGTTTTAGGGGATCGGCAATGTGCTGTTTCGCGGGAATTAACGAAAAAATTTGAGGAAACCATTCGTGGCCGTTTATCAGAAATTGAAGCACATTTTACCAAGCAAGAGCCTAGAGGAGAATTTGTTATAACAGTGGATGGGGCAGAAGCAGTTCAGAAGGAACCAGTTATTGATATCAAAGAACAATTATTAGTTTTCCTTAACCAAGGGATGTCGCGCAAGGATGCCATAAAGGCAACAGCGGCTGTGCTTGGTGTAAATCGCAATCTTGTTTACCAACATGCTTTAGAATTAAAAGGCGAATAATATTAAAACAGGGAAGGAGCTTCCCTGTTTTTTATTTGAATAATTCTCTTTGTGTTCTAGAGCGTACTAAGCGGCGTAAAGTATCGCCTCTTAGGCCAGAGCGGGTTGATTCCAAAGTGACTACATCCTGGGGTTGGACATTACCTAGATTTACGTTCGGGCCTAGTTTGTTTAATAAGTAATTATGTTGACTGGTTTGTGGTGCCTCAAAGATCACTTGATTAATATCAGATATTCCTTGAAGCAGTTCATTTAATAATTCTTCCCGGACATCGCCTTGTTGGTCGTAGATTCCTACTCCTGCCCCAGAATCTCGACCTTCGATGATTACTTTTTCAGCACCAGTTTCTAAGTCTCTAGCTATTTGTTCAATAGTAGCTTGGGCTTCTAACCGAATAGTCCGATCTTTTTTCCCAATCTCAGATAATACGCCAAAACCGTAATCTAAACATTGCTTGATATAATCGGCACGTAAATCTGGTGGTAGATCGATGGTTCCTTCAGATACTTCTAGGTAAGTAAAGCCAAGTCTTTTTGCTCTTTGACAAAATTCTGGCACTTTACCTTGATAAGCGGCAATTTCAAAAAGAGTACCTCCTGGATAGATATGAATACCATAGGATTTAACTAGTTCAATCTTTTCCTGCATTAAATCAATTGGGTATAAGGCCGAACTACCAAAAGCGATTTTGATAAAGTCAATATGTTCACCAGCTAATTCTAATAAGTCCTTAGTAGCAGCAATACCTAAGCCCTTGTCGATTACCATAGTAATTCCCGTGCCTCTTGGTTTATGCAGTATTCGTTTTGCCTCGGGAAGTTCAATTACAGAATCCCAGGCATGGTAAAACGATGGATCATATGTCATTATTATGTCCCCCTATGAAAATGGATTTACCATAATATTCTATGTCTCCTTGGTAGGGGGTGTGATAAAACAAAATCCAA
>ERZ773359.5279-NODE-5279-length-12527-cov-3.756334_pt1 | contig 12527 bp, 10 predicted proteins | sample MGYA00374955_ERZ773359 | MGnify/ENA primary metagenome ERZ773359 (study PRJEB29098, sample SAMN04486028) | biogas fermenter metagenome | study: EMG produced TPA metagenomics assembly of the Biogas fermentation microbial communities from Germany - Plant 4 DNA1...
AGAAAGAGCGGTAGCCTTACTGAAATACTTCAACGCTCCTACCTATGATGGGAAATACTACATAGGGATAATTTCACCATTCGTTCAGTATGACTTCATGCAGGACAGTGCTTGGGTAAATGCTCATCATTACGCTCAAGATACTGCTCTATTTGATGGTGAAGTTGGTAGATGGGGTGGAGTTAGATGGGTAGAGGATACTGACCCTTGGTTAGAAGCTGCAGGAACTATTGGAACTTATAATGCCAATGGGGCAGTTCATCAAACTCCAATCTTTGGCAGACACTCTTACGCTGGAGTTGGAATAGAGGGGGTTCCTGATAAACTATTCATCAAGAAACCTGGTGACCAGGATACTTCTAACTATATTAATGCTTACAGCATGGTAGCTTGGAGAGTTTACTTTGTGCCCGTGGTTCTTAATGCATTATTCGGTGTAACATTGATATCTGGAGCATCAACTATAGCCTAAGAGGAGGTGCTCTAATTTAACCACTGATGTAGTAGGTTTAACTGCTGATGTAGCAGACTTAACTGCTGACGTAGCCTTGTTAATGGGTGAAATACCATATATAGCAACGATAAATGTTGGGGAAGAAATTAGTGATGAAGTTGATGTTACCGTTCAGTTAAAAAATTACTCAAATGAGAATTTAGCTAAAGCAACTACTGTAATTGGGTATATTTCCTCATTAACTGAAATTGCGTCAATTACTGCAACTGGGACTACTGGAACAGTAGAAACGTTGCTTGCGAATTCTACTTATCGGTTAACTACTGATGCTACAGGTAAAGTAGTGGTGCAATTTGGGACTGTTCAAGCTGGTAGTTTCTACTTTAATGTTGCGCTACCTAACGGAACAGTGGTTCAAAGTGCTCAAATTACGTTTGCAGGAGCATAGTGTTTTAAAGGGGCGCTCAATTTTAAGAGCGCCCCTTTAAAATAATGAGGTGAAATTATGCCTTTTAAGTCTAAGGCTCAAATGAAAAAGTTTTTTGCAATGGAGAAAAGAGGAGAAATTCCCCCCGGAACAGCTAAACGATGGGCGGAAGAAACTCCTGATATTAAAAAGAAGAAGAAAGGAGGTAAAAAGAAGAAATGATACAATCTTCTGGATTAAAAGGTGATTCTGATGTGATTTGCGACGTTCCTTGCAATTATTGGGGTTGTAAGTTAATTAATGATGTTGGCGAAGCTCCCACTTTAACTATTTATGACAGTGATGATGCTACCACTAATGGAGATGTTGTAATTGGTTATGAACGTTCTTCAGATACTTTAACTATGGGAGGACAAGTATTACCTTATCCCATAAGGTGCTTTAATGGCATTTATGCTGAGTTGTCTGCTACAACTGGAGACTACATTATCTATTATGAAATTATTTAGGAGGACATTATGATACCTATTGATAAAGAAGATTTTGATAAAGCAATTCGGGAAATTAATGGTAAATTAGATTTAATTTTACAGTTATTAATGAACGAGGAAGTTGAGGAAAAAAGAGGTAGAGGAAGACCACCAAAGGATAAGTAGGTGATGTTATGTTAGCTAACGTAAACGAAATATTAACTGATGTAAGAAGCTTAATTAACGAAAGCACAGAACGCTTCTGGAAAGACGATGAAATAATAAGGTGGATAAACGAGGCAGCAGAGGATTTCTCTTTTAAAACTAAATGCTTATCTTCTTATTATTACAAAATATTAACTGAGGACGACATTATAGACGATAGAGAAATTAGACTTAATCCCGACTTTATCGCACTGGACGAAGGTGGAGTTTTATATAACGATAAACCGTTAACTCAAACCTCGTTGAAAGGTTTAGACGAATGGGGAAAAGACTGGAGAAATAGAACAGGAACTCCTACGCATTTTTATTTCAGAGGAGACTACATTGGTTTTTATCCCAAACCCTCGGTTGGAGATACCGTTGCTTATTATGGTATTGAGCGAGCCCCTTATATGGATAGCGACATAGTTGAACCATTGAGTGGAGACTACAGAATAATTGCCTTGCGGAAATGCTTGAGAGACTATGCGGTAGCTATGTGCTGGTATAAGAAGAATGAAATTGCTAAATATCAGGAAATGATGGCTCGTTATGAAATGAATGTTTTTAATGTGCAAAACTTATTATCTGGTCATAAAAACCAAGGAGCTAAGATAATACCAGCTCGTAGGAGAAGATAATGGCGAAGCAATTTTATCGTATCCTTGACAACCTAAGTCCCTCCGAAATGAAATTAACTAATTTACCCCGTAAGCCAAACAGTTTAAACAATATGTTTTTTAATGAGTATGGTCAATTAGTAAAACGCAAAGGATATGAAAAATACAATACTACGTTATTGCATTATAGTGAAAAGATACGGGGAATGCATAGATATTATAAGTCTGCTACTGAAAAAGAGTTTTTAGTAGCTTGTAATGGTAAAATTTATAAACTTTCTGATATCGCTCCTCATAATGGGGTAGAAATAAATACCTCTCTACCTTTAACTTTTAATAAAGATGTTTATTTTTCTGACTTTTATCAAACTTGTTATTTGGTTAACGGTGCAAATGGAATGTTTAAGTATAATGGAACCTCATTCAATAAGGTTGGTATTACTCCTCCATCTGCTCCAACTTTTAATGCCAATATTAACGGATTATTGACGCCAGGTAATTATTATTTCAAAGTAACTTATGTAGATGTAGATGGCTATGAAAGTAATGGTTCTCCATCTTCTGCGGCAATGGTAGCTCAAGCAGACCCTAACGATGGAATAAAAATTAATATTCCAGTATCTACTGACCCTAAAGTAGTTGGGAGAAGAATTTATAGAACTACCATGAATGGTTCTACATTTTATTATGATGGAGAAGTAACAGATAATACTACAACTACTTATTCTTCCACTAAATCTGACACTCAAATTAGTATGGGAACATTTTTACATGATGACCACAATGAACCTCCAGCTACTCCTCAGTATATTTGTAAACGACGTTCTCGGTTAATGTTAGCTGACCACGATGCTTTTTATATTTCTCATATCGCTGATGTAGAATATTATCCTCCAGACTGGGTAATTTATACTGGCGCAAGGCAGGATATTACTGGGATAATTGAGCAACAGGAGAGTATGGCAGTATTTACTCAAGATAGTATAGAAAGGCTCATTGGACAGGATGAAGATAATTTTCAATTTGTTAATGCTTATTCCAGTGAGGGATGTATTGCTCCTCGTTCATTAGTAAACTGCGAGAACTTATTACTTTATTTGGGTTGTAATGGGATATATGCTTTTGATGGTGTGAGTGCTCAAATTTTAAATATCCCATTAGCTGAATACTTGAAAAATAATATTAACAATACTTATGCATATTTATCTTCTGCGGAGTATTTCGATAATAAATATTTATTGTCTTATCCTAAGGGGACTTCAAATGTCCCGAACGAAACTGTTTATATTGACTTTAGAACTGGTGCTACTGGAGTATATAACTTTGGCTTTAGTTGTTACTCTCGATGGGATAAATTAGGCGATGGTATTCAACTTTATGGTGGAAGTAATACTGTGGGACAAGTATATAAAATAGGAGTGGGGACAAGCGATGAAGGAAGAAATATAAATGCTTATGATGATGTTTGTCATTTAGACTTAGGTGTTCCTGAGCTTAAAAAGCTTTTTTATGCCATATGGATAAAAGTAATTTCTACTGATGGGGAAAACTTGAGAGTATATTATCAAATAGATGATGATGAAGAAACTTATCAAGACATAGTAATGGATAAAAATACTGAGAAATGGTATAGAATTGCTCTACCAGATAGTTGCAGGGGAAGAGCAATTAAAATAAGACCATCGGTAAATGATATATATGATATTACTTTTTGTGGGTATATGCTTGAGTTCGACGTAGAAAGTGGAGAATACTAATGATTGGCTTAACTGACGAGAATGTTTTAGCTAACACGATTCAATCAATAAAAGACCTATTATACGGTGGATTAACTCAGCGGAACATGAAGTCTATTAGAATTTATTTTGCGGTTAATGCCATGGATAGCCTGGATAGCAATTATCCTATGTATGTTCCATTTAATATACCAGCTGATACGGTAAAAGTTGTGAGTGTGTATGTTAATTTTACATTATTGCCCTTTAGAGCATATTCTAAATCAGCGGCAAGTGCTCAACAAATGACTACCAGTGCAGGTGGGGGGACGACGGTTACTTCCAGTGCGGGCGGTGGACAAACAACGAGCGCAGGTGGGGGAACTACCATTACTTCTACTTCTGGTGGGGCAACAACTACCAGTGCAGGTGGAGCAACTAAAGTTACCTCTGCTGCTGGTGGTGGACAAACTACAAGTTCAGGTGGTGGTACTACTACCAGTTCCGGGGGTAGCTCTTCTCCTGTATCGAGCGTACCCCGAGAACAAGCTGTGCCAGCAACAGAAATTCAAGGTTATATTAAACACTCAAGCCCTCTTGGATGGTTGATTGCGGATTACAACGGAAACCCCAAAATAGTTCACAGATTAGTTTCCGGAAATCATACCCACACCGTATCTATTCCTTCTCATTATCATACTGTTTATGCTCACACTCATACCGTAAGCAGTCATACTCACAGTGTTACGCTAGATAACCACACACATACCATAGGTAGCCATTCACATAATGTTACATTAGGAAACCACGACCATACCGTAAGCAACCATTCTCATAATGTAACTATAGCTGACCATGTTCATACCGTTGATTCTCACAGTCATAATATTAACTTTGGAATTTATGAAATTGATACCCATCCCGACGTAACTTTATATGTGTCTCGAGATGGTGGTGCTACCTATCCTTATCGAATAGGAACTTATTCTAATAATCAAGAGTTAATAGAAATCACTCAATATGTAGATAGTCCGGGTGGAAAGATGTTAAAGTTTGAAGCTACTGATTTAGGTCGTTTAAGTGCGCAAATTGAAATTAAAGTAGATATTTCAAAGTAGGTGATGATATGGCTCAATCTGTTCCTGCAAGTCAATTAACGGAAGAACAAAGAAATATATTAAAACAGCGAGGTCAATATGATATAAATGCATATTATAATCCTGAATATTTAGCTACCTTAACCGGCAGTACTGCAACTACACAAAGCAATATTGGTGTTTCTGCACAGGCTCCACAAGCTCCGTCTTTACCTCCTGCTCCCACTACTGATGCTCCAGTAATACCACCATATCCAGAAACTCCACCTGCACCAGAATTTGCTCCACCTGAAATGCCACCTCCACCTGTATTGCCACCAACTCCGGAAGTTCCCACTGCTCCTGAAATTCCCGGATATGAAGTTGCCCCAGCTCCGGAATATGAAATTTCTCCGGAACAACAGGCTTGGCAGGAAATGTATTCTCAACAACTACAACAATGGATAGAAGCAGGGGGATATGGTATTCCCGAGGCAACTCAAGCACAAATGATACAAAGAACCACAGATATATTGAAATCAAAAGAAGCAGAAGACATAAGAGTTATGAGAAATAGCATGGAGCGTAGAGGTTTAACAAATTCAGGACTAGTTTTTTCCAATGAACAGAAAATTAGAGCGAATACTACTACTGCCATTGCAAATTCTATTACCGATATTCAAATACAATCTTCTTTGATGCAAATGGCCAGCTTTGAAAAAGCACTTGGCGCAGCCGGGGAATATTTAGGCTATTTGTCTGAGCAAACTCGATTAGCTTATCAACCTAAAATGGCTACTTGGTCAGCTCAACAGCAAGCCAACTTAATGACTTATCAAGGACAAATTAATGCCATAATGGAAGAATATAACAATCAATTTCAAGCAGCTATGGCAAGTTATGATACTGAACGGCAAGCAGCTTTTCTAACTTATTCCACACAAGCGCAAGCGCAGTTGGCTCAATATGAATCACAAGTAGCAGCGCAAATGGCACAATATCAAGCGCAGGTTCAAGGACAGCAGGCTCAATATGCAGCGCAGGTTCAGGCTCAAATGGCTGCGTTTGAAGCACAAAAAGCTATGGAGGCTATGGTATATCAGGCACAAATGCAAATGAAATTAGCCCAATATTCAGCTCAAGCTGAAATGTATAAATTACAGACACTCCAGGCGTACGAACAACAAAATATGCAATTAGCACATCAATATAATATGGAAGCATTACAATTTCAAGCTAATGCAGAGAGAGATTTAATTCAAATGCAAATAGAAGCTAATGAAAAAGCAGCAAGACAGGCGGAGAAAGGACAGGTTGTTGGAACAATAGTAGGAGTAGGGCTATCTTTGCTATGATAATTGAAGCGATAGAAACTGAACAATTAGAAAAAATAGCAAAAAAAGTGGAAGAGTGTTTTCCAGATATATTTTCTTTTGATACGTATTACAAATATTTACGCTGTGGTATTTTTGAATTAAGAATTATAGCTTTAATGACTGAAGAAAGCGATATGACAAGTTGCGCAGTACTTAGAATAGAAAGAAACTTCAAAAACCAATTAATAATGATAGTTGATTTTATGTGGATTGACCCACATTACCCTAACTTATTTAAAGAATATTTGGAGTATGCAAGCATGATAGTAAAAGAAAAAGGTATAAAGAAAATTATTATTATTACTTCTCGGAATGAAAAAGCATTTGAAAGAAAATATGGTAAATATGGTTTCCATAAAACCTATACTACCTTTGAGAAGGTGATGGACTAATGGCACAATCATTTTGGGGCGGTTTTGCTGAAGGGTTAGGCGGCGGAATAAATTATGGATTGCAAATACAGGAAGCAAAAGAAAGAAAAAGGTTGAGAGAGGAAGCTCGTAAAAAAGCAGAAGAGATACAAAATGTATCAATAAAAATTTCACAAATGATTGAAGAAGGTTTACAAGATGGAACTTGGGATTATGATAATTATTCAAAAACTCTTGCTTATTCTTTTTCTGTGCCGATAGAATTACAAGATAGATTAACCTCTATTAATAATGCACTGCTTGAAAATCAATTTAATAGAGCGGAAAAGGAAATAGCATCATTAGATGCAATATTAAGCGATGTTAAAGATATGTCTTGGAATAATCCAGAAGCAATAGATGCTTTTTGGAACAATTTAGAAAAACAATATGTTAGTTCTGAAGCCAAAAAACGTATTGCAATAGCAAGAGAATATACTCAAGCAAAACACTTAGCAGAACAAAATAAATTAGTACAAGAACAAGAAAAGCAGGAATGGGAAAATGTTTTAGAAATTGCTAAAACATTACCACAAGAAGAAAGGTCTGCTTATTTACGGCAGCAAGGGATTAACATTCCAGAGGTTTCAACTGAAAAACTTACTGAGGTGGAAAGAGAGATTAACGCTTTTATAAAAATGGGAGAACAGGGTATCCTTTCTTCTGAGCAAGTTAATGCAGCTATCGAATCACGATTAGGGATAGGGCGTCCAGAAACTAAAGCTCCAACAGTAGCTGAACCATCTAAAATACGTGAAATAAGAGAATTAGAAAGTATGGGAATTAGTAAAGAAGAAGCAATAGACAGAGTATATGGAGCTGAAAAAACAGGAGAAGATTTAGATAAATTAAGAAATTCCGTTTTGAAAAGTTATGACGCAGTAACTCAAGGTTTAATTGCTCCGTTAAATCCTGAAGAACAGGAAATGGTTAATAAAAGATTTGAAACTCATAAAATGCTACTTCCTGAAGAAGGAAAGAAAATGTTAGAAGAATTATTGAAAGCAGATGGGTATTTACCAGAAGCAACAACCGCAGTTAAGGAACCAGTAGTTGAAGAGAAAGGGGGTGGTTGGAGTTTTTGGAATTGGATTACTGGAAGAGGCACTGAACCAACACCAGAAGGAGTTCTTACGGGAAAAACTCCATCACCAAATTATACTCAAATGACTGATGATGAGTTAAAAGATGCAGTTATACGAAGAGAAAAAGGAGCTATTGAAGAAGCGAGACGGAGGGGTCTTTTATAATGTTTGGTTGGAGAAAGCCAAAAACTGAAGAAACCATAGGAATTAAAACAACTCTTAGCTGGGAAGATTTGCGAAAAGAGTTAGAAGCTGAAAATCTACTTCCCGTTTCAACGCCAACGCCTGCTACTATAGTTCAACCAGTTAAGGAAGAAGAGTTACCAGATTGGGATACCTTGCGAGAACAACTCATAGCAGAAGGATTATTGACCCCAGAAAAAGAAATAATTCCAGAAGAAAAAGAACCATTGCCAAGTTGGGATACATTACGAGAAGAACTCAAGTCAGAAGGATTATTGCCACCTTCCATTTCAGAGTTGAAACCATTAGAAGTTGCACCAGAATATAAAGAACTTGTTGCTGAAGCAGAAAAGCCAATAGAGCTTAAATGGGAAAACGTTCCTAAGGCTATTCAGGAAGAAATAAAACAAACCAAAGAAAGCGTTGCTAAAGTAACCCACGCAGCGGGAGCTGTTGGTTCATTTGTGGGTAATGCATTAATGGCTGGAGTAAGTGATACTAATGCATTTATGGTTAATATATTAAATGGAATTGCTCAAGGATACATAGCAGCTACTGATAAATTAGAAGACTTATTTGGCCAACCAGAGAGTTATTTTGACCCTAAAAAGCAACAAATATTAGAAAGTATAGCTGGAATAGTTGATAGTTACGAAAATGCAAGTGAAATATATTGGGGAAATGCTACTAAAAATGTAGAAGAATTAGAACCAGTTCAACGATTTATCGTAGAAGCAGCTGGTGGAGCGATAAGGGCTTTACCATTAATGATAACTTCTGCAATTTTAGGTGGTGGCGTTCCAGGAGGGAAAGTAATTTCACCTGAATTTGCTCGGATGATACCATTCGGAGTATTAACCACTGGTGGATATGCAAGAAATATTGAAAAGGAATTTGAAGCTCGAGGTATTGATAAAGATTGGGGAAAAATCTGGGTAGGCGGAGCAGTGCTTGGCATGGCTGAAATGGCTACCGAAAGCGTTGTTTTTGAACAATATTTTAAAACTGCTAAAGTTGAGGGGGTAACTAATGTATTAAAGAATTTATGCATAGGTTTATCAGAAGAAGCAGTACAAGAAATGATTATGGAACCAGTAGAAATGGGGATGAAAGAAACATTAGGGTTGCCCCAAGATTGGTCTTTAGAAAGTTTAATTCCCCGGATGGGACAAGCTGGTCTTAGTGGCGCATTTTTAGGTCTCCTAATGGGTGGAAGTTTATATGGAACTGAACAAACCAGAGAGAGCATAGTAGATACTATGCAAAAACTTGCTAACGAAGAAATTGATACAGTTACTGCAGTTAATGAAATAATAAATATAGTTAATGAAGATACTCAAGTTAAGGAAGCATTGCAACAACAATTAGAAGAAATACCAGAAGAAATTAAGTCTGAAGAAATAGCTGAAGAGATAACAGAAGAGATTAAACCTGAAGAAGTTATTAAGCCCGAAGAGATAACAGAAAAAATAACGGAAGAAGTCGCTAAGCCAGAAGAGATAACAGAAGAAATTATTAAACCAGAGGAAGTTGTTAAGCCACCTGAGGCAGTAGAAGAAGAAGCTGCACCTAAAGAGATAGTAAAAGAAGAGCCAGAAGAAAAAGTAATTCCTAAAGAATTAGAACCATTAGCTGATGAAGCCATAAAATATGAAAGTCCAGAAGAATTTAGAGAACTATTAACTACAACAGAAGGAAGAACGCTTAGTGGGCAAGAGAAAGCACTCTTAATTACAGGAAAACCAATTCAACAATTTACTATGACAGACGAAGGGATACAAGCATTAAAAGAAGTAGGAATTCCAATACGTAGAGATATTACTGGTGGGGTTGATATAATTGCATTAGATGACCAGTTAACTTATTATTTAAGACATAATCCTGATGTAATTACTAATTTTTATGAAAGCGCCGTTCGACAATGGGAGCAAGTCGTAATTGGCAGAGAGGAATTATCTGAAGAAGAAAGACAATATATAGAAGAATTTGATAAAGAAATATCTGCAGAAATGGAAGCTCATAGAAAACAAATATCCAGAGCTATTTTAGAACTTGGGGGAGTAAATGACCCTGTTTATGAAGATATACCATTACATCTGAAAAGAAAAACTGGTCATACCCTTGATTATATTGTAGGTGAGCTGAGAGGAATTTATGGCTATCCTGTATTTACTGCTGAAGATGTTTATGACTTAATTACTCAATCTCGGCCTAAAAGATTTGTTTCTACTGAAGCAAGTATGAAACTATCTGCCGAACCCCTAACTCAGGAACAAGTAAGTAAGATGGATATTTATAATTACATTGAAAAAGAATTTGACGTTCCTGTCCGGGGAAGAGCAACAACTAAAATGGGAAAAGCTGTAGGAAGTTATTACACCCATTCTGATTTAATTAGAATAAAAAGTTGGGGAGATTTACCTGCTCTTGCTCACGAATTAGGTCATAAAATTTATCCCAGTGTTTCCTTTTCTAAAGAAGCAAGTTCTGAATTGGCTAAATTAGATTATGAACCACAAAAAGCAAGAATAGATGAAGGATTTTCAGAATATATACGAATAAGATTATCACAAGGAGCACGTGAGGCTCAACAATTAGCACCTAAAGCACATGCAGAATTTGAAACTATTTTAGCTCGTAATCCTGAAATATTTAAGAAATTTAGTGGATTAGAAAGACTATATGAAGCGTATCGTAATCAAGGAGCAATAAATAGGGTTCTTAATCATATTGATTATAAGGGAAAATATAAGAAAAAAAGAAAACCGGGAGATGGTTGGAGGTGGTTTTCTCAGCAATTTTTGCAGTGGTTTTATTTAACTTCTAATTTAGTTAAAGAAGCAGAAACTATAACTGGAACTAAAATTCCCACCTTAAAGAACCCTATAATGTTGGCTAAATATTATCGCAACTGGTCAACGGGGTGGGCGAGAAAATGTGTATTAGAATCTTTCGTAGATGAATATGGGAGACCAATTGGGAAATCATTAAAAGAAATATTAGAACCAATATCACCCGATGAATTACAAACTTGGTTGGCTTATGTAGTCTCTTTACGGGCACAGAATTTAGAGAAAAGGGAAATAAATACTGGATTTTATGCTGAAGATGTAGAATATTTTGTAAAAACATTTGACAATCCTACTTGGAGGAAAGCAGCGGAAGAATTTACTGAATGGAGTAATCGTCCTCTTGATTTATTAGCCAAATATGGTGGACTTTCTCAAGAAACTGTAAAAATAATTAAAGACGCTAATCCTATTTATATCACATTCAAAAGAATTTTAGATAATGAAAATGTCCGAGCAGTAGGAAGTGGGAAAAGATTTGCAGATTTACCACAAACCCCTAAACGTATAGTTGGCAGTGGTAGAATGTTAGAAAATGTATTAGAAGCAACTATTGACCATTTAAGCTATGCTCTTACCAGAGTAGGCAAGTTAGCGGTTACTAAAAGTATTATGGAATTACAAGAGGAAGTCCCGGGTTTAGGAAAGTGGATAGTAGAAGTTCCTCCTCCTACGAGGGCTTTTACCTTTAAAGCTGAACAGATAAAAGACCAGTTGACAGATATTTTAGGAGAAGTGTTACCTGAAGGAACTAAAATTCCCAAAGAAATTTATGATGAAGTATTAACTGTTTTTACCCAATCACCGATTTATACTGGTAAAGATAATATTGTAATGTTTTGGAGAGATGGAAAGAGAAGATATTTTGAAGTTGACCCAGAATTATATACCGAGCTTAGGGGACTTGAACCATATGTAGCTGGTAATTTTTTAAAGTTTACCAGGGTATTTGTTGATTTAGTAAGATTTGGAGCTATCCAATTTAATACTGCTTTCTTTTCTCGTAATTTAATTAAAGATACTGGAACATTTATGGTTCGTTCTAAAGCAAAATATCCACAAATATATGATACGATAATGGGGATAGTTCAAGGAATTACTGCAAAAAAAGAAGCTCCAGAATGGAGAGCGAAGGGAATATTAAAATACTCCACCTCTTCTGGACTATTTTTAAGTGCTACTCAAAGCCTTATAAATGAGTTAATCAATGAAAAATCAGGACTTAAGGGTAAACTACGTGCTTTTGTATTTAATCCAGCAACGTTTATTGAAAACCTAACTGCTGCTGGAGAATTAGGACCGAGAATGAGAGAATTTTATAAAGTTTATAATGAAAAATTAAAAGAAGGTAAAACTGAACCAGAAGCATTTGTAGAAGCAGTGGTAGCGGGTAAGGAAGTTACAGTAGACTTTTCCGAAGGTGGACCACTGGCTAAAGCTCTTAATATGTTAATTCCGTTTTTTAGCGCTAATATTCAAGGAACAAGACAAACATTGTTAAGTCTTAAAGAATATCCAGTTAGAACCGTTACTCGAGGGATTGGCTATTTTACTATACTTTCACTACTATTATGGTGGAGAAATAAAGATAAGGAATGGTGGAAAAATTTACGTCCAGAATATAAATACAATAATCTTTATATTGAAATAGATGAAAA
>ERZ773359.5281-NODE-5281-length-12522-cov-6.688538_pt1 | contig 12522 bp, 9 predicted proteins | sample MGYA00374955_ERZ773359 | MGnify/ENA primary metagenome ERZ773359 (study PRJEB29098, sample SAMN04486028) | biogas fermenter metagenome | study: EMG produced TPA metagenomics assembly of the Biogas fermentation microbial communities from Germany - Plant 4 DNA1...
CCAGTGAAATAAATGGTTTAGGTCAAAATTCATTCAGAATTTTTGACACTACGCTAAAATTAATGGAGGGATTTATTATGAAAAAAGTGAAATTGACGATGGCACAGGCACTTGTTCGTTTTTTGGAAAACCAGTATGTGCTTTTTGACGGTATAGAAAAAAGATTTGTAGAAGGCATATTCATGCTACCTGGCCATGGAAATGTTGTTGGGCTGGGACAAGCTATAGAGCAAGAAGTCAGAAACTTGAAGGTATACCAGGGTAAAAATGAGCAGGGAATGGCGCATGCAGCTATAGCATTTGCGAAGCAAAAATTAAGGAAACAGATATTTGCATGTACCTCATCTGTAGGTCCAGGTGCTGCCAACATGGTAACGGCAGCCGCAACTGCCACAGCAAACAACATTCCGGTACTTTTGCTGCCAGGGGATGTATTTGCAACAAGACAGCCCGATCCTGTATTGCAACAGATCGAACAAACACACGAACTTACTATTTCTACAAATGATGCATTTAAGGCAGTATGCAGATATTGGGACAGGATAGTCAGACCTGAGCAGCTTATGAGTGCTATGATCAACGCCATGCGGGTTTTGACAGATCCGGCCGATACGGGTGCAGTATGTATAGCTTTACCTCAGGATGTGCAGGGAGAAGCATATGATTATCCTGAAAGTTTCTTTGCAAAGCGTGTACATCGTATTGAAAGACGTCCTGCACCTGATTATGCAGTTGAGGAAGTTGTCAATCTTATTATGAAGAAGAAAAAACCAATTATGATCTGCGGAGGCGGAGTACGGTACTCAGAAGCAGCGGAGAGTTTTAGGACATTTGCAGAAACATTTAATATTCCATTTGCTGAAACCCAGGCAGGTAAGAGCGCTATAATAACAGATCATCCACTGAATTTAGGCGGTATAGGAGTTACAGGTAACAGTGCAGCAAATGAGATCGCAAAGGATGCTGATCTTGTTATTGGTGTAGGAACACGGTATACCGATTTTACGACATCGTCAAAATGGTTGTTCCAAAACGAGGATGTAGACTTTATCAACATTAACGTATCTGAATTCCATGCTTATAAAATGAACGCTGTAAAAGTAATTGCTGATGCAAGGGAAGGACTCGATGCGATTTATAAGGCACTTAAGGCCAGGAAGTATCAAAGCGGCTATACCATTGAGATCAAACAGGCCAAAGAAAAATGGAATAAAGAGCTTGAACGGTTATCAAAAATCAATTATAAAGGCAAGGATTTTATACCGGAAGTTAATGACGATAATGCTTTGACGATAGAGCAGTATTATAAAGATATGGAGTCATGCCTTACGCAAACGAAGGTGCTTGCAATTATAAATCAGAACATTCCGAAAGATGCAGTAGTTATAGGCTCATCTGGAAGTCTTCCTGGGGACATGCAGAGAATGTGGAGTGTTTATACACCGGAAACATACAATATGGAATATGGTTATTCCTGCATGGGCTATGAAATATCAGGTGCATTGGGTGTAAAGCTTGCGGTTGGAGAAGAACGTGAAGTCTATGCTATGGTAGGCGATGGAAGTTTCCTGATGCTTCATTCCGAATTAATTACAAGCCTCCAGGAAGGGAAAAAAATAAATGTTGTGCTATTTGATAATGAAGGATTTGGGTGCATCAATAATCTCCAGGTATCCCAGGGCAACAAAACGTTGGTAACTGAATTTCGATTTAGAGGAGAAAGCGGAGAACATGACGGAAAATACCTCAATATTGACTATGCTAAATGTGCAGAGGGCTATGGTGTCAAATCCTATCGTGTAACCACTGAAGAAGAACTTATAGCAGCACTGAAAGATGTTGAGGAACAAAGCGTTTCTACACTCATAGACATCAAAGTATTACCAAAGACCATGACATCAGGTTACGGATCATGGTGGCGTGTAGGGGTTGCAGAAGTTTCCAATAAGAAAGAAGTCAAAAATGCCTATTCAAATTTAAATAAGTGCATAGAAAGCGCAAGAAAGTATTAGGCTGCAGGCAAATCCTATACAAGTTGGAAATATTAAAATGATTAAAATAAAGGCACAAGAAATATTAAAATTGGATCAATAGGTTGAAATATTATTTGGTACTATATGAAAAAGCCTCTAGGTGTTATGGCTTTCACAGTTTAGTGTTAACCATAACTCTAGAGGCTAATAATTTTTTATGATGACAACAAAAACTCGTCTCCTCAAAGGCTGCAACGAGACTTTTCTCATTTCCAGGCTGGCTATGCCAACAATGATACTATCACTTTCAGTATTATGTTTGTATTTTTTTAAAAAGCATTATATAGTATCTATAGGGGGTATAATTAGTTTTATTGGATATATTATTGAGGAGGACTCTATGAAAAGGTTCCTGCCGTTAATCATTATTCTGTTATCAATCCTCTTAATTATTGTTAGCTGCGGCAATTCAGAAAATACTTTCGAACTGGCTCTTATTACCAATTATGATATATTGGATGACAGCTCATTCAACTATGGGGCCTGGGAAGGACTTAAAAAATATGCCGAAGAGAACAATAAAACATATCACTACTATAAGCCGGAGGAAGGTACAAAAGCGGCTTATCTTAAAGCAATAGAACTTGCTGTGAAAAATGGCGCCAAACTTGTAGTAGCCCCCGGTTCTGTTTTTGAAGTTACCATATATGAAGCGCAGGTAAAATATCCCGAGGTAAATTTTATTCTGCTTGACGGCGAGCCTCACACCGAAGACTATAAAACATATCATACCGAGAAAAACGTCCAGCCGATACTATATGCCGAGGAAGAAGCAGGATTTATGGCAGGATATGCAGCTGTAAAAGACGGTTTTACCAAACTTGGTTTTCAGGGCGGTATGGCCGTTCCAGAAGTGATCCGTTATGGTCATGGTTTTGCGCAGGGAGCAGAAATTGCGGCTAAGGAAATGGGTCTTCCCGAAGGATCAGTTTCTTTGATGTATAACTACTCCGGTGACTTTGCGGCATCTGAAGAAAGCCAGGAAAGAGCAGCCGACTGGTACCAGTCAGGGACGGAGGTTATATTTGCCTGCGGAGGCGCTGTTGGGGACTCGGTAATAGCAGCTGCCGAAGCTGTCGATGGAAAATATGTCATCGGTGTTGATGCCGATCAATATGCAGAATCCGAAACAGTAATTTCGTCAGCCGTAAAGATGCTGGCCAACTCGGTTTACCAGGTCCTTGAAGCATATTACGACAACAGATGGGAAGGCGGAAAAACATTGATTCTGAACGCGGCCAATGACGGTGTCGGACTGGATATGGAAAATTCAAGATGGCGCAAGTTTAATGATAATGATTACAATGTTCTGCTTAATGCTATAAAGGATAAAAAATACAATATTAACAGAAAAACCGATATTGGTGTTACCGAACTGGGGCTTATATATGTAAACATAACCGAAGTCAGGGACCGATTAAGTATTGGGAAATAATTGTTTTACATGGCTTTGATAAAATGGTAAAATTATATTCATAAAATCAGTCGGAGGTAAATTATATGAGTGATGTAAAATACTGCTTTTCATGCGGAGCCAGCCTTTCACCGGATGATCTGTTTTGTCATAAATGCGGGCAGAAGCAAGTTGTCACAGTTGAAAGCGAATCGGCATCGAATGAGAATATTAACCAGGAACCCATAAATGATTCAACAATGAATAACATAAAACCTGAGACTGAGAAAACTGAAAGTGCCGGTGATAGTGTTTCTTCCGGTATACAACCAGAGGCTAATGAAGAGAAAACTATCGTTATTAATGAAAAAGGTGAAGTTTTATCCGAAGAGAATACAGAAACAATAGCTAATGAGCCTGTTAATACATATGCCAGCAATCTTAACCAACAGCTAAGTTTTGCTGCTCCGCAACCGTCCGTTACCCATCAGGCTCCGATTGCTCAGCAGGTGCCTAATGCTCAGCAGGAAGCTCCTGTACCTGCACCAAAAAAGAAAAAGTTCCCTTGGTTCTTCACGGTATTGTGGCTGATTATGCTTGCTGCTGTAGGTATTTGGAGTTATTTCTACTTTGTTCATCCCGACTATGATTACCCGATATTTACCGAGGATGCGCAAAGATTCGTCCTCTTTACGGCAGCCATTGCATCGCTTATTTACACATTGAGCCTTAAGTTATCCATGAAGAAGTTAAGAGCCATTCCCACTGTTTTGCTGGTTATTTTAGGATTGGTAATATTTGTGTTTTTCTGTTTGATAGAACTACAGGAGGGAGATTTGCTTCACGATATGGTAAGCGAGCTTTTTGAAAATGTTATACCGGCGTTTGGGGAGTAAATAAATAAAACCTTTTTGATATTCAGTAACAGTATGCAAATTTGGGCTCACCTTCCGGTGAGTTCTTTTTCTATCAGACAAAATTTAAAATTTTCAATATTAATAATAAGTGGATCTTAAATCAGTTAGGAGAATACGAAGAATGAAGAAGATTATTTGCTTAATTATGTCGATCAGTATAATATTAACTGTTTTAGTTTTACCGGTTAATATTGTTTTTGCAGATTCTGATCAAGAGACTGGAAGCATGCAAAGGCTGATGGACTTGGGGGTATTTGCCAAAACCGATATTGATAAAATGAACCTTTCCGAGCCCATTACCCGCGAACAGCTGGCTGTTGTGTTAGTGCTGATTACCGGTCAAAAGGATAAGCTTGATTTGTACAAAAACACCGGCTCATTTAATGATGTCCCGGTATCAAGATGGTCGAATCCATACGTCAACGTAGCCGTAAGATCCGGTTATATGGATGCAAATTCCGGCAATAGATTTTTACCCACTGAAAAGGTTACATTTAATTCTGTCTCAAAAATACTGTGCAAATTGCTTAGATATGATGACGAATACATTCCGGGAAGCGATAATAATAAGTATTTGAGAAAGATTGACGGTTTGGGTATCCTTGATGATATAAATTACAGCCCATCTGCTTTTGTTACAAGGGGACAGCTTGCGCTGATGCTTGACAGACTGCTTTCAACCAGGGTTTTCGGCACCGATAAGAATTTTATTGATACGGTTCCGGTTTTCAAATCAGCTATTGTGCTTGAAAACAGTGTTATTAATAAAAATGCCGACGACAGACAGATTCTGACTGATAAAGGTTTCTTCTATTTAAAAGACGGCATCAGTATCCCCGAAGCCGGAAAACAATATTATTTCGTATTCAAGGATAATGATATAGAGTATGCGGCATTGACCGATTATCAATATAAAGAATACTCGGTATCATCATTCTCATCAGGAATACTGACTGCCAACAGCGGTGAAAAAGTTAAACTGCCGGCAGGCATTCAATACTATTATAAAGGCAGCACAATAAGTTATAGTGGATTGAGTCCAATATTAGAAAAGAATTCATCGGTAATTATCGCGTATGACGATGACAAACCTGTATACGGTGCGGTATTTGACCCGGTAAAGTCCGATCCCGAGGTAATTACATCAAGCATGGCGGGCATACCTCTTGAGATCAAATATAAAGGACATCTTATCGATAAGGGAGGAAAATATATTTCAGCATCCCAAATTGAGATAAATGATGTCGTATATAAAGTGACCGACATATGGAACCAAAACGCGTATTTCATTGTGTATGACAATGTGGTATCAGGGAAGATCACAGCTATTCTTCCCAATAAGATATCTCCTGCCTCTATAGAAATAGACAATAAACCATATGTTTTGGCTGATACCTTCCCGAAAGAGAAGATCAACAGAACCGAGACCACGCAGGTGGGAGAAACAGCCAAACTGATAATCGGGGCCGATGGCAAAGCTGTTGATATAATAACCGAAACCATACCCGGAACCAATCATTATGTATTTGTCTTAAACTCGTATATCGAAAACTCGGTTAAGTCAGAGGATTTCGGTACTCCCTATTACTATGTGACCCTTTTACATTCAGACGGAGGAAAGAAGACTTACCGGATTGAGCGGTCGATGCCCTCTTTGCGTGGAAAGCTGGCAACATACGAGATAATCGCCACAGGCAAGGAGTATGATACAGTGAGACTGAATACTATCGATGCTAATTTGACCGGAAGTTACAGGGTCAATAAAGAAGAGCGAATGATAGGAGACAGTTATGTAGCCAACGGAGCCGTTCTGTTTAATATCCTGAATACGGCAACAGCAGAAATCGAGGCAGAGGTCATCTCATTCAGCGATCTTCCTGATGGATACCTGATGAGCGGAAGAGTCAAGTATATCCATAAATCAGGAGATTTTATGGATATTGACGTGATGCTTCTGGATGACGCTCGTGAAGATAACGTGGCTTATGGACTTGTGACATCAAAATCGGCGAATGTCATTATGGTGGGGAATGAGATTCAAAAAATAGAAACCGTAACATTATTGGTGAACGGTATGCCAATGGTTTATACCGGGGAGGAAACGGGGCTGTATGTTGGATCTGTTGCAAGAGTGAAGCTTAACGGCAATACGATTCGTTCTGTCCAGAATAATATTGCTGCATCTGCTTATTCAGGAGAGATACAAGCCGTTGATTCATCCCGTATCCGTATAAACGATAAGGTTTATACTTACCATAAAAATATCGCCGTTTATAAATACATTGGCCCTTCCGATTGGAAGACTCTTAAAACATCAGACCTGAAAAAAGGTATTGATAATGGGACTGTAACCCTGTTCCTGGATAAACCTGAGAACTACGGCGGAAAAGTAGTGGCTATAGTTTTAAGATGATGAATTTAAAAAAGGCGCTCTGCGGCAATAATTGCGCAGAGCGCCCCGGATGCGAAGGAATGGCTGGAGAAACAGTTGCATTGACAATAAAAATAGGCTCCCGTAAATCTCTGGGAGCCTTGGTGCGAAAGGCGGGATTTGAACCCGCACGTCCTTGCGGACACTAGAACCTGAATCTAGCGAGTCTGCCAATTCCACCACTTTCGCAAGTTCATCAAGCAAGGATTAGTATACATTAAAACTGGATTTATGACAAGTGGTAATTAAAAAATTATTGAAATATCCATTTGTTGCTTGAACTATTAAAGAAATCAGACCTAAGTTTAAGGAGCAGAAAAATGAAAAAGAAGAGAAGAATTATAACCGTAATAATCATTGCCGCAATACTGATTTTAACCATAGTAATCGTTAACAGCCAAAGCAAGGGAAAGCCTTATCCTGTTAAAGTCGCCGAAGTTTCAAAAGGCGATATACAAACCGTACTTTCTACCAATGCATTGATTAAATCAAAAAAGACCAAAGAATACATGGGTAAGGCTCAATATACGGTAAAGACTGTGCATGTCGAAGTCGGCGATAAGGTTAAGGCAGGAGACATATTATTGTCCTATGACATCAAAGACTATGAAAATGCTGTTAAGCAAGCCCAGATACAGTATGATAACGCTGTTTTGAATAAAGCCGAACTATTGGAACAGAAACAGAAAATAGAAGATCAAATCAAAGAAATGGATGAAAAAATATTTATTCTGGATGGCAGCAGCAATCCAGAAGATATAGCTAATCTCCAGGCATTGATACAAGCCAGGAAGAATATACAGGAAATCAGTGACGAAAAAGTTAAGCTTATGGATAATTCGATAGCCCTTGCAAAAATGCAGCTGGATACATGCATCGAAAATTTGAATGAAGCAAAGCAGGGAATCGTAGCTGAATTCGATGGTGTCGTAACCCAGGTCAATGCCAAGGAGGATATGCCGTTAAGCATGGCGCAGCCGGCTTTTGTAGTACAGCAGCTGGACAATCTAAAAGGAGTTATAAACCTGGGAAAATATGATGCTGCAAAAATTAAAGTCGGCCAGAGAGTTACTCTGAAATACGAATCATATGTTTACGACGGTAAAATTTCTTTTATTGAGCCGGTGGCTTCAAAAGATATCACAATGGGTTCTGCCGATGCGACCATTCTGGCCGAAATTGATATTTTAAATCCGGATGAACACTTAAAGGTTAATTTTGATGTTAATGCGGATATCCTGGTAGCAAGCGCCAGCCAGGTACTGAAGCTGCCTACGGAATGCCTTAAGTATGGCAAGGACGGAGATGTCAGCGTATTTGTCGTTAAAGACGGTCTTGCGGTCTTAACGCCCGTAAAAATAGGAATTCAATCTGATACTGAAGTGGAAATAACAGATGGGCTTTCAGAAGGAGATTTGGTGATTTCAACACCGTCAGATAACATTACCGACGGAATGGCAGTGGTACCGGCAGGGGAGATAAAATGATTAAGTTAGAAAATGTTGTAAAAGTTTATGCAACCGGGGAGATAAGCCTGACAGCCTTAAAAGGGATATCAATGGACATAAAGCCTGGAGAGTTCGTTTCCATAATGGGACCTTCCGGCTGCGGCAAATCAACGCTAATGAATATATTGGGCTGCCTTGACAGGATGACATCGGGCAAATATATTCTCAACGGCAGAGATATATCAGGCCTGTCCGACAATGAGCTGGCAGAAATCAGGTGCAGGGAAATAGGCTTTGTTTTTCAGTCTTTTAATCTTCTTCCGCGTATGACCATACTCGAAAACGTTGAGCTTCCGATGGTTTACGCAGGGATACCCAGAAAGGAAAGAAGAGAAAGAGCATTGGCCGCACTGGAGAGAGTTGATTTAAGCAATCGTATCAAACATCGTCCCAATGAAATATCAGGCGGCCAAAAGCAAAGGGTTGCTATTGCAAGGGCAATTGTAAACAACCCGTCAATTATCCTGGCAGATGAACCTACTGGAAATCTGGATACAAAGGTAACCAGGGAAATCATGAGGATAATCCAAAAGTTGAATGATGACGGAACAACCGTTCTTTTGGTTACTCACGAACCGGATGTCGCACAATATTCCAAGCGTATAATACATATGCTGGACGGCGAAATAATTGACGATAATTTGGTTAATGATCGTATAATATTCTGAAAGGGCAAAGTATATGAATCTGATTGAAAATATCAAGATGGCTATAGACAGTATCATGTCCAATAAAATGCGTTCCTTCCTGACCATGCTGGGAATTATTATAGGGATCAGTTCGGTAATTTCCATCGTTTCACTTGGCGTGGGCGGACAAAATACAATTACCGGCGAATTTGAAAAAATCGGTGTATCTACGATAAGAATTACCGTAAAAACAGCCGAGGCTGAAACCAGCGATTATATAACATATAAGGATATTGAGCAATTAAAAGAGAAAATTGACTATATCAAATATGCTTCTCCTCTTAAATATCAAACGGGAGTAGCAAGCTCAGAAAGAAAGTCCAGGACTTCAATGATATACGGTACCAATGAAGACATGATATATATAGATAATACAGAAATATTGTATGGCCGTTTCTTTAATAAAATCGAGTTTGAAGAAGGCCGCGCTTTAGCCGTAATTGACGAAACAGCGGCCAGGAGTTTTTTCGGCACAAGCAAAGTAGTGGGTCGAACTTTGAATATTGGGTCAAGTGCAAATACCAAAAAGGTAACGATAGTAGGTGTCACAAAAAGCCAGTTTGAAATGTTCGGGAGTATGGTCGAAGAAGACGAAATGCCTGTAATTATTTATGTGCCGGCCACATTCCTGGATATATTATATTCGAAAGAAAGCAGGATAAGCGAACTGTATATAATGGCTGATTCCAAGGAAAATACCGAAGCCGCAGGGATACTGGCTACAAATATGCTGATGAACAGGCACGGAAACCGTGACAGGGATGTTTATAAAGCCGAAAACTTAATGAAGCAGTTGGATCAAATCAATACAGTGTTAGGAATCTTTACGGCATTTATTGCTGCTGTTGCCGCTATATCCCTTTTAGTAGGGGGAGTAGGGGTCATGAATATCATGTTGGTTTCGGTAACCGAACGAACTCGTGAAATCGGTATAAGAAAGGCTATCGGAGCTAAGACATCCAATATCATGTTTCAGTTTCTGACCGAATCGGTGATAATTTCTTGTTTAGGCGGCATTATTGGAATGATTCTGGGTTTCGCAGGTGCATATTTATTGGGACAGCTTGCGGGGATAACGCCGACTGTAACACCGCAGATAGTCATAGTTTCTATAGCGTTTTCCTCAGCAGTCGGTATCTTTTTCGGCATATATCCGGCAAGAAAAGCTGCAAAGCTTGATCCCATAGAAGCTTTAAGATACGAATAAAAAAGAAAAAAGTGCTGTCTCTTAAAATCAACTCTATGATCCCAGAGACAGCGCTTTCATATTATATAAAATTAACATTTGGGGTTTGGATAGGTGTAAATTTTACCTTCGAAATTTCGTAAGACCACTTTTTCATCATCAATACTAATTATGTATTCGGGATTTACAGGCGTTTTTCCACCCCCGCCGGGAGCATCGATAACATATTCAGGCACTGCAAAACCGGAAATGAATCCCCTGATGTTTTTCATGATTTCGATGCCCTTTGAGACAGGTGTTCTGAAGTGGCTTATACCCTTTGAAACATCGCATTGATAGAGATAGTAAGGTCTTACTCTAATTTTTACAAGCCTGTTAAACAGCTCTTTAAGTGTTTGCGCATCATCATTGATCCCGCGAAGAAGCACACTTTGATTGCCGAGAGGTATTCCCGCATTGACTATTTTCTCGCATGCTTTTTTCGATTCTTCCGTTATTTCTTTCGGATGATTGAAATGAGTATTGATCCAGATAGGATGATATTTTTTGAGCATTTCAAGCAATCCATCGGTGATCCTCATTGGAAGAACGACAGGTGTACGTGTCCCTATACGTATGATTTCAACATGAGGTATTTGACGAAGCTTGCTTATGATCTTTTCAAGCCACTCATCCGGCATGATCAAAGGATCGCCGCCGGACAGGAGTACATCCCTGATGTTTTTATTATTTCTTATATAGTCGATAGCTGTTTCAAGCTCACCATTACTTAAAGAAAAGTCTTCACAGCCCACCAGGCGCCTTCTGGTACAGTGCCGGCAATACATCGAGCATTTTCCCGTAAGCAAAAACAGTACTCTGTCAGGATATCTGTGTATTATTCCTTTAACCGGTGAGTATCGATCTTCACAAAGGGGATCATCCATATCGGATTCATCGATATATAGTTCATTGATTGAAGGGACAGCCTGTTTTCTTATAGGACAGTTTCGATCGTTGGAATCAATAAGACTTGCATAGTATGGTGTAACAGACATTTTAAATTGTTTAAGGCAAGTGTTTATGTTATTCTTCTCATCATCGCTTAATCTTATAATTCTGCAAAGCTGCTCCACGTTGGTTATCCTGTTTTTAATCTGCCATTTCCAGTCGTTCCACTGTTTTTTTGGAACGGTATCTTTTAAGTCAGTTAACGTTTCGCTCTCCAATTAAATTCGCCTCGATTCAAGTGGTCTGATTCCGTATCTTTTGATTGCACTGTTAAGAATACTAAGTATTAAAGTCTGGTAATCCATACCGCAAAACTCAGCTAACATGGGGTAATCACTGTAACCCGGGGCAAGACCGGGCAGGGGATTGATTTCAATGAAATAAATAACTCCGTCTTCAGAAAGCCTGAAATCAATTCTTGAAAAATCCCTGCAATCCAATGCAGTATAGATTTTTGCGGCAATATTCTTCATCCTTTCGGCTGTTACTCTGTCCAAACTGGAAGGACATTTGTATTCAACATATTTTTTATAATTTTTCTTGACATTGTAACTATATATCCCGTTTTTGCCCTTATCACAAAGACAGCAGATTTCCATAGGCTCAAACACATACATTTCAGGCCCGTTACCAAGGATACCTACTGTGAATTCCCTTCCCTCGATATACTCCTCAACCAGGATGGGTTGTTTATAATTCTGTAATTCTCTCTCGATCATGGAATTTAACTGCTCCTCGTTTTCAACAACAGCTAAATCGGATATTCCTTTACCTGAACCTTCATAATCAGGCTTTACAATAAGAGGGAATTTAAGATTGAAATCAGTTTTATAATCACATGAATTTATAACACAATATGCGGGAGTATCAATTTGAAAGGTTGAAAGATATCGTTTCGTAAGAGCTTTATCAAGAGATAAACACAGAGTTGTCTCATCTGATCCTGTGAAAGGAATGTTTAAGAAATTCAAAATTGACGGGATATGCGCTTCTCTGCCTCTTCCGTATGTACCTTCGGCGATATTGAAGACTATATCTACCTGTGCATCCTTTAATCTCTCGACGAAGTTGGAATCGGCCTCCAAAGCTGCGACTTTTGCCCCCTGAGCTTTGAAAACATTGCTGATGGCTTCAATGGTATCGTAGGAATCATATTCTGCTTCAGCGTCTTCCACATCGCTGGGAATCCCCTTTTTCAGATTATATGAGATTCCTACTACCAGGGGCGGAGGTATGGTTTCATTCTCCATTTTGATCACGCTCACTTATTTAAGAATATGTACGTTTTGTACTTGCTTAAGTATAGCACTTGCAATAATTAAATAAATAGTGAAATTGAACCGAATAGAATCGATTACGAAAATTTGAATCCATT
>ERZ773359.5284-NODE-5284-length-12506-cov-5.606297_pt1 | contig 12506 bp, 14 predicted proteins | sample MGYA00374955_ERZ773359 | MGnify/ENA primary metagenome ERZ773359 (study PRJEB29098, sample SAMN04486028) | biogas fermenter metagenome | study: EMG produced TPA metagenomics assembly of the Biogas fermentation microbial communities from Germany - Plant 4 DNA1...
AGTTATGTTAATATAAAGACAGTTAAAACGAAATGTACAGGTATATACAAGTAAATGTTCAAGCCTGGCGGTTAAATATGGCTGAATTTCACTCGGCCGTTACGCATAAAACCGAAAAAGATTGGGAAAATAATGAGAAATGAGCAAGATAAAGGGGGTTAAAGTTATGTCAACAAATTATGCTTACAACTTAAATGAAGTTCGTGAGAGTTTGTTGCGGGAGTATATTTCGGCAACAGGCGCTGAAAAAATAGAAATTTTAACTAAAATTATTGAGATCGATGAAGAAATTGAAAGTGCGGGTAATTAATTAGAGGCTGGCCAAGATTTGGTCAGTCTTTTTTCTTTTACTTGTCTTGCCGGCTAAAGCCGGTTTTTTTTGTAATTTTCTTCTTTCCGCGGTAAAATGAAAGCAGAATTTATGGAGGAAGATTATGCAGCTTCAGTTTAATCCAATGCAGGTTGGCTACTTTGTGGAGCGTTTAAACCGTTTTGTTGCTCTGGTTAAGCTTAACGACCAGAAAGTTGAGGCACATGTAGCTACATCGGGACGTTTAGGTGAATTGCTGGTGCCGGGGGCGGAAGTACTTTTAGAGCCGAGTTCATCTGCCAAAAGGCGTACCCGTTATAGCTTGCGCCTGGTAAAGTACCGGAATACGTGGGTATGTATTGACGCACAGGTGCCAAATATATTAGTGCGTAAAGCATTAAAGCAGAATGCTTTAAAACCTTTTGTGTACTGCCGTTTTGAGCGCAGTGAACCTAAATATGAGCACGGGCGTTTTGATTTTTTGTTGCGGGAAAAAGAAAAACCGGTTTTGTTGGAAGTAAAGTCGGTCACACTGGTGGAAGCGAAAACGGCGCTTTTCCCTGATGCTCCCACTGAGCGGGGAGCAAGACATTTAAAGCACTTGGCTGCCCTGCGGCAGGAAGGCTACCGCTGTGCGGTGCTTTTTGTCGTTCAGCGCGATGATGCCATTTATTTTGCACCCAATCAAAAAAGAGATCCTGCTTTTGCCCGGGCTTTGCGCCATGCTGTGGCCGGAGGAGTGGAAGTATACGCTTATGCTTGCCAGGTAATGCCGGAAGAGATTGCTTTAACCGGGCGCTTGCCGGTGTTAGTTTAAAGAAAAGAGGTGGTTTTAGTGCCTGTGACGTGCTATGAAAACCGGCGGCACGCCGGGGAAGTTCTGGCGCAACTATTGGCACCCTATGGTGGTAATTCCACGCTTGTACTGGGAGTGCCGCGCGGGGGAATTCCTGTAGCTGAACCGATTGTGGAAGCTTTGAACTGTGAATTTGATCTGGTTATGGGGCGTAAAATCGGTGCGCCGGGGCAGCCTGAATTTGCCATTGGTGCGGTGAGTGAAGATCAGGAAGTGCTTTTAAACCGGCGCTGGGTACGCCACTTTCAGCTGAGTGAGGAAGAAATTGAACGGCGTGCGGAAAAGGAAAGGGCGGAAATTAAACGGCGCCTTTTGGCTTACCGGGGCCACAGGCCACCTGCCGCGGTGGAAAGCAAATTAGTGATTGTGGTGGATGACGGTGTGGCAACCGGTTTAACCATTACGGCAGTTTTGCGCTCACTGAAACGCCGGGGACCACGAAAATTAATTTTGGCCGTACCGGTGGCCCCGCCGGATACAATTGCAAACTTAACTAAAGAAGTAGATGAAGTTGTTTGTCCTTTGCAGCCGGAATTGTTTTCTGCCGTAGGACAATTCTATGTTGATTTTAGCCAGCTTTCAGACCGGGAAGTTCAGGAGCAACTGGCACGTATTTGGGGCAAATAAAGGAATTTGTTGCCGAAAAGAGAAATATTTTTAGACAAAAGCGCTTGCAAACGGAGGAAGAAGATGAAACTGACTTTTTGTGGCGGTGCCTGTACCGTTACCGGAACATCTATTTTACTTGAAGCGGCAGGAAAGAAAATTTTAATCGACTGCGGTTTGTTCCAGGGCGGTAAAAGACTGCGGGAACGTAATTACAGACCTTATTTGTACGATCCGAAGGAAATTGATTTTGTGATTTTATCACACGCCCATATTGACCATTCGGGCTTAATTCCGCGGCTGGTTAAAGACGGTTTTCGCGGGCGGATTTTAGCCACTCATGCCACTGCGGATCTGGCAAGTATTTTGTTGCCCGACAGCGGTTATATTCAAATGATGGAAACTGAATGGACTAACCGTAAAAACATGCGGGCAGGCCGGCCGCTCGTTGAACCTTTGTACACCTTCGAAGATGCCGAAAATGCACTGAAATATTTTGAGGGACTGGACTATTATTCTACATATGCCATCTCGCCCCATATCAACCTGACTTTTTATGATGCCGGTCATATTTTAGGTTCGGCTATTACTGAACTGACTATTTATGAAAACGAGCGAACGCAAAAACTGGTTTTTTCCGGCGACTTGGGTAAATCCAATCAACCTATAATTCGCGATCCGGATATTATTGAAGAGGCTGATTACCTCATCATTGAAGGAACTTATGGGGCTCGTGACCATGAAGAGGAAGAGCAAAGACAGGAAATTTTAAAACGGGTAATTCAGGAAACTGTTGCCCGGCAGGGCAATATTGTGGTGCCTTCCTTTGCCGTGGGGCGGACCCAGGATATGTTGTACTGTCTCAGCCGCCTAATGGCAAAAGGGGAAATCCCTAACTTGCCTATTTATGTAGACAGCCCCCTGGCTATTTCGGCTACGGAAATTTTTGCCCGCCACCCCGAGTGTTTTGATTTGCAGATGCGCAAACTTTTACATGACGGCCAGGATCCTTTTAACTTTCCCGAGGTTATTTTCACCCGCACGGTGGAAGAATCAAAAAGAATTAATGAACTGAAGGGCGGGGCTATGATTATTTCTGCCAGCGGAATGGCTGAAGCGGGAAGGATCAAACATCATCTCAAGCATAATCTTTGGCGTCAGGAATCGACAATTTTATTTGTCGGCTATCAGGCTGAAGGCACACTGGGCCGCAGGATCCGTGACGGTGCAAAGCGAGTAAAAATCTTTGGTGAAGATATACAGGTTAATGCGCAAATTGTTACTATTGACGGATTTTCCGCCCATGCGGACCGTACGGAGCTTTTACGCTGGCTGGGAAAATTCCGCAGCAAACCGAAAAAAGTAATTCTGGTCCATGGCGAAGAGGACGTACTGCCCCGATTTGCGGCACAGATTGAAAGTGAACTTAATTTAACGACTTATATTCCACAGTACAGAGAGACTATTGAGTTGCCTGCCGTGGCAGAAAAAATAGAAACCGCTCATGAAAAAGCACAGGAGCTTATCCTGGCGTGGCGTGAATTCCAAAAAGAATATACTACACGTTTAAAACAAGTTTTAGCGCAGAATGATGAAGAAAGCCTGGAAATGCTGGAAAAAGAATTGGCAACATTGCAAAGTATCATGTCCCAATAAAGGAGGCCCGTTTGGATGACAGAAACCTGGGATGTGCAGGAGATTCTTCCGCACCGCTATCCTTTTTTACTGGTAGACCGTATTTTAGAACTGGTTCCCGGGCAAAAAGCCAAAGGCATAAAAAATGTAACTATTAATGAGCCTTTTTTCCAAGGTCATTTTCCCGGTTACCCGGTCATGCCTGGTGTTTTAATTGTGGAAGCTTTGGCTCAGGTCGGTGCCTGTGCTATCTTAAGTATGCCGGAGAATAAAGGTAAAATTGCCCTTTTTGCCGGTATTGATAAGTTGCGTTTTAAAAAACGGGTAATACCCGGTGACGTGCTGGAGCTGGAATTGGAGGTAAGTAAAATGCGCGGTGCCTTTGGCCGCGGCACCGGTACGGCTACCGTGAATAATGAAGTGGCAGTGACAGGCGAATTGCTCTTTGCCTTAACGGAAAAAAAATAAATTGACAATAACAACCCTATCGCATATGATTTAAACGAGTAATCTCCCATGCAAATTAAATACTCTTATCAAGAGTGGTGGAGGGACTGGCCCAAAGAAACCCGGCAACCGGACGTTTTCACGTTAACGGTGCTAATTCCAGCAGGTTTGATACCTGGTAGATAAGAGAGGTTGAAATTAAGAGACCTCTTGCGTCCCAAGAGGTTTCTTTCTTTTTATGAGTAAGACTGCCATTTTTGTACCATGCTAAAAAAGGAGGAGATAAATAATGGGCAAAAACTTCTTGTTTACTTCTGAATCTGTTACAGAAGGGCACCCGGATAAAGTTTGTGATCAAATTTCTGATTCTATTTTAGATGCAATTTTAAGTAAAGACCCCCAGGCTCGTGTGGCAGTAGAAACGGCAGTTACTACAGGGCTGGTTTTAGTTACAGGTGAGATTACTACAGATTGTTATGTTGAAGTGCCGCAAATTGTCCGGCAGACCATTAAAGAAATTGGCTATACCAGGGCAAAATACGGGTTTGACGGAGATACTTGCGGTGTGATTGTTTCTATAGACGAACAATCTCCCGATATTGCCATGGGTGTGAATCGTTCCTATGAAGCTAAAACCGGATTGTCGGAGACAGAATTGGAAACCGTTGGTGCCGGGGATCAGGGTATGATGTTCGGTTATGCCTGTAATGAAACCCCGGAATTAATGCCGCTTCCCATTGCTATGGCCCATAAACTGGCCAGAAGATTGGCGGAAGTCCGCAAAAACGGGATTTTGCCGTATTTACGTCCCGACGGCAAAACACAGGTTACGGTAAAATATGAGGACGGTAAGCCGGTGGAGATTCCTACAGTAGTAGTTTCCGCCCAGCATAGTGACCAGGTGGAACTGGAACAAATTAGAGAAGATATTATTGAACATGTGATTAAAGCCATTATTCCCGAACAGTATTTAACCCCGGAAACGAAATACTATATTAACCCTACAGGCAGATTTGTAGTGGGTGGTCCCCAGGGTGACGCAGGTCTGACAGGACGTAAAATTATTGTGGATACATACGGCGGTTATGCGCGTCACGGCGGTGGCGCTTTCTCCGGCAAAGACCCCACAAAAGTGGACCGTTCTGCTGCTTATGCCGCCCGTTATGTGGCAAAAAATATTGTGGCTGCCGGCCTGGCTGACCAGTGTGAGGTGCAACTGGCTTACGCTATCGGCGTGGCACGGCCGCTGTCGCTTTTAATTGAAACTTTTGGTACGGGAAAAATCCCGGCTGAAAAAATTGCCGCTTTAGTAGAAAAACATTTTGACCTCCGTCCGGCTGCCATTATTCACAATTTGCAACTGCGCCGTCCCATTTACAGGCAAGTGGCAGCCTATGGCCATTTCGGCCGCGAAGATCTGGACTTGCCGTGGGAGAAAACAGATAAAGCCGATTTGTTAAGGAAAGAAGCCGGAATCTAATTGCCGAAAAATATATACACAAAATGATGCAGGAAGCCAAGTGTCCTGCTCCACCGGGCCAGGAAAAAACTTGCCGCTAATCTGAAAGATGAGGTGCAGGTATGGGGTGGAATTAATTAAAATAGCGGAGAGTATGGAATATACAAAATAATACTCGTTGCTGAATATTAACTTTAAATAAGTTTCCTTATGACTATAGGGCAGCAATAAGCACTTCCGTAAGCGGAGGTGTTTTTTTTTAGGAGTTTGAGCATTTTTTCGCCCAGGAAGGTGTTAGTTTGGGCAGGACAGACTTTCTTTGGGTTAAATTGATGTTAAAGTCGGCATTTGCCCGGTCTGTGCTTCCACCCTATAATAGCGGGTACAGGGGAAGGGGGTGAAAAAAGCATGGCGGTAATTTTAGAACCTAATTACAGCCGCTGTCAAGTGCGCCTGCAAAGCGGTGTTGATGACCAGGGCAATCCTGTTTTGGTTAGTCGCACTTACGGGCGTATCCGGCCTGAAGCTACGCATGAGGATGTTTATGAAGTCATTGCGGCTCTCATGGGTTTGCAGAGTTTAGATGTCTATGCCATCCGGCGCCTGGAAGAAGGCGAGCTGATTAATGAGTAATAAATTTGACTAATATTGAGGAGGTGAGTTTATGGAATCCACTTTACAGCTCATTTTTCGCAATGCGGAAGGTAGACAGTATTCCCTGACCGTACCACGGCCGCGGCCGGATTTAACAGAAGCAGAAGTGACGGCGGTAATGGATTTAATCCTGGAGAAGAATATTTTTGAAAGTACCGGCGGTGCGCTGGTGGAGAAAGTGGCGGCCAGGGTTATCTCACGTGAAACTGTGGAGCTGGCAGCCTATTAAAAACGGGAGGGTTTGCCTCCCGTACATAGAAAGAAATTTGGCGGAAAGCCGGCTGTATGCCGGGGAGGGCCGCAGGGCAGGAAATAACAGTCAAATGTGGAATACTTCTTGGTGGGAGGAGCAGAAATGACCACTTTAGAAGGAATTTTAGAAAGAATCACTTACTATAATGAGGAAACTTTATTCTTGGTAGCAAGACTGCGCGACCACCAGGACCGGATTGCCACCATTATCGGCAATATGCCGCTTTTCAGTGTGGGTGAGCGGCTAACTCTGGAGGGCGAGTGGGTTCAGCATAAAGTTTTCGGCAAACAGTTTAAAGTGCATAGATATGAGGTGGACGCACCACATAATGAAAGGGGCATTCGTAATTTTTTGGCTTCCGGTTTAATCCGCGGGGTGGGTCCTGCCACTGCCGATAAAATCGTGGAACATTTTGGTCTGGACGCACTGGAAATTATAGATAAAGAGCCCGGGCGGCTTTGTGAAATAGATGGCATTGGTGCTAAAAAAGCAGCCATGATTGCTGAAAGCTTAAAGGAGCGGCAGGAAGTGATGAAAGTGATGACTTTCCTGCAAAGCTATGGGGTGGGTATTGGTTATGCAGCCCGCATTTTCAGGCAGTATGGCGAGGACACGGTGGCTAAAGTCAGTGAAAACCCGTACCGCTTGGCAGAAGATGTTTTTGGTATCGGCTTCAAAACTGCCGATAAAATTGCTCTGGCTATGGGAATGGCACCCAATGCACCGCAACGCATTCGTGCTGCTTTAGTTTACCATTTAAATGAGGCACAGGAACAGGGGCATGTGTTTCTGCCGTGTAAGGAATTAATTGCTAAAGTCAGCGCAGCACTGGAGACTCCTGAACACCCGCTGGCAGAGGATGCGGTGAATAAGCAGATCCGGCAGCTGGCCGTGGGCCGGCAGATTATACTTGAAGAGCTGGAGGATGACGAGGCTGTTTATGTGGCACCGCTATATTACGCGGAGGATTATGTAGCAAAGCGTTTACTGGAGATTGCTGCCTGTCAGCTTTCACAACTACAAAACAGTGAGGTTACTGTAGAGTGGAATGAATTTAAACTGGCGCCGGCGCAGGAACTGGCTGTGAGAAGGGCTGCCGGTGAGGGGCTGTTGGTAATAACAGGCGGTCCCGGTACAGGTAAAACAACTACAATCCGGGCAATTCTTTCCCGGTTTTTACAAAACGGTCTGGAAGTGCTGCTGGCAGCACCTACCGGTCGGGCGGCCAAAAGGATGACTGAAGCTACCGGTGTGGAAGCAAAAACAATTCATAGATTGCTGGAATATGCGCCCAGGGAAGACCAGGTCGGCTTTACTTTCGGGCGTAATGAGGAAAGGCCTCTTAAAGCACATGCTGTGATTATTGATGAAGTTTCCATGGTTGATTTGCCGCTCTTTTACCATTTATTAAAAGCAATACCCTATGGGTGCAAGCTGATTTTAGTGGGCGATATGGATCAGTTGCCTTCCGTGGGACCGGGCAATGTTTTACGCGATATTATTACTTCCGGGGCGGTGCCGGTGGTGCGTTTGGAGCAGATTTTCCGGCAATCTGAAAAAAGCTCCATTGTCAGCAATGCTCATGCTGTCAATGCGGGCCAGATGCCCAAATTAACCGGCAGTGATGATTTCTTTTTCATCCAGGAAAAAGAGCCGGAAACGGTATTGAAATTAATTTTGGATTTATGTGCCCGGCGCCTGCCGCAATATAAAAATAAAGACGCCATTGATGATATTCAGGTGGTTACTCCTATGCGGCGCACAGTGCTTGGGGTGGATAATCTTAATCTGCACCTGCAGGAAAAATTGAATCCCCCGGCACCCCATAAGACGGAATTGCGCTACCGGCAGACAGTTTTCCGCCTGGGGGATAAAGTGATGCAGATCCGCAATAATTATCAAAAGGAAGTTTTTAACGGCGATGTGGGGCGCATCACTTATATTAATAATGAAGACGGGGAAGTAATGGTGGGTTACCCGGATATCGGCGGGATGCGGGAAGTTATTTATGATCAGACTGAACTGGATGAATTGGTGCTGGCTTACGCCACTTCCGTTCATAAAAGCCAGGGCAGCGAATATCCTATTGTGGTAATGCCGGTGGTAACCCAGCATTATATTCTGTTACAAAGAAATTTGCTTTACACTGCCATTACCAGGGCAAAGGAAATGGTAGTGTTGATCGGGACAAAAAAAGCTCTGGCAATTGCCGTGCATAACAATAAAGTGGAGGCACGTTACACAAGGCTGGCGGAAAGACTGGCAAAAACCGCCGGTCTGGGAGGCTAAAATGCTTTCAGCCCTTTGGGATTTACTTTTTCCGCCGCGCTGTTTATTTTGTGGTGAGCGGCTGGAGGCGGATACAATTCTTTGTACCCATTGCCGTGGGCAAGTGCTAGAGGTTAGCCGGTGCTGCCCCCTTTGCGGCTACCCTGTAGTGAAGCAAAGCGAAAGGGAATGTCCCCGGTGCAACGGGCAGAAATTTATGTTTGATCGTGCTTGTGCCGTGGGTTTGTATGAGGGTAAGCTAAAAGCAGTCATTCGCCGTTACAAGTACGGCGGCCGCACAGAAATGGCGGCAGCTTTGGGAAAATTAATGGCGCAACAAATTGAAAAATGTAAGTGGCCGCAGTTTGCTGCGGTGGTCCCTATACCTTTGCATCCCCGGAAGCAACGGCAGCGCGGGTTTGATCAGGCGGTACTGTTAGCGGAAGCAATCGGCCGGCAGCTTAAGGTGCCGGTAAAAAAGTATTTACGGCGCAGCCGTGAAACGGTGAGTCAGACACAGCTGTCTGCCGCCCAGCGCCGGCACAATTTGGCGGGTGCTTTTACTGTGGTGCAGGCGGAACAAATACCAAAAAGGATTTTATTGGTGGATGACCTTTTAACCACAGGGGCCACCGCCGATAATGCCGCCAGAGCACTGCTTGCCGGCGGTGCGGAAGAAATTTACCTTGCTGTAATCGGACGTTCATTACCTTCTTGATAGTATAGGGAAAAAATAACTTCAGTTGACTTTGCTGTTAAAATATGATAGGTTAGGTCTATGTTAGTGCCGAGCATTAGCATAGTCTTTATTTTTCAGGAGGAATGAAATTTGCAAGGTAAAGTAAAATGGTTTAATCCGGAAAAAGGCTATGGATTCATTGAACGCGAGGATGGTGGCGACGTATTCGTTCACTATTCTGCCATTGTCCAGGAAGGTTTTAAAACCCTAACTGAAGGCGAAGATGTTGAATTTGACATTGTCGAAGGTTCTCGCGGTCCGCAAGCGGCAAATGTGATAAGAAAATAGCCTGTGGGCTGTTAAACATATGCCAGAGAAACAACGCCGGCAACCGGCGTTGTTTTTTTATCGGTAGGAAGTAGGTCAACCTTGATTTGCTTTCTTTCTTGTAGGAAAAATCAATTATATTTTGTTAATTATTTGTTAAAAGGATTTTTATTTCTGGAAAAGGAAATATATATGACATAGAGAACCCCCGGAACTCTATCTCACAAATAGCGAGAAGGAGCTGAACGAAATGAAACTAAATGTGCGCGGGAAGAATATTGAAGCTACTGATGCCCTGAAACAGTATGCGGAAAAAAAGATCAGTAAAATTGATAAATATTTTGACGTGGATGCGGAAGCTCAAGTCACCATGTCTGTGGTGCGGGATGTGCATAAAGTTGAAGTTACAGCTACAATTAACGGTTTAATTTTGCGTGCTGAAGAAGCAACTGACGATATGTACGCGTCCATTGACCAGGTTGTAGATAAGTTAGAGCGACAAATTTCCAAATATAAAACCAGAATTAACCGCAAAGCCAGAAAGAGCGGTTTAATAACTCCGGCCGGACAGAACGCATCTGCTGAGGAATGGGAAGACGATTTGGTAATTGTCAAAACAAAGCGTTTTGTCATTAAACCGATGCAGGAAGAAGAAGCAATTCTACAGATGAATCTTTTAGGCCATGATTTCTATGTTTTTGCCAATGCCGAAAATGACGATGAGATCAATGTGGTTTATCGCCGTAAAGACGGTAAGTATGGTTTGATTGAACCTGTCTTAAAATAACAAAAACATAAACTGTTACGGGAAAGTTTAGCGGGAAAAAGCAATTTTCAGGGGCAGAGGGCGTGTCTTAAAGTTTAGGGCACGTCCTTTTTTTGCTGCCCTCTTAAGTTGGTGAGGTGGTCAGAACCGTAGCCTCCTGTGGGGTGGTAATCCCTAAATAATAGTATTTTCAGGTTAAATTATGGTAAAGTAAAAGAACAAGAGTTGACGGAAAAGTTGCTTTTAGTATCCTGGCGGCAAAATCTTTTATAATGCTGTTAATAAACCTGGATAAGGATGGGTGATACATGGTAGACGTAGTTATTTTTGAAGGAAGCGCAGCGCAAAGTCCTGTAGAAGAAATGCTGGTTAAAGTCCGACACGGTGCTTTAAAAGATAATTTGGACAAATTTATTAGCATGCCGGAAATCAAGCGGATTATTTTAGTCACAAATCAACCTGATTTGGCTGCTTTGGCCCGGTTACCGAAAGTAACCGTGGAAATGAATGATCTGGAACCGCCTACTTTTCATTTTGGCCGGCAGTTATTGGATGTAATTGAGCGCCACCACATAGAGACTATTTTATGTATGGGCGGGGCAGCCGTACCGCTTCTCCGGCAAGATGAACTGGTACAGATCTGCCTTCAGATTTTGGCCAAATCCGGACGTTATGTGACTAATAATGTTCAATCGGCCGATATTATTGCCTTCCGGCCCGCCGGTATCCTGAAAGAATTTGACCCGGTCATTTCAGATAATGCCCTGGCACTTTTATTACGATATGATGCCCGTTTTGAGCAGGTGCTGATGCCGGTCACAGTGGGTACGCAATTTGATATTGATACTCCTACAGATTTACTGATGCTGGCGGCATCGCCTTTTGGCGGGTCTCACCTGCGTAAAGCCCTGGCTGAACTTGCTTTGGAGACAAGTATTATTGACAGGGCCAAAAAAGTTTTATGCGGTAACTATGAAGAAGTGGCGCTCATTGGGCGTGTGGGAGCGCCGGCCATAGCGTTGATGAACCAAAATTTTAAAGTACGCCTGCGGGTTTTTTCCGAGGAGCGGGGCATGAAAGCCCTGGGCCGTTTGGAGCGCAATGAAGTAGTTTCTCTTTTAGGTTATTGGCTGGAGGAAATCGGCCCGGAACGGTTTTTTTCTTATTTAGCACAGACGGTGGCTGCCGCCTTTATTGATACGCGGGTTTTGTTTGCCCATTTTAAAAACGACATTAGTGATGCCGATCGCTTTTATTCCGATCTTTTCCTGTCTGAGCAAATTCAAGACCCTTTTGTACGGGAATTTACACAGGCGGCAAAGGCATGCCCCATACCTGTAGTTTTAGGAGGACATTCTTTAGTGTCCGGCTGCATCCATTTGCTGGTGGCGGAACTAAACTCTCAATTATGAGACTATTTTCCTTCTTTAGGAAGGAGTTTCACATAATAGGTCGAAATATGCTTGTGTACCTGATTGAAATTTTTGTAAGCTGTAAATCAGGTCGAAGGGCGGAGGTGTGGTCCTTTGGAAGGAAAAGAATTAAAAGTAATGCAACTTGAAGAGTGCGAAAATTTACTTAAACAAATCCGTGACGTTATTTCTGTCAGTATTGTCCTGGACGAGCACAATCAAATTGAGGAAATACATGTGTTGGCTGAAGATAATCGCAGTGCCAAACAGCTGGTGCGGGACATAGAGACTTTGTTGCGGGTTGAATACGGCATAGAGCTTGATCATAAAAAAATATCCATTGTGCAGTTGAATCAAAAACAGCGCAGTATACAAAGCAGACGTCTTAAGTTTTCGGCTGTTTCCTATACTATCCAGGAGAACAGGCTGGAGGCAATCGTAGAACTTGCGGCCGGACAGCAAGCCTACCAGGGGCGTACCAGTGGGCCCAACTCCCGCCACAATAGTTTGCGTTTGTTTGCAGAAGCAACTATAGAAGCAGTAAAATGCTTTTTGCCGGAGGAAATGACAATTTTACTGGAAGATGTGGCTGCTTATCCTTTAGGCCGCCAGACAGTTGTTTCCGTTGCCGTGACATTTATCCAAGGTTCATCTGAAGAGTATCTTGTGGGCAGCGCCGTAGTGCGGCAAGAGGAAAAAGAAGCAGTAGTAAGAGCTACCCTTGACGCCACTAACAGGCGTGTACCTTTGGAAATCTGAATCTGTTTATAAAAGGACCGACATCATATCTTTTTTTCCCCGAGCGAAGCGGTTGCCTGCCGTTTAGTAGCGGAG